>ERZ1108170.1137-NODE-1137-length-18012-cov-3.201091_pt1 | contig 18012 bp, 9 predicted proteins | sample MGYA00403705_ERZ1108170 | MGnify/ENA primary metagenome ERZ1108170 (study PRJEB35170, sample SAMEA104062422) | human gut metagenome | biome: human gut; feature: human-associated habitat; material: faeces | place: Denmark | collected 2012-06-15 ...
CTTTCATAACCATAATACGTATACTCTCTACCTGAGAGCATGGAAAGTATATCCTTTGTATTCTCTGTCCCCTCATCTTCATCACTGCCAAAGACAAATTTCAGTTCCCCGGTAGCAATCTTATCTGCAAAATCTCTATAATACATATAATAATCGCTGCCATCCGGCTGACGGCAGATCAGAACATTTGCACTTCGATCCCAGGATGATTTCTTCGCCCAGTCATACAGATTCCCTGCCTTGTAGGCAAGTCCGGATGTGTTTTTGTGCGTCAGCGTCTTTCCCTTATTCAGCTCCGCAAGGTCAACCAGTTCTCCGAAACCGATCTCAAGAACGATTCAACGCTGGCCGGTGTACAGTCCTGCGTGCAAACCAACCCCGTGGCCGTTGTCAACCTTGACCATGTGACCGGCGGCGCATACGCAGGCGGTTTCGGCGGCAAGGTCGTTTCCGGCGCACTCGCTTCGGCTGGCAACGGCGGCCTGAGCCTGCTCGGCAAATTCGGTACGGTGGATCTCGCCAACCTGCTGCAGGTGGTGCAGGGCTATGTGCCGTTCATCTCCTACGCGGGCGTGCATTCCGATGCCACCACCGTAGAGACCACCAGCGGCAACAAGATTTCCGACCCGGACGATCCCGGCTTCACCGTCTCCGCCACCCGACTTGACCAATCCGATACGCAATCCGGTTCCGCCGGCGGCTATATCGGATACGGTTCCGGTGTGCAGGTGTCCCATTCCAGTGTGACCCAACTGCGCCATACTGATGTCAAGGCACCGAAGAATCTGGAAACCGCCGGATCAATCAATGACACCTATCTGAGCAAAGACAGCACATATGCAGTCACCGCTGCGCGATACGCCGGCGGTTACATCGGCAAAATGGACATCGGCTCGGCGGCAGCTGTGGGCGGTGGCCTGAGCCTGCTCGGCCAGAACGTCAATCTCAACGATGTACTCAGTGTGCTGGATGTCGTCGTCTCGACGATTGAACACTCCGATGTGACTGGCGGCATCGGCGGATACTCCGTTCTGGCCAGCACCGCAGATCATAGGAATGCCAACAATGAGCCCGATCCACTGGGTATGGCTGGTGGTTTCGCCGGAGACATCGAAGGCGGCCACATTCAGGACTCGAGCTCTCATGAGTTCGTATACATCATCGGCCAGGTTTCGGCCGGCGGTTACGTGGGTACCATGCAGCCGGGAGCCGTGGCGAACGTGCTTGGTGACGGCAGCGTGCTCAAGAAGCTTGTCAACCTCGACAACCTGCTCTCGCTCGTGCAGGACTTCACGCCGACGATTCGCAACAGCTCGACCGATGCCGCAGTGTGCGGCGGCGCGGTGCGTGCCCAGGCGGCATCGGATACGACCACACGCCGCGGCATGGCCGGCGGCTATGCAGGTCGTAATCGTGGCGGTCATATCTGGGGCAACAACACAGCAGCGTGGAAGCAGGAGAATACCGACGGCAAATACAACGGGCCGCAGCGCGTAGCCTACGCCGCGCGCATCCGCAGCGTATACGGTGCCGAAATCGCCGGCGGTTACACCGGCTTCATGGAGGCGGCCGATACCGCTCAAGGCGGTTCGCTCTCCTTGCTTGGCGGTCTCATCAAGGCCGGCAATCTCGCTGGCGTGCTGTCTGTGGTCTACCCGACCGAGGAGCACTCGAAGGTCACTGGTCCTTTGCGCAATATGAGCTACGACCAATGGAAGACGTGGATCGACAACATCGGCAAGTACGGTGCGTATGGCAAGGAATTTACCGAGGTAGCTACGGGCGATGGTGCGGGCTCTGTTACTGATCAGGATTCCCTGGACAAGTTCCTCGAATCCTACATCTTCGGATTCAACGTCGTCGCCGGTCGTGCGGAGTATCAGACTGGCGCGAACTTGCATGATTCTGGCGTCGCCGGCGGACACGTCGGTCTGATGCGCACCGGCACGATCACCGATGGCCAGTCGATGGATGTCAAGACCGTCTCTGCCATGCGTGCGGCAGGCGGTTATGCGGGCACGATGGAATCCGGCTCGGCATCCTCGTTCGGCTCTATCCAACTATTCGGCGACAAAGGCATCAAACTTGATTTGGGACAGATGCTCGACGTGGCACAGGTATTCGTGCCAGTCATCAAATCCTCGAGCGTGGCCGGCTACCGCAAGGGTATGAAGGTCGTGGCCACCGGCGAAGACATCACGCACGGCACCGGCAACGCCGGTGGCTACGTGGGTCTCGCGGTCGGCGGCCAGATCTGGGGCGATCTCGACCAGAACGGCCAGAAGCTTGTCGGGGGTGTCGCCGCTGCCGGTGCCAACGTCTCCAACCTGCGCAAGGTGGAAGGCCGCAACAACGTCGGCGGATTCATCGGCGTGGCCACTGCCGGCGCGGCCGCGGATGTGGACACCAACGCATCCGAGGGATTCCTGCAAGGAATCCTCGACTCACTGGTCTCGACCCCGGCAAGTCTGGTCAGCGTATTGCAGGCCACGGTTACGACGATTCGCGGTGCGCATGTGAGCTCGGATGACCCGGCATGGGGATACACGGTCGACGGCGCATATGAGAACAAGGGCGATAAGGGTAACACCACAACCAAGTATGCCCTGAACGCCGGCGGTTTCGCCGGCTCGCTGCAGGCCTCGATCCTCGGTGACAAGGATTCCGCCAAAGGTACCGGCAGTGAAGCGGATCCGAACAATGACCCGGCTTCTCTTACTGTTAACGGGCTGCGCGCTGTCGAAGGCGGGCAATACGCCGGTGGCTTCTTTGGTCTTGCTGATGTATCCAGCGTCGCTTCCGTCGGCGGCGGCGAGGCCGGCGATAAGCAGGATACCAACCTGCTGCTCAAACTGCTCAAGGTCGGCAACGTGGGCGTGCTCGAAGCATTCCGCACCTTCATCTATGACGGTCAGGTCAACGGTGTGAGCGACGGTATCCAGATTGTCGCCCATGATTCCACCACAAAGGGCATGCTTGACTCGAAGCGTTACACCGGTGCGGTCGGTGGCTTCGGCGGTGGACTGATCAATGGCTCTGTGAAGCAGTCTGCGGTCACCAACCTCAACAGTGTGACCGGCGTGAACTACGTGGGCGGCTTCATCGGGCATCTTGGCAAATCCGGCACGGTCGCCGCCGACAATGCACAACTCGGCACGGATGCGCTCAATCTGCTTGGTGCTACGGCCGGCGTACTTGACATCTGGGGCTCGCACGTTGGCGATTCGCGCGTCACCGGCATCCCGGACGGTTATACCGTCACCGCCACACACCATGGCGACAATTACGGCAAAGCCACCGACAAGGCTACCGGACGTGAGGTCGCAGGCGGTTTTGTTGGATACGTGGATTTGGCCAGGGTGAAGGGCTGCACGTCTGACAATCTCAAGAAGGTCACTAGCGGTGAGATTGCCGGCGGATTCGTCGGTGAAACCAGCCGTGCCTATTTGGTTGACGCGAAGGTCAACTCTGTACTTGTGGAACTGCTGCTGCAAGTGGTGAACGCGCTGGTCAAGCTCCTGTACCTCGACAAGGCGGAACAGGTCGGCGTCATCGATTTAGGCAAGTGGTTCCCGGCCATCTTCGGCAAGGTATTCGATCTCAAGGTGCTTTCGGAAGGCAACGTGCTGTACGTGAACCTGTTCGGACTGAAGGTGAGCGTCGCCCTGTCCAAGGCTGATGATGAAAACCAGCAGCAGACCGACGTGGCGATTGTCACCATCGGCGACAGCGTCATCAAACTGCCTTGCAGCAAAGACGGCATTGATATGGATGGGTCGGGCAGCAACCTGACCGTCCAACTCATCAAGGGCAACCGCACCCGCGTGGAACAGTCCACCGTGACGGGCATCGCCAGCGGCTATGACGTGTTCGGTGGTGGGGCGACTCAGGACACCGACGGCGTGAAGGATCTCACCACCGGCTACGCGGGCGGTTTCGCCGGACTGAACGACGAGGGCGTGCTGGCGGACGACCACATGGTCTACGCCGACACGATCCGCGGCACCAGCGGACTGGTCGACCCGTTCTCGAACACCAAACTCAAGTCCGTATGGGACTTCAACACCATGAGCGACATCCTCGGACCGGTCGATGACGGCAACGGCGGCAAGGCATACAACACCTATCGCATCTACCGCAAGGCGGTCGCGAACGCCGGTGAGGCCCGCACCTCCGCACAGGACGGCAACAAGATCTTCTCGCAGAAGAACACGGCAGACGATGCGCTGAACACCGGACTCGATCGTTGGGAAGTGAAGCTGTTCGACGTGGTCAACACATACGACAGCAGCGCTGTGCACAGCTCCGCATCCGGCGACGCCGGCACCACTTGGGTCGGCATTAAGGACGCCGTGGTCGACTCCACGGACGGCAGCACTAAGACGAAGCTCGATGCCTACCAGTCCCCGGCCAAGGCCGTGCTCATGCTTGACGTGCCTGTATCCGACAACAACGGCGGACTCACCCCCGAACCGGACGACGGCCAGGACCCATGCGGCAAGGACGGTTGCCGAACCATTGACCTGACTGTCCAGAAGGTATGGAAGGACGGCAACCTCGAACGGCCGCAGTCGGTCGAGCTGAAGATCGCCGCGCACTATACCGATGGCAGTGGCAATACGGTGACGCCGCAGACGATTCAATGCTTCGGCGCGGATTGCACAACCGTGACGCAGAAGAATCCATGGACGGTGACGTTGGACTCCTCCGATGCCTCTTCCTGGAGCAACACCTGGCGCAAGGTGATTCAAGGACTGCCGGTCGCATTCGTGGATGGACAGGATGCCAACGGCAAGGACATCGTGCGTTACTACACGTACACCGTGGAAGAAACCGCCGTGACCTATAAGGACGGCGATACCACCAAGACCATCAAGCCCGCGGAGGCCGGATACCAAGTATCGGTCTCCTACAACACCAAGGAACGCGTGGCCATTGTTACCAATGCGGCGTTGCTTCCGGATACGGGAGGCGCGGGCACGATGTGGTTCCTGATGTTCGGCTTGCTGCTTATGGGAGCTGGCGTGGTCTGGTACGTGCGTAATCAACGCGTTCAATCCGGCACAGTCCGCTCGGGCTCCAGCCGTATACGAAAGCGAGGTGCCCATGCCGCATGACGATCACATAGACAAACCGTACCTGCCAAACAGAAAAGATTTCCATTTAGAGAAAGGAACAGTAATGAAATCACTGATGAAAAAGGTTTTCGCTGCCGCCGCGGCGATTGCCACCGTATTTGGATTGGCTGCGACGACAGTCGCCACGGCCAACGCAGCGGATAATGCCACGCTGACGGTCAGCACTACTGACGCGAAGTTCGCCGGTAAGACCGTGAACGCCTACAAGATGTTCTCCGCCACCGTGAGCGGTGACGGTGGCAGCAAGGCTGTCTCCTACACGTTGACTGACGAGTGGAAGCCGTTCTTCAAGAACTCCACTGCTTCCGGACTAACTGGTGCTACCGACGAGAACGTCAACGATAAAGCAAACGACTACGTATCCAAGCTGAAGGATGAAGACTTGGTTGCTTTCGCTACCAAGGCATCGAACTGGGCGCAGACCAAGACCAACAGCATCACGGCTGACGCGACCGCTATGGTATCTGCCGATGCCACGAACGGTAGTTACACTGCGACGTTCACTGATCTCGACTACGGCTACTACGTGGTCGCTGTGCCGGGTGCGACCTTGGCCAACGCCAGTGGTCAATACGCCACGCTAGTTTCCGTTGATAGCACCAATGTGAATACCGACATTAAGGGCGACCTGCCTACCGTCGACAAGAAGGTACAGGTAGACGGCACTGGTAAGGACGCCACTGACGCGAAGATCGGTGATACCCTGACCTTCACCCTGACCTCCACCATTCCAGACATGTCCGCCTATGACACCTACACCTTCAACTTCAAGGATACGTTGTCTCAGGGCCTCACCTTTGGACAAGTCACTTCCGTTACGGTCGAAGGTGTGACTAATCCACTGACCGTGAACACTGACTACACCGTCACCACTCCTACGGTCTCCGACAATACGCTTACTGTCGCCATGAAGGACTTCAAGGCCAAGCAGCAGGCCAATGCCGGCAAGAAGATCACCGTCACCTACACGGCCACGCTGAACGAGAATGCTGTTGTGGGCGGTGCTGGTAACACCAACTCCGCAAAGATTCAGTACTCCAACAACCCGAGCACCAATGAAACCGGTGAGTCTGAACCCAGCAAGGTTCGCGTCTTCACTTATGGCTTCACCGTCGATAAGTACACTGGTGACGAATATACTGATAAAGCCCGCCGACTTGCTGGTGCTGAGTTCACACTCGCACCTAAGAACGACACCGACAGCACCGCTATTAGCTTCGTGCAAGTCAGTGCCGGTGACGGTACCACGAACGCTGTATACCGTGTAGCTAAGACTGGTGAGGAAGGTGCGACGACGACTATCATCACTCCTGCAAGCGGTAAGGTTGTCTTCCAGGGACTGAAGAACGGCGAGTACACGCTCACCGAGACCAAAGCACCGGCCGGCTACAACAAGCTCGCCAGCGCCATCGGCGTGAAGGTTAATGGCCAGAACAACGGCACTGACACCACGAATGCCACCGTCACCATCACCTACAACAACAATGGCAGCAACTACGACCAGACCGCATCGAACGGTGTCATCCCGGTCCAGAACAAGTCCGGTGCTATCCTGCCTGGCACTGGTGGCATGGGTACCATCGCCTTCACGGTGATTGGTGTGCTGGTCATCGCGCTCGGCGTTGCCTGGACTCTCAAGCGCAAGAACGCCTGACGAGCATGGCCGTGTTTTGGGCGTGAAGGGCACACACCCGCTACGCCCACAACACGGTTTCCTCGCGAAAAGAACGCTCGATGAAACGACTGCGCAACATCCTGCCCTTACTGGTCATTCTCGGTGGAATGCTCATTCTGTTCTATCCGACGATCAGCAACTTCCTCATTATGCGCAACGCCAGCCGCGCCGTAAATAACTACGACGCCAGCGTTGAAGCATTGAGCCAGGAACAGTACCAGAAGGTGCTGGATGCTGCGCACGCCTATAACGAAAAGCTCGCCCAGAACGATGCAGGAGAGACCGACGCTCTTGCCAGTGCCGTCAATTCCGCATCCACGGACGAGGAATACAACAGTCTGCTCAATATTGACGGTGACGGCATGATGGGATACATCACTGTGCCTAAGCTCGAGGAGACCTTGCCGATTTATCACGGCACTTCCGAGAAAGTGTTGCAATCCGGCATCGGACATCTCAAACAGACCTCACTGCCAGTTGGTGGCGCGTCCACGCATGCGGCGCTGTCTGGCCACCGGGGCTTGCCCACGGCAAAACTGTTCACGGACTTGAACCTTATGAAAAAAGGCGACAAGTTCTACATCACAATACTTAAAGACACGTATGCGTATCAGGTCGATAAGATCACTACCGTTCTGCCGACCAATACCAAACAACTGGCAATTGAGCCCGGCAAGGATTTGGTCACGCTCATCACTTGTACGCCGTATGCGGTCAATACGCATCGGCTGCTGGTGCGCGGCCATCGCATCCCATACGCGCCGCAGCAGCAGGATGACGCCAAATCCACGTTCCACGTGGACGTTCCGCTGCAGTACTTGTTGCCGTCTCTTGCACTGATTGCCTTGCTCATCGCATGGCATTTATGGCAGCGTCATGAGCGGCGACGCCGGCAGAGTGGGAGCGCCAAGGTCGCATCTGGTGATTCTGACTCTGCGGATATCGAGCCGGACGGTGACTTGCCTCCTCAGCCAGACAGTACAAATAACCAATCACATTCATCACGGCGGAAAGGACCGGGCAGACATGTTAGACCTGCATAGCGGAAGCGAATATGGTGCGGCGCGCATTGCTGACATGATTGCCGCCGCCGTTACTATCGTCCTCACTGTTCTTGCAGCCTTCGGCTCTATGGTGCCGTATGCGCAAGCTAATTCTTTCGGCGCTCTCACCATCAATGCCGTATGGGACCGAGACACGGCTTCGCCTAAATTGCTTGTCGGCGATACCTATTCCATCGTGCGCGTCGCCACCGTCACAACGAACAATGATGGTAGCGTCTCCTCATATAAAACCGTCGGCGATTTTTCCGGGCTCACTGCCGATTGGGAACGCCTGACATCAAGTGAATATCACGATGCTGCCAAGAAGCTCGCTACGCACGCGGCGAAAAACAAGCTGTACCAGCATTCCGGCACCACTAACGTAGCTGGTCAGCTCACTTTCCAGAATCTGCCGCTCGGCCTATATCTGGTCTCCCGCACGAGCTCGGCGAAAGCCAACAAAGCATACGACTGTGATCCGTTCCTCATCTCGATTCCTGGCAGTGGAGACACATCCGCTGATCTCAACATCACAGTAGAGCCGAAATTTAGCACTGAAACTCCTGTTGTCCCGCCCGAAAATAACCCGAGCGAGGAGCCTGGCAATCCTGGCCTTATCGGTCATACGGGTGCCGCCGTAGGCAGCATTGCTGCGGCAGCGGGGCTCATGTTACTTGTTGCGTTCATTTTGTTCAGATTGCGCATGAGGCGCCGCATACGGGACGTCAATTCGGCCGGCAAATCCCATACAGATGATTGCACGATGAAGTGAAAAAAGTAAGCATGAGCGACGAACGATTCTCTCCGGAACAAGCACAATATCTGGCTTCGCTGTCTGCAGTCAAGTATTACTGGTTCACGTATCCGATATGCAGAGTGGTTCAAGCGTGAATGCGTTTCGAGTGCTGAAAATGGTGAATCTCCCCGATTCTGAGGTTACTTCCAGTCGCACGAATGAAGGTAACCCTGGAACCGGTGGAAATGATATGCGTGATTTGATTATCCGTCGACAGGCGCTTTATATCAGACGTTTGGGATTAAAAGTCGATGACCTAAAGTGCAGCTCTCGCAGCAATCCCTATCAAATGATGTGCAATGAGTTGTGCTGGATGAGCTGAGAGCGTCATCATTATTGTCTTTGATTCAGTATGAGATTTGTTTGAAACATTGGTGATTCGTGATTTGCGCGTATATCTCGAATCGATGGGTGGTGCGAATCGAATCGCATATTATCGGGATGAAAAAGGTCTTGAAGTTGATGTGATTCTTGAATTGGTGGATGGTCGCTGGGCTGCGGTGGAGATTAAGCTGAGCGACTTGAAAGTCACGGAGAAAAATGTGGACAAACTACATGCTTTCAAAGAAAAAGTGTGCGGAAATCCTCTATCTCAAGTTCGTGAGCCTGAATTCATGACGTTTATTGTCGGGCGTGGTGATATTGCATACCGTCGTGATGACGGCATTCTGGTGCTGCCGATCGCCACGCTCGGGGCGTAACAAATGAACGCTGCGGCAGGTGGGACAATTGGGGGTGGATTGAACGAAGGAGACGGTGTGCAAGGAGCGCGGGAATCGCGGGAATCGCAAAAAACACGGGAATCGCAGGAGTTGCAGAATTCTCAAGGAACGCAGCCAAAGATCGGCAGAATTCCGGCGCTGATTGCGGCGGTGGTGATTGTGGGAGTGGCCATTGGTGCGGCCGCCGGTCTGCTGACGTTGATGCTGTACGGCGTCGAGCATCTTACGCTCGGCTATGTTGAGAATTCGCAGGAATCCGGCCCGTTCAACGTTCCTGTGATTCGTCGACTGATTTCCGTGACCGCGGGTGCGGCCATCGCGGCCGTGATTTGGTGGCTGTTGCGTACGCGCAGTACGAAAGTACCGTCCGTTAAAAAGGCGGTAAATGGCGATATTATGCCGATTTGGCAGACCGTCGTGCATGTGCTGCTGCAGATTTTCATTGTCGGTACGGGCATGTCGATCGGTCGAGAAGTGGCGCCGCGCGAGTTGGGTGCGATGTTCGGCCAACGGTTCGCGCGTTGGGTGCATCTTGATGCGAAAGACACCCGTATGCTGGTGGCAATCACGGCTGCGGCTGGCCTTGCGGGTGTGTATAACGCGCCGCTTGCGGGTACGTTTTTCGCGGTCGAGATTCTGCTTGCCGATATAACTCTCGAAACGGTGACGCTCGCATTCGCCTGTTCCGCGCTGGCTTCGTGGGTGGCGTCGCTGGTCAAGGGTACGCATACGTTCTATTTGATCGGTGAAACCGACGGTTTGTTTACCTCCGATTACATGGCGTTCGCACTGGTTGCCGGCATGATTCTCGGCGCTGCCGGCGCGCTGTTCCGTCGCGGCTCGCAGTGGGCTGAGAAATCCAAGCCGTCGGGCGTTGGCATTCTGTGGATGCTGCCGCTCGCTGGCTTGCTGACCGGTGTGGTGGCGATTTGGGTGCCGCAGGTCATGGGTAACGGTCGTGCCACGGCACAGTTGAGCTTCTCCAGTAATGCCGATTTGGCCGTCATTCCGATTCTGCTGCTGTCTTTTGGTGCCAAAGCGATCGTCACATTGCTGACGATTCGTTCCGGCGCCTCTGGCGGCGTACTGCAACCGGGTATCGCATTGGGTGCTTCCGGCGGTGCGATGCTTGGCATTCTATGGATGCAGATATTCCACACGAACTCAATCGGCATGTATGCGCTGCTGGGCGCGTGCGCATTGCTGGCGGCCTCGCAGCAGGCTCCGCTTATGGCGATTTGTTTGGTGATGGAACTTGCGGATGCTCCGATTAATCTGTTTGTGCCCATTGGCTTCGCGGTTGCGGTCAGTGCGTTCGTCGCAAGCCGTTTGGGCGGACCGCTTGCTGCTATTCATCTATCGAAAAGTGTGAAAAAAGAGGCTAATTGAGAAGAATGCGCATGTAAGGGTGCATTAGGCGGTAGACTAGGGGGTTGGTGTACGGGTGGCCGGTGTTGAGCGCCCGATAATGAAGATGACTCAGGCGCTGTTTTTCATATGGCCATAAGACCGGTTTTCTTCGGAATGAGCGCGGTCAGCACGAACCAGTGGTCTTCGGTGCGAATCGTCACTTCGCCGCCATACTGTTGCGCGATATGACGAATTGACTTCACGCCGAAACCGTGCCGGTGCTGGTCGTCGCGCTTGGTGGTGCGCAAATTGCCTTCCGCATCTTTCTTCAGCCGGGAATCGTAATAATTTTCCACACGGATGACAATAAAGTGATTTTGCTCGTATAACGCAAGTTTGATTAGTCGCTGTTCGTGTTTCGGCAGTTTCGACGTCGCTTCGATCGCATTGTCGAGCGCGTTGCCGAACAACGACGCGATATCCATCGACGACATGCCGCTTAACAGCGATCCGTCCGCGACCGCGGTGAACGTGATTCCGCGATCGGCACAGGCGCGCTCTTTCGTGGTCAGAATAACGTCAAGCACGGGATTTCCCGTATGTTGCTGCGCGCTGTAGCGCTGCACGGATTGTTCCAATTGCTCGAAGCCGGCTGCGGCATGCTTTGGATCGACTTCGGCACGCAATGCGGTGATCTGATGCTTCAGATCGTGCGCAAGGCGGCCCAACGATTCGATGTTTTCCTTCGATTGAAGATATTCCTGATGCTGGCTTTCCAGTTGCGCGTTGATCGACGCGAGTTCCGTGTTCGCTTCGATGCGACGCGCCTGCTCCTGTTGCGCGTACAGAATCGCGAAACCGCAGAAATCAACCAGCGTGCGAATGTAGAAGATCTCCTGGCCGACCGAACCGGAAAACGGCGTGTTCGTCGATACGAAACTCAAATTGCTCATGGCGAATGTGACGATCATGATGGCCATCGTCGCAATCGCGGCAGAAGCGGTCGGCAAAGTCGGCGCGGTCTGGCTGAAATTGCCGCGTTCAACCAGCCAAGCCAAACTGAAGCACAATGCATACGTAACGACCAGCAGCACGATTGCAGGCCAATCGTAATCGGCGAAACCATCGCGCATGCCAATGAACGTAACGATCTGCCAATGCAGCGACGCTACCAATTCGGCCAGCACGAACGCGCGTGCCGTAATATACAGGCCTTCGCGTTTGCCGGTGCCCGCGCCAAGCAGAATCGTCGCATACATGCAGGCGAATGCGAGCAGCATGCCGATAATCCAGAACCAGATCGGCATACTGCCGTCAAAATACTGCACTGCAGTCAGCAGCAGCAGTCCGGCCGCGCTGACGATGATCGACCGCTGGAGTGGAACGCGCCGATACAGCACTGCGATATACACCATGCAGGCAGCCCATTCGCAGATCGCTGTATATGAACGAGGAATGTCGGGCAGGGCGTTGGTGATCGGCGTCATCGACGGCGCCGAAAGCACGGTTATCGTGGCCGAAGGTGTTGTAGGGAGTATGTTCGCCAATCCTGCAGTCAATCCGGCCAGCATATTCGGCAATGCTGCGTCGATCACCTGCCACCTCCCATATAATCGGTAAGTGCGGCCATGAACGCCTTCTTGCGTGGGCGGCTCACGCGCAGCTGCTCACCGTTCGACATTATGCAATCCTGGTCGGCAACGCCCGTCACATGCTTGAGATTCACCAGATAGCAGGAATTCGAGCGGAAGAAATGATGGTCGGCAAGCCTGGCTTCCATGTCTTTGAGTGTTCCGTTGATCGACAGTTTGCCTTCCAGCGTGTGGATGACGATGGTGTGCCGAATCGATTCAAGATACAGAATGTCGGCAAGATTCAGGCGCATCTGTCCGTTGCCGGTTTCGATGAGCGTGGAATCGTCGCCATTGCGTCGCACCATGTCGATCGATTTCTTGAGCTCCTGCGAAAACGCGAACCACGGTAGAGGTTTAAGCAAGTACGACAACGCACGCACCTCATACCCGCTGATTGCATATTGCGGGGCAGCGGTGATGAACACGATCACGACTTTGTCGTCGCGCTCGCGGATGCGTCTCGCGGCGGCCATGCCGTCCATTTCGCTCATCTCGATGTCGAGCAGTAAGATATCGTAAACGGGGGTATATTTTTCTACGATTCGTGCGCCGTCGTCGAATGCGGAAACGGTAAATTGCTCGCCATTTTCCTGTTGATATCGGTTGAGATAGTCAAGTACCAGTTGGCAGCTTGCGGGATCGTCCTCGACCACGCCGATTCGAATATTGCGCATTGCAACCTCCCTGTTCTGTCTTTCGCTCCGCACCATTGTCTTGCATGATGGCGATAAATGCGTGTATCTACTACGCCGTTAATCCCCTTTTGCCAGCGGAGGCAAACAGCGCGACTCGCGACACGCATTGACAGTTTTAGCGTTGTATGTATCATGGAACGTGGCTCGACGAAGAGAACCTTCGCTAAACCAAAGAAATAAATTAACGCTTTGAATTGTGGCTTTGTCAAAGTAGTAAGCCGCGAGGATGGGCACCGAACAAAAATCCCTTTACAACGGATCGTGAGGCACGTACCTGCCTCTGAAAGGATGACAAATCATGGCAGAAGTCGTATTCGACCATGTTACTCGTATCTACCCGGGCAACGATAAGCCCTCCGTGGATGATCTGAATCTTGATATCAAGGATGGCGAGTTCCTCGTCCTCGTCGGCCCTTCTGGCTGTGGTAAGTCTACGACCCTTCGTATGCTCGCCGGCCTGGAAGAGGTCAACAAGGGCCGCATCCTCATCGGTGGCAAGGACGTCACCACGATGCAGCCGAAGGACCGCGACATCGCAATGGTGTTCCAGAACTACGCTCTGTACCCGCACATGACCGTGGCCGACAACATGGGCTTCGCCCTGAAGATCGCCGGCACTCCGAAGGAAGAGATCCGCAAGCGCGTCGAGAAGGCCGCTGAGATCCTCGACCTGACCGAGTACCTCGACCGCAAGCCGAAGGCTCTGTCCGGTGGTCAGCGTCAGCGTGTGGCCATGGGCCGTGCAATCGTCCGTGAGCCGAAGGTCTTCCTCATGGATGAGCCTCTGTCCAACCTCGATGCCAAGCTCCGCGTGCAGACCCGTACCCAGATTGCTGCTCTGCAGCGCCAGCTGGGTGTCACCACCCTGTACGTGACCCACGATCAGACCGAGGCTCTGACGATGGGCGATCGCATCGCCGTCATCAAGCTCGGTATCCTGCAGCAGGTCGGCGCTCCGACTGAGCTGTACGATCGTCCGGCCAACGTCTTCGTCGCCGGCTTCATCGGCTCCCCGTCGATGAACCTGAACACCCACCCGGTGGTCAACGGCAAGGCGAAGATCGGTGAGGACACCGTGGACCTGCCGGCTGAGGCCGTCAACAAGCTCACCGCCGAAGACAACGGCCAGATCCTGAGGACGCTGGCCTGGCCCCGGCTGACGACCCGAACGCCTTCTCCCTGAAGGTTGTGAACGTCGAGGATCTGGGCTCCGATGGCTACATCTACGGCAACATCATCACCGATGGCTCCGCCGCTGAGGCTTCCCAGGTCATGTCCGACCAGAACAAGCTCACCACGATTCGTGTGAATCCGCGTGCGCTGCCGAAGGTTGGCGCGACCGTCAAGATCAAGATCGACCCGTCCAAGATGCACCTGTTCGCTCCGTCGACTGAGCTGCGTCTGAACTAATAGATACTTGGCGAGGTCTAATCGCTTCGTCAACCATTAAACGAGGTTATTCTCTTCCTCTCTTATGACCTCGTTGGAAAAGCCCTGCATAGCTGCGGGGCTTTTCTTTTTGCCTAGAAAACGTACGCTAACCGGCCCCCGCAAATGAACGTTTTTTGTTCTTTTGTCCCCAATTGTATGATTGTATGCAGTAACCTCCCGAAAAGGAGATTGCGAATCTATGAGGGGAAACAATGGGCTCGAAATTGAAGTTCGTCCGTTGCGGGTTTAACGGAGGAACAGAAAGGAATCTGGACGGCAGCGCCATGCCTTGAAGCGTTGCCTTGCTTCGGTTATTGCTGTTTCCTTGTCCATCGTGTGCATGGTGCCTGCAGCATATGCTCAGAATATAGACGATGTGAGTAGCTCTCCTAATGCCGTAATTTCTGAGGGGGGGGTAATACTGTCGTAGCTGCTCCTTCTGCTCGCAATGTCAATGTTGACGATAAGACGTCAGAAGAGGGCAATACATCAAACGGTGCGCCAGCACCTTCTGAAACGAATCAGGGCGCGCAGCAAGATTCATCTTCTTCATCTTCTACTACTGGTGGTTCTTCCGAATCCTCAAATGGTGAGGCAGGCAACAAGGCGGATGCCGCAGCAGGGGCTACTGTCGGCAATCCCGCTAATGACGGAGCCCAAACGCAGGCTCCGACTGATACGTCTAAGGCACCTTCTCAAAATGCCAAGAACGATTCTTCGACTGAGGCGGATCAATCGCCGGCGAAGGCCAATGTGCAGGTCGCCGCGACGGCGCTTGGCGGCCGTGACTTTGAAGGCCAGGTCACCAAGGAAATCAACGGCAAGACCTACATTCTGATTGGCAACGAGCAGCAGCTGCGTGCGATTGGTTCCGGCAAGAAGGTTATTGGCCGTATCAACAAGGTCACGCAGATCTGCACCGGGCAAGGACTCTTTGGCTACGACTGGGTAGATGGCGCGTCGTCCACTGAATACGCCGGTGACGCCGATCTTGCCGATTCGGATATCTTGCGCAATGCTGATGCCTCCGACTATGACAATTCGCTGGCGATATGTAATACGAAAGTGGACGCTGGTAAGACCCGCACCAGGTATTACGGCGTGAATGCTAATGGTACGCAAGCGGACTACTCTGCCGCCAACACCGGCCTGACCTATTCGGCCGATGCGGATTATTTGATCTTCCGTGACATCGACCTGTCCAAGAACGCGGCCGATACCAACAACACCGAGTGGACTCCACTTATGTTCTCCGGCACCATGCTCGGCGCGGTCTCCAACAGCGCAGACGCTGTGGCTAGCCTGTGGAAGGCTGTCGGCACCGATGGCGCAAGCGTGGAGCATACCACAGCAGCTCGGCCGGTCATCAGCCATGTGGTCGTCAATCAACCGGGCAAGCAGCTGGACGTCAGCAAGCAGCAGGGCATCGGCTTCTTCGCCTCGATCACGAACAAGACCGTGATGAACAACAAAAGTCTGGGCAGCGCCGGTACGGCCGTGGTGTCGAACCTCAAGCTGCAGGATGTGTCGGTAACGAATCAGGCAAGCGAGTCATATATTCCGCCGACCTTGCTCGGTATGCTCACTTCGGCAGTGGGATTACTGCTCGACGCACTGTTGGCGGCGTTAAAAGCATTGACATTCGGACAAGTAGATCTTGACCTCAATCTGAAAGGTCTGCTCACCCTGCACAAAGACAATCCTTCCAACCTCGCCACGGGTGCATTTGCCGGCCGTATCTACGGGGACACCAAGGTTACGGACTGCGAGGTAGCAGATGTTTCGGTATCTAGCGTAAGCCGTATGACCGGTGGTTTCGTGGGATATGTTGAGGGCACAACCCGATACGATGCACTCTCCGGCATCGTAGGAGCGCTCACCAAGGTACTCTCGGGGATTCTGAACATTATCCCGTTCCTCGGGCTGGGCGATTTGGTGGACTGGTTGCTGTCCGGCACGCTCGGGCTGAATGCCTTGATTCCGGTTGGCTACTACAACCCGGTTATCTCGAATAGTTCGGTGAACGGGTTCAAAAAGAACGTGGTGATCGGCAACAAGGACAACCCGCAGGCCGGCGGCTTTGTCGGTGCGCAGATTGGTGCAATCATTGAGAACTCTTCGGTGACGAGCACGAATGGTTTCACCGTGCGGGCAAAGCAATATGCCGGTGGTTTTGCCGGAGTAGGTCGCAACGGCAACGTGGGCGGTCTGATTAACTCGCTTGGCGTCGACTTGCTGTCTGCGCTGCGTCCGCAGAGCCTCATCGAAAACAGTCGCCTGACGGTAAACGGTGACGATAAGATCACCGTGCAGGCCGAAGACTACGCCGGCGGCTTCAACGGTGCCATGGCCAATGCCTATGCTGTCAATAATTCGATTACGGCTTCGGTCGCCGTGACTGCCGACAGATCCTACGCCGGAGGATTCACCGGATTCGCCTCCGTGGGATGGGGCCTGGAACTCGGTACGGACGATACCACGAATGCATCGCTGTTGAAACAGCTCACCAAAGCTGTGACTAAATTGCTGAGCGGCAGCGGTAGTGGTGCGGGAGAACTGCTGTCCATCGTCGGTGTGAATCCCTCCGTGATTCTCGGCACGCAGATGAAGGGCTCCCTCACCGTTAAGGCTGGTGGCGATTACGCGGGCGGTCTCGTGGGCGAAGGATCGGGCACGGTGATCGGCGACTCCTCACAGGATCATCTCAAGAACCTTACGTTCTGGAAGTACAACAATCCTCGTGACTTCCCTCAGCAGCGCTCCACCACCATAGAAGGCCTTGAATCGGTCACGGCCACGGGCTCCTACGCGGGTGGCATCGCCGGCAATCTGCAACCGACAACGGTAGCTGGGTTGCTCAACAGTGTGGTGAAAATTGGCGATATCGCCACGCTCAAGAAGTTCGACCAGTTTGCCGCGTTCACCGTGGAGAACATGTCTGTCACCGCTCCGGCATCCGGCCTGACAGTGAAGGCCGGTTCATACTATGCGGGCGGTGCCATCGGATGCGCCACCGGCGGCGACGTGACCAACACGAACCTTACCAATCTGGCCACGGTCACGGCCAAGGGAGAAGCCGGCGGTTTCATCGGCTTCTCCGGACCAGGCGACGCCGTTGGTGCCGGCGGGCTCAATGTGCTTGGGCTTATCAAGCTTTCCGGTCTGCTATCGGTTGCCCAATATTCTTCGGTTGCAGTCACTGCATCGAACGTGAACGGCATCGCCAACGGATTCACGGTCAAGGCGACCGGCAAGAACGAGAACAACGAGACCACCGATTATGCTGCGGGCGGTTTCTACGGTCAGGCCAACAGCACCAAGACCCGCGAAAGCCATGTGACAAACCTCAAGTCGGTCGCGGCCGATACCAGCACATCCGATGGCATCGCGGGTGGCTTCGTGGGCTTCTCCACCACCGGTGGCCTCGCTGACGCACTTAGCAACGCCGATGATTCCAGCGTGTTGGACAACCTCATCAAGGGCGGCCTGCTGTCCCAGACCGTGGGCCACGTCAAGGCCGTGGACGGC
>ERZ1108170.1140-NODE-1140-length-17978-cov-5.031914_pt1 | contig 17978 bp, 14 predicted proteins | sample MGYA00403705_ERZ1108170 | MGnify/ENA primary metagenome ERZ1108170 (study PRJEB35170, sample SAMEA104062422) | human gut metagenome | biome: human gut; feature: human-associated habitat; material: faeces | place: Denmark | collected 2012-06-15 ...
CGTTTCTCTCTTTGGCCAGAGATACACCGGCCTTAATTGGCGCAGATAAATGGCATGATACACTGCTTTGTGGCAGTTTCTTGCAACAAGGATCTGTCCATTCCTCGGAACCGCCGCTGAGATTGCCGCAAGAAGTGCTGCGGTACTTCCATTAACACTGTAAAAGCTCTCTCTGGTCCCATACAGTTTCGCCACATTCTGTTGTGCCTCCAGAAGAAGGTCTTCCGGATGATGGAGATTATCAAAGCCTTCTATCTCAGTGATATCTCTTTCAAGAGGGAACTCCCCTCTGACAGATGCGGAATTTCTTTTGTGCCCCGGCATGTGAAACGGATAGTAATCAGCGCGGCTGTATTCTTCTAATTTTCTGTATAATCTCTCCATTAAAGATTCTCCATGTCTGTTATACCTTGAAGCGATAACCTACTCCCCATATAGTCTCTATATACTGAGGCTTCGCTGTATTGAATTCGATTTTTTCACGGATCTTCTTGATATGAACCGTGACAGTTGCAATATCTCCTACAGATTCCATATCCCAGATCTGGCGGAACAGTTCTGCTTTTGTAAATACGCGGTTCGGGTTCTCTGCCAGAAAAGTAAGGAGATCAAATTCCTTGGTCGTAAACTGTTTTTCTTCCCCGTTGACCCAGACACGTCTTGCTGTCTTGTCGATACGGATGCCACGAATCTCGATCACATCATTCTCCACGGTGTTGCTTCCGATCAGGCGTTCATAGCGGGCAAGGTGCGCCTTCACTCTCGCAACAAGTTCACTCGGAGAAAAAGGCTTTGTGATATAATCGTCCGCGCCAAGTCCCAATCCCCTGATCTTATCAATATCATCTTTCTTTGCAGATACCATAAGAATCGGTGTATTTTTTTCCTCTCTGATCTGTTTGCAGATCTCAAATCCATCAATGCCCGGCAGCATCAGATCCAAAATATACATATCAAAATCTTCGGAGAGCGCACGTTTCAATCCGACCACACCGTCATTCTCGATCTCCACCTCAAAACCACTGAGTTCTAAATAATCTTTCTCTAAATCTGCGATTGCTACCTCATCTTCAATAATCAAAACCTTACTCATTTGGTACCTCCTGATATTTACGAATTACAAAATACATGACCGTTCCGATGGATTCTTTGCTGGTCGCCCATATTTTTCCACCATGGTCTTCTATAATCTTCTTTACAATGGACAAACCGATGCCGCTGCCGCCGGTTGCCGAATTGCGCGACGCATCCGCGCGATAAAAACGATCAAAAATATATGGCAGATCTCTCGCCGAAATACCTCTTCCGTTATCTTCGATTTCCACCTGGATAAAGTCACCAACATCCTTGATTCGAATATTGATAAATCCCTGCTGCTTATCTAAATACTTAATGGAATTGCCGATAATATTGTGGATCACACGGCGAAGCTGCTCCGGATCTGCGATGATCAAAACATTCTCATCCACATAATTAAAGTAGGCAAGCCTGATATTCTTTGTCTCAAGATCAAGTCCAATTTCCTCTACGCAGTCATTAAAGTATTCCGATACATTGATCTTTGCAAAATTATAAGGAATACGATTTGTATCAATTTTAGCATATAATGTCAACTCATTTAAAAGCGTATCCATCTCATTTGCCTTGTTATAGATTGTACGGATATATTTATCACGTTTCTCCGGCGTATCCGCCACACCATCCATCAGTCCTTCCGCATATCCCTTCACGGCTGTGATCGGTGTCTTTAAATCGTGTGCAATATTGCTGATAAGTGTCTTGTTTTCTTTTTCGCCCTCAATCTTCTCCTCCGCATTATCCTTTAAGCGCAGGCGCATCTCCTCAAATGATCTGCAGAGCTCACCAATCTCATCCTTGCTGTCCGACTCTACCGAAAAATCAAGATTTCCGTCTTTGATGTTTTGTGCTGCCGTCTGCAGTTTTTTTATCGGGTTGATCATGCTCGTATACATCCAGATCGTCAACATCGTTGCTGTCAGTACAAGAATCAGAATAATGGAGACTAACACATCAATGAGCAGTTTCTTTACCTCCGGAACCGTCTCCTCTAAAACCGTAACAATAAAAGCGCTTCCGTCACTTCCATCCCCGAACTTAAAATCGATCTGCTTGATCAGCACCTGCTCATCACCGTCAATGTAAGTTCCGGCATCTTCATCTTTCACAGTATCCCCATACGACGGCAACTGTGTCAAAAGCGAAACACTCGCATCCTCACCAATATAAATTAACTCTTTGCCCTTTCTCACGATCAGATAAGAACTCTTTTGCTCTAATGTCTGGTTAAGTTCATCTAAATATCCCTGATCTTCTAACCGCGCCGGGTCATTCTTTGCCGTATCTTTCAGTTCTTTAAAACATTCTTTGGTAAAACGGCTCAAAAGCTGCATGGAATTGGAAAAATAACTGTAATTGTTTTCCTTGATCCCATAAGTCTGCTCAATCGTTTTTACCTGTATGCGCTGAAAACTGAAAAGTGCCGCCATCATCAGCACGATCGGAACAAAGATGATAATACAAAAAGAAATAATAATTTTTGATTTCAGTTTCATATTTCATATTCACCTTTCCGGTTAAATTGTTCCCACACTACAAAATTTTATTGCAAAAAAAGGTCATAATGGTACTTTATGACCTTCATAAATATACCTTTATGACCTATTATAACATGAAAAATTACAAATCCCATTTATTTTATATAAAATTGTCTAAACTTTTTGTGAAGCCGGATAAATCTATTATCATGCATTGAAATATGCTTCCGGATCAATTTCATCCACATACCGCATCACAAGTTCTCCATCCTGTATTTCCAGTGGGAAGATCACATACGAAGATTCATAAGGATTGAAATGGCCATGGTAGACAAAATCACCGTCCGGTGTGTCGCAGGTAGCAACTGCTGCCGCTGCGTCACCGCGTCAGGCTGATCTGCAACTGTTACGATATAAGATAAACTGTTATATAAAAAATGAGGATGAATTTGCAGCTGTAACTGTCGCAGTTCCGCCTGGTTGCGGAGTTTGTGTTCTTTTCCACCTGTTTTAATTTTTCTGTGAGTATCTTTAACTGACGCAGGATACTGCGGTAATATAAGACCATATAAAGCATACCTGTCAGCAAAAAAAAACAATGCCGCTGTCATGATACGATTGATATTACTGACCGGTTTCATCATATCGTGAAAAGCATAATAAGAAACCATCTGTAAACTGTTATCCATAATTCCGGATTCAATGAGCAGATATTTTCCCTGGGATGTTCCTCTTGAAAATACATGAGCAGGGTCCTGATGTTCTGAAATTTTTTTCTAACAGTTCCTTTTCTACATCCGTTGTTGAAAACAGGCTTTTATCATCGGATGTTAAAAGCATCGTGCCGCCATATTCCATCCCGGATGCAAGACTTTTTATCTTATAAAGATAATCCCTCTCCACTTTGATAAACAGATATGGCTTGGCACTGTTTGTTTTGTCTGTCTTTGACATGACATCCGTGGCATCCGTCACATACTGCCAAACATCATAATCGCCCTTGATCGTATTCTGCAGGCGTCTTAAACTTTCACTGCTTAAGATACCGTCCGCTTCAATCTCGATTTCCTTTGCTTTCTGTTCTAAGAGCATTCTTGCGTACTTCATCTGCCGGAAATTATCAAGCCCCACAAATTCCGATCCGGTAATTCCAAGCCACGGCTTATAATTCTGGAATGCCATGACGAGTCCGCCCATTGGAATATAGCAGAAAATAACCGCTAAGATAAATGCCGGAAGTACCTGCACTTATAACGGCCAGCTATGCCTGATTTTCTGTTTTAATGTCCTTCTCCTGATTTGTTTCATTTGTCCACCACCCATTTCTTATTTTCTAAAAAAATTATAAAAGACTTAAAAATTAAATAAAACGCCTCATTTTTAAGGCAATGTACCCATTTTTAAATTCATAGTTTTTAAATCTTTTTTACCCTGGGCCTTTCTTCCTATTTTTTACCTGATAAATAAAAAAAGGACAGCCCCCGGATTGATTCTTGGGTTCTGTCCTTTTTTATCTTTTCTATATCATTATCTTCTGCAGCTATTTCCTACAGATATTTCTTTAATGTTTCAGCTTTATCAACTGCCTCCCACGGAAGGTCTAAGTCTGTACGTCCGAAATGTCCGTAAGCTGCTGTTCCGCGGTAAATCGGTCTTCTTAAGTCAAGCATCTTAATGATTCCTGCCGGACGAAGGTCAAAGTTCTCACGAATGATCTCAACTAACTTCTCATCAGCTAATCTGCCTGTACCGAAAGTATCAACCATAACGGATGTCGGCTGTGCAACACCGATCGCATAGGATAACTGGATCTCACATTTCTCAGCAAGACCTGCTGCAACGATGTTCTTTGCAACGTAACGTGCTGCATATGCTGCAGAACGGTCAACCTTTGTACAGTCTTTTCCGGAGAAAGCTCCGCCGCCGTGACGTGCATATCCGCCGTAAGTGTCTACGATGATCTTACGTCCTGTTAAACCTGCATCTCCGTGTGGTCCACCGATTACGAAACGTCCGGTCGGATTGATGAAGAACTTGGTATCTGCATCGATCATCTCCTTTGGAAGAATCGGATCGAAAACATATTTTTTGATGTCTGCATGGATCTGTTCCTGTGTCACATCATCGTCATGCTGGGTTGATAATACAACTGCCTCAAGACGTACCGGTTTTCCTGCCTCATCATACTCTACGGAAACCTGTGTTTTTCCGTCTGGTCTTAAGTAGGTCAGTGTGCCGTCTTTTCTTACTTTTGTTAACTGCAATGCCAGCTTATGTGCTAAAGAGATCGGATATGGCATTAACTCCGGTGTCTCGTTGGTTGCGTAACCAAACATCATACCCTGATCACCTGCTCCGGTATCAAGATCATCTGTTAATGCTCCCTCTTTTGCCTCTAATGCCTTATCAACACCCATTGCAATATCCGGAGACTGCTGGTCGAGTGCTACCATAACTGCACAGGTATTTCCGTCAAATCCAGTCTTTGCATCATTGTAACCAATCTCGTTAACTGTTTTACGAACAATTGCCGGAATATCCAGCTGTGCTTTTGTGGTGATCTCACCGGTTACTAAAACGAAACCTGTACAGCTTGCTGTTTCACATGCAACACGGCTCATTGGATCTTCTGCCATACATGCATCTAAGATTGCGTCAGAGATTGCATCGCAGACTTTGTCAGGGTGTCCTTCTGTTACAGATTCTGATGTAAATAATCTTTTTTCCATTTTTCTGCTCCTTTTCTGATAGTGTTTTTCTGCATTTTTCGCAAAAAAAATCCACTTGCGAAAACAAGTGGAAGTGATAGCTGTAAATCAATCATCAAATCCTCTTATTGTTCGAACATATATGTACTGCTGCGTACGATTCGCTCAGGTTGGCACCTTCCGTAGAGGGGTTGCCGTGACTTCACAGATCCTTTGTATCTCCATCACTCTGAATAAGAAAATTCTATAAGTTATTAAGTTATAAAACTCACAATGATTAACATACACCCGTTTTTCCAAAATGTCAAGGTGTATTTTCTTCACCTTTTACACACCTTTTGCACAAACCTGATTGACTTTCAAATGTGAAAATTCTATACTATATTTAATTACGAACGTGACATACAAATGAAATGGGGTTTTTTTATGAAGAAGGTAACAGTCAATAAACTTGAACCAGGCATGGTTACTGCCGAACAAATTCTGACAAAAAACGGACAGATGATCGTTGATAAAGGTGTCACACTTACAAGACCGCTTATCATGCGTCTTTCCTTTTATTGTGTATTAGAGGTGGGCATTGAAGATCCAGATGAACACAAAGAACCTGAAACACCGCATTTTATCCCGGCTTATTCTCAAAAGGTAAAAGCCTCGAAAGAGTTTCAGACGTTCCAGTTTGATCATTCATTCGTATTGAACTCTTTGAAGTCTTCCATGGAGGGTTATGTTTTTCACAATCATCCTCTTGATACGGATGATCTTCTTGACCAGACAGTCAAACTGTTCAATTCCTGCCAGACATCACTTGAACTTTTTGATATGCTGCATAATATGCGTGCCTATGACGACAGCACTTATGCACATTCCTTAAATGTATCTTTGATCTGCCGCCGTATCGGTAAATGGCTGAAAGTAGACGCCAACACTTTAGATACTTTAACGCTCTGTGGTCTTTTACATGATATCGGCAAATTAAAAATTCCGGATGATATCTTAAATAAACCGGACAAATACACCGACGAAGAGTTTGATCTTGTCAAAAAACATACCAAATTTGGTTATGATCTGTTAAAGCCGCTTTCAATTGATCCGCATATCAAAAAAGCTGCGCTGCTCCATCATGAGCGCTGTGACGGATCCGGCTATCCACTGAAAGCAACCCAGAAAGACTTAGATGATTATACCATGGTTGTTACGATCGCCGACGTTTACGATGCCATGACTGCCGCAAGATCTTATCGTGCTCCTCTGTGTCCATTCCAGGTCATCGAATGTTTTGAGCAGGAAGGTCTTCAGAAATACAAACCAAAATTTATCCTGACCTTTTTACAGCATATCGCATCCACTTATCAGAACAACCGTGTTCTTTTAAGCAACGGACAGAGTGCCAATATCGTAATGTTAAACCAGCAGCATCTTGCAAGACCGATCGTTCAGTTAAACGACAATTCCTGTATTGATCTCTCTACCCGTCTTGATCTGCATATCCAGAGTATTCTGTAAGCAGACGGATTGCTGCAGTCAGGATCCACTGTTTTCGGATATACCTGCAGTTTCAAAAAAGAAGCGCTCCAAGCGGTCTCTTTCGGAAACGATCACAGCTTCTGATCGTTTTCTAACAGAGTTGCCTCTTCGAGCGCTTCTTCTGCTTCTTCTTCAATTTCTTCCGGTGTCCCATTCTCAACCGGTATCTTTCCAATATACATAAACACACGCGCCACAATCAGCGGTACAAATCCAACAAAAGCTCCATATACCCCGTATGTATAGACAGATACACAGCCGATACATGCACCTGCAAAAAAGGAGAGTACTGTCATAGTATACATTATACCTTTTCTGCGAAATTCCGAATCCTTCGTCAATATATACTGTGTCCATGCGAGCAATGACTGTTTGAAATTGTTCGTGGTAAAAATACTTGCACTGTTATACCCTGACGCACCGGAATAGCTTCCCCACTGAAATGCCGAGCAGAAAAATATCGGATAAAGACTTACAACAGCAGACATTCCCTCCGGCATCAGCGCTGTAACGGTAAGTCCGGCTGCATCTACCCAGAGCACAAATTTCCGCATATCCAGCTTTGTAAAATTCGTCAGAAGATACGAGATCACGATCGCACTGCCAAAAATAAGAAATGCAAGAAATCGTATTCCCACTTCCGCAAAATTTCTTCCGGTAAGCGCTGCTGCCATCTCCATGACATTTCCGGTCTGCGCAGAGCCGAAATTCCCCGCATGCAGCAATATCGCATAAGTTCCAAGAAATCCTCCAACCAGCGTAAGATTCCAGTGAAGGATCACATCCAGTTCTTTTTGAAATATTTTTCTCATCGTTATCCTCATCCTCTGAAAAACTCTATGATTATGAATGACTGTGCGCAAAAACTGCCATGGTAAAAGACGTCTCCCATACCCGGAAACACCCTCTCCATGGCAGTTTCTGCATAGTAGCTCCTACATGGCAGTTTTACCTGCCATATCTTCAACTACTATGATACTTTCAGTGTAAACTTCTGTATCTCTTTCTCTGTGCTTACTTTCTCGATCACAGCCCCCAGTGATGCAAGTTTCTTTTCAAATTCTTCATATCCACGTTCAATATAGTAAATATCATCTACCACCGTAATGCCTTCTGCTGCAAGACCTGCAATCACAAGCGCTGCTCCTGCACGCAGATCCGGTGCATTGACACGGGCTCCGGTATAATTCTCAACGCCACCAATGATCGCTATATTGCTCTCTACTTTAAAGTTGGCACCCATGCGCGCCAGCTCACCGACATATTTAAAGCGGTTTTCAAAAATGCTCTCGGTAACAGTACTCGTGCCTTCCGAAATACCTAACACAACTGCAATCTGCGGCTGCATATCCGTCGGAAATCCCGGATATGGAAGTGTTGTAACCTGTGTATGATGCAATGGTTTTGAGGATACTACACGCACTGCATCATCAAACTCTTCCACTTCACATCCAATCTCAAGCAGCTTTGCGCTGATTGCCTCCAGATGTTTCGGAATCACATTTTTTACGGTAATATCACCCTTTGTCGCTGCTGCTGCAAGCATGAACGTTCCGGCTTCAATCTGATCCGGAATGATAGAATACTCTGTCTTGTGCAGCTTCTCAACACCAACGATCCGGATCACATCCGTGCCGGCACCTCTGATGTTTGCACCCATACTGTTTAAAAAGTTGGCTGCATCTACAACATGAGGCTCTTTTGCCGCATTTTCCAAAGTAGTCTTACCCTCAGCCATAGCGGCTGCCATCATAATGTTGATCGTTGCACCGACAGACACCTTATCCAGATAGATATGCGTACCTTTTAACTGCTTTGCATCTGCTACCACAAGACCATGACGGATATCTACCGTTGCGCCCAGTGCACGGAATCCCTTCAGGTGAAGATCAAACGGACGGCTTCCGATATCACATCCACCCGGAAGAGCTACCTCTGCATGTTTATATTTTCCAAGGAGCGCTCCAAGCAGGTAATAGGACGCTCTGATCTTACGGATATATTCATTGTCCACAACCAGATTGTGAATAAATGATCCGTTCATCTTTACTGTATGTGCATCCAGTCTGTCTACCTTTGCTCCAATATCACTGATTGCATTTAACAGCACATTAATATCTCTGACATTGGGTAAATTTTCTATTGTAACGGTCTCATCCGTCATAACTGCCGCAGAAATAATGGCAAGCGCAGCATTTTTTGCTCCGCCGATTTCCACTTCTCCGACTAACGGATTGCCTCCTTTAATGACATATTGTTCCATATCACACCTCTATGAACCTTTTCATACAAACACATAATTATAGTGGCTATTATGTGCTTTTGTCAAGAATTATATCACAGTTTCAATTTTGTTGTAAATATGCAGATATTCCCAAAAAACCCCTTTATCTTTACACACTTCCGTTCATTTTTTATCAGTTGCTGATGTATTTCAGTGGATTGACTGCTGCCCCTCCGATATAGATTTCAAAATGCACATGCGGTCCTGTAGAGCGTCCGGTGCTTCCACTCAGCGCGATCGGTTCGCCCTGCTCTACTTTCTGTCCGACTTTCACCAATAATTTGCTGTTATGTGCATACCGTGTCAGTCTTCCATCCGCATGACTGATCACAACATTATTGCCATATCCACCATTGTAAGAAGCCTGGATCACGGTACCGGCACAGGATGCATACACGGTTGTTCCAACCGGGCATGCCCAGTCCACACCTTTATGCATTCTTCCCCAGCGTCTTCCAAATCCCGAGGTAAACCTGCCACCGGCAATCGGCTTGATGTATGTCGGCGGCACGATCGTTCCCCGCTCCACAACAGCTGCCTTCGCTGCCGTCATAATCTTCTGATGTGCTAACTCCCTGCTTACCTCAGAGCCGTTTTCATATACAACAATATCGTTTCTCTCACGATGACCTGCAACACCCTCTTCTAGCACTTTCTCCTGATTGGTATACCAGGAATCATTTTCCATAATAACAGGTTCTTCCTCGTAATCTTCCTCATAAACTTCTCCCACAGTCAGCCTGATCTTTAAATCCGGTTCCGGAACCGAAATGATAAGCTCCTGTCCTTCGCGCAGTGAATCTGCATTTTCCATCCCGTTTAATGCCATAATATCTGCGACTTTTGTATCATGGTCAAGTGCGATCACAGAGAGACAGTCACCACTCTCTACTACATATATTTTATTCGATTCTTTTTCTTTTGTTACTTCCACAGCCGCATCATCTGCCGTGGTAAACGCATCCGGCTGCACATAATTTTCATAAACTTCAATATTCTCCACAAATGCCATATCAAGGACGCCTGTTTCATAAAAATCTGCTGCATCCGACGTCACAGCATCTAAAAGATGCACTGCAGACACCAGGGAAACTCCCGCAAGCGATGATTCCTGCATATCCTGCGTCTCTGTTTGTTCCGTTTCCACTGCGTCATCCTCATTATCTGTCTTTTTCAGATCAGCCGTTAATATGCCACCGATCTGTCCTTCTAACGACTGATATGTAACAGTATAGGCATCCTCTTCGTCCGATTTTTTCCTGACCTGATTTAAAAAATCGGACACTTCATCTAATGTCTTAAAATTTCCACGATATGAACCGATTGCAACCGTATAGGCACGCTCTCTGCTCTCAATCTTCTTTTCTGCCAGTATCTTTTTTAATTGTTCTTCCAGTGCTTCTTTCTTTTCTAAATGCACAAACAGTTTTTTTTCTGTTTTTACTGACCACTCATAATCCATGCATAAACGGTTTGCAGACTCTTCTGCCAGTTTTCTTCTCGCCCCAAGGATAGTATCTTTCACATCAACATTTTCTGCCACATATCCGACAAACACTCCATCTACATACACGCCCTGATAGTTCTGTCCTAATGACGTCTGCTGCGAAAGCGCACTTCCGGCCAGTATTATAAGAAATCCGCCGGCGGCAATTATGCCGGGCAGTGTTTTTTTATCTTTTAATCTTTTGTTCATCTTCTGACTCTTTCATTCCATGGATGTAATTTTATAAAGATTCTTTTTGAAGTTGTGTCACAATTTTTTCGATCGTCTGCTCCACATTCAGACCATTCTCTGCAATCGTGATGTCCGCGTATTTTTCATACAGCACAACTCTCTCATCATACAGATCTTTTAAAGTCTGTCCATCTTTTAAAACAACACCCCTGCCTTTAATATCCGACAGTCTGCGGCTGATATTCTCATAATCTAATTTTAAATAAATCACGATCCCGATCTGACTTAAGTGTTCCATTGCCTCTTTTCCATATACGACACTGCCCCCAGTGGCAATGACGGAATGATGCGCTTCTATTTCACTGTTGATGCGGTTTTCAACTGCAATAAATCCGTCAGGTCCCTCTTCTGCGATGATCTCCCGCAATAATTTTCCTTCTTTTTCCTGAATGACCAGATCTGCATCTACAAACTGGAACCCCAGTACCTTCGCCAATATAACTCCTACGGTGCTTTTTCCAACCCCAGGCATACCAATCAATACAATATTATCTTTTTTCATCCGCTTTCTCCCGCTGTAAGTGATCCATTTCCATAAAAAACGCCGAAAGGCTGTGCTTTCGACGTTATCTTTTTACTCTGTTGCCTGCTCCGTCGTGCTTTCTGTCTCTGTGTCTTTTATAGTTGTAAACAGGTTATCAAAATTCACGTCATCCCAGACTTTTTCTTTCACTGCCCACTCGATGCCCTCTTTCCAGCCATCAAGCGTCTTGTCATACAGATCATCTTTGCGCTGCTTGATAATATTCTGACGTGTCTCCTCTGTCGCATCCTCGTCCACTTCTTTATCAAGACGTGCCACAAAATAAGCGCTGTCACCTTCGATCAGATCTGTAACTTCGCCTTCTTTTAAATTTTTGAGTGCTTCTAAAAGATTCTTATCCACAGAATCATCATCCTGCGTAAAAGTGCCCGTACTTACTGTATAGCCTGCATCCTCTGCCGCCGCATCAAGTCCATCTTCCTTCGCTGCTTTTGCAAAGTCTGCCACGGTTATTGCAAGTTCCTCTTTCTCCTCATCGGTGTAATCCACCGTATTTCCGCTCTCATCCTTATGTGTTGTCTTAGAAATATTTACATAGCTGTATGCACCGGTTTTTGCTTCCTCGTCTGTCACATTGGTATCTGCATCTGCAACGATTGCTGCTTTCATTTTGCTCTGGATCGTCTCCAAAGTAAGATACTCTTCTACAATCTCCTGCGTCGCGCCAAGAGCCTTGATCGCATCTTTACTGTTATCTTCCATAAACTGTGCTGCCGCTGCAGTGATCGCTGCTTTCTCATCATCCGAAATGGTGACATTGTACTCATCCATATGAAGCTGTAACACATACATATCTTCTAAGGAATCCATCACGCTGTCTTTAAAATCATCCTGTCCGGTTGATCCATTTCCATACAAATCGGATGTCCAGACATTTTTTCCAAAATATGCGGTATAAAAATCATCTGCTCCGGCCTGCCCAACCCTTGCTGCAAAGTTTGCAACACCAAGTTTTACCGGCTCTCCGTTTAAAGTTGCCACTGTTTTATCTTTATTAACTCCGCCACAGCCTGCAAGTACAGACAAAGCCATAGCGCTGCTTAACAATAATGCGGTAATTTTTTTGCTGTTCATATGTTCCTCCCAGTGCCCTCTTTTTCTGATCCGGGCAGTCATTCATTTTATTATAATTCGTTTTCTATAAAGCCGCAAGTTATTTTTCCATCAGCATCTCCCCCGCGCGCTGCAAAAATGTCTCCATCACATCTTTTGCTTCCACATATTTTTCCCGGGTATTCATTTTCAGGAAATAAGTGAAATACGGTGCTTTTGCATCCATGGTGAATTTCACATGATTGTCAAAGGAATCCGTAAACTCCGGAATTGCTGCTACATTGATCTTCGCTTTCTCATACAGAGTGAACCGCAGTGTATCACCTTTCTGTGAAATATCCGTGAAATAAAGCTGATGTGCCATGGATTTTACCCTTGCAATATAAAGCAGATTTTCGACAGATTTTGGCGGATCTCCAAAACGGTCAATCAGCTCTTCTAACATTTCTTCCGACTCATCTGCTGTCTCGATGCCTGCGATACGCTTATAAATATCAAGTTTCTGCATCTCATTCGGAATATATCCCATCGGAATATAGGCATCAATATCAATATCGATCGAGGTATCAAAACTTTCTGCAACCTCCATGCCTTTTGCTTCCTTGACTGCTTCATTCAACATTTTACAGTAAAGATCATATCCAACTGCCTCCATATGTCCGTGCTGCTTAGCGCCAAGCAGATTTCCTGCACCACGTATCTCAAGATCACGCATGGCTATCTTAAATCCACTTCCAAGTTCTGTATACTCCTTGATCGCGGCAAGTCTTTTTTCCGCGACTTCTTTCAGCATTTTATCCCTGCGGTACATTAAAAATGCATACGCCGTCCGGTTCGATCTGCCGACACGCCCGCGAAGCTGATAAAGCTGTGACAGTCCCATATTATCCGCATCATGGATGATCATCGTATTGACATTTGAGATATCAAGCCCCGTCTCGATGATTGTTGTCGAAACCAGCACATCGATCTCTCCGTTGATAAAACGGTACATGATATTCTCTAATTCCGTCTCTTTCATCTGCCCATGTGCATAGGCAACGTTTGCCTCAGGCACAAGTTCTGCAATTTTTGCTGCCACATCTGCGATCTCCCGCACACGGTTGTATACATAATATGCCTGTCCGCCACGGGAAAGTTCCCTGGAGATTGCCTCACGCACCAGTTCTTCATTATATTCCATCACATACGTCTGAATCGGCACACGGTCCATCGGCGGCTCCTCTAAAACACTCATGTCACGGATCCCGATCAGACTCATATGGAGTGTTCTCGGGATCGGCGTTGCCGTAAGTGTAAGCACATCAATATTGGTCTTTAGCTGTTTGATTTTTTCCTTGTGTGTCACACCAAAACGCTGCTCCTCATCAATGATCAGAAGTCCAAGATCTTTGTATACTACATCTTTTGACAGCAGCCTGTGTGTTCCGATAATGATATCAACATTTCCCTTTTTCAGTGCCTCCACCGTCTTTTTCTGCTCGGCACTGCTCCTGAAACGGCACAAAAGATCAATATTGACCGGAAAGTCTTTCATACGCTGTACAAAGTTATTGTAATGCTGCTGCGCCAAGATCGTCGTCGGCACTAAAAAAGCAACCTGTTTTCCATCCTGCACTGCCTTAAAGGCCGCACGGATCGCAATCTCCGTCTTGCCATAACCAACATCCCCACAAATCAGACGATCCATAATCTTCGTGCTTTCCATATCTTTTTTAGTCGCCTCGATCGCAAGTTCCTGATCCTCGGTTTCCTCAAATGGAAACATTTCCTCAAACTCCCTCTGCCAGACGGTATCCGGTCCATAGACAAATCCGTCCTGCTCCTGTCTCTGTGCATAAAGCCGCACAAGATCCTGTGCAATCTCTTTTACTGCACCGCGAACTTTTGTCTTTGTTTTATTCCATTCCTGTCCGCCTAATTTGTTCAGTTTTGGCTTCTTCGCGTCCGCGCCCGCATATTTCTGGATCAGTTCTAACTGCGTTGCAAGGATGTATAAGTTTCCACCACCGGCATATTCAATTTTGATATAGTCTTTAACCGTCTTATCGACCTCTATTTTTTCAATTCCACGGTAGATCCCAAGGCCATGATTTTCATGAACGACATAATCACCGATGTTAAGGTCGGTAAAACTGGCAATTTTTTCTCCCTCATAGGTACGGCGGCGTTTCTTTTTTTTCTTTTCACCACCGAAAATATCGCTCTCTGATATCACAACAAATTTGAGCAGCGGATATTCGTAACCTTTTTTGATCTTTCCGTAGCCGGTCATGATCTCCCCCGGTTTTACCTCATGATCAAAATCCTCCGAATAAAACGCATTCAGTCCCTCCGCCATCAGATCTTCTGACAGACGCTTTGCGCGCGTCTTTGATCCGGAAAGTAAAATTACACGATATCCGTTTTTCTTGTAACGGGTAAGATCTTTGACCAGAAGTTCAAAACTGTTGTTGTATGGATTGACCGTCTTAGAATCAATGACAAATTTTTCTTTGATATCCACATGGCTGTTTTTCAGATCCAGTGCCACCAGGGAAACACACGCCATCTTTTCAACTTTTGCCAGAATTTCCTTACAGGAAAAAAGTTCCCGCATCTGTCCCGGCAGAATATAACCTTTTTCGAGGCGCTGCTTCATGCTCTCGGAAAATTCTGTTTCTGTCACCATACCGCGCTCAATGGAGCGTGCCAGCTCATCCACAAAAATAACGGTATTGTCCCTGTTAAAATATTCAAGCAGTGATACACGATCCTCACAGAAATAAGACAGATATGCGTCAAGCCCTGCGCTGATGCCCAGTTCTCCCGCTTCTTCTGCAATCTGTGCGGCAGCACTTTTCGTGCGATGGGCCTCCTCCGTTTTCATTTCTTTCCGGAGTTTTGCAGATACCTTCTCTGCCTCTTTTAAAATCCTTTTGATTCCCTCCTGACGCTCCGTTTGGGTCAGAACCAGTTCACAGGCAGGATAAATTGAGATTTCTTCTAAGTTTTCAATTGAGCGCTGGCTCTCGGCATCAAAAGAACGGATGGAATCTACCTCATCTCCCCAGAATTCAATTCGATATGGATTATCTTCCGTCAGTGGAAAGATATCTAAGATTCCACCCCTCACAGAAAACTCTCCCATGGTTTCTGCCTGATAATTCTTTTCATAACCAAGTTCCACAAGATGCTTTGTAAGTTCTTCGATATTTTGCGTATCCCCGACCGAAATCTTTTTGACTGCCTGAATAAATTTTTCCGGCATTGGCATCGGATTCATCAATCCGTCAAATGTAGTTATTATAGTGCACGACGGCTCCTCCGCAAGCATCTTCAATGCATTGATACGCTCCGCAGTAAGCACATTTCCCCTGATATCCGATTGGTAAAACAAGATATCCTTTGCAGGATAATATGCTGCTTTCGGATCAAAGAAACGATATTCCTCATAGAGTTCTTTCGCTCTCTGCTCCTGAAACGTAACAATGATTCTGTTTCCAGAACCATTGTTTACACTGTACATTATATGCGGTTTTGCTGCATCAATACATCCTGAGATCTGTACAATGCCGCGCAGGTCATGTATCTTCTCACTTAAGGTTTCAAATTCTTTGAGCTCTTTTAAAGGTTCAGTAAAAGTTCTCATGATACTCCTTTTCACTCTTCCTTCTTTTTCACATTATAACGGTTCATCGCTGCATCTGTCTCACCGGTGATCATCATTTCTGCGGCCTCTACGGCATGCCCGATTGCTTTCTCTACTTCCACGCGGTCTGCTGTATCAAAATGCCCTAACACATGGTCTGCAAGATCCCATCCCGCCGGTTTTTCCCCGACACCGACTTTAATGCGCAAAAAATTCTGTGTTCCGGTCATCGCAATGATATTTTTGATACCGTTATGCCCACCTGCACTCCCTTTCTTGCGGATGCGCAGATTTCCCGGTGCAAGGCTGATGTCATCGTAGATCACGATCATTTCCTCTTCCGGATCCATCTTGTAATAATTGATCAGTTCTGCCACGCTCTCCCCGCTTAAGTTCATATATGTCTGCGGCTTTGCCAGCACAACTTTCACACCATTTATAACACCTTTTCCACAGAGTGCCTTATGTTTTTTTTCACTGATACTGATATTATATTTCTCTGCAAGCGCATCCATGACATCAAATCCGATATTATGTCTGGTATGTTCATACTGTTTTCCCGGATTTCCGAGTCCTACGATCAAAAACATATAATTCTCCATTTCTGTATCTTTCATCCACAGTGATTGGAATAAATCTTTCCATCCCATTTATTTTGCCTGATTTCTTCTGCGAATGATCTCTGCCGCTGATTTTAACTGCTCCTGATCATTCACACCCATGATATCCTCCGGATCACTTAAAGCAAACGCGTCCACTTTGAGTCCCTTATCCTTTATAATTGTCAGCGTATCCGGTAGATAATATTCGCCCTGGGCATTATTCGGCTGAATTTTTTCAAGTGCTTCTTTTAATTCCTTCGTATCAAAAATATACATACCGGAATTGATCTCATGGGATGCCCGCTCCTCCTCACTTGCATCTTTGTGTTCTACACTTTTTATAAAATTTCCATCCGCATCACGGATAATTCTTCCGTATCCAGTCGGATCTTCCACCATAGCAGATAATACCGTCACGGTATTTTTATTCTTCGTATGATATTCTCTCAACCGGATCAGAGTTTCTGCAGTGATTAAAGGTGTATCCCCAAACAGAATCATCGTCTGTCCCTCATCCCCTAAGAAATCTTTTGCACAGCGCACTGCATGCCCGGTTCCAAGCTGCTCCTCCTGTAATACAAAGTTTACTTCCTGATGCAGGATCGTCTCCCGTACAACTTCGTATTTATATCCAACCACCAGGCAGATGTCATCCGCACCCGCTCCGATTGCAGCCTCTATTGCATAATCCACCAGACATTTTCCTTCAATTGTATGTACTACTTTCGGCAAATCTGATTTCATACGTGTTCCTTTACCTGCTGCAAGTATTACCGCTTTTAACTGTTCCATATGTATCCTCCTGCATCTACGTGCTTTTTTTCTGATATTGTTCACCATACCATACTGTTTTTCTCATTGCAGTCTATGTTTTATTTTACAGGACTTTCCTGATTTTACAAGTATTTTTCACACCGTCATTATAATAAGCTGCCGCCAAATGATGGTTTGTTGGGCTATGAGTTCCCCGGCTAAGGGTGGCGTCGCAGTTTTGTGAGTGGCAAGGTTGTGAACCACCCTTCGCTGGGGAACTCATTTTACAACCTTGGGTAGTGCGTAAATTTTTAGTGTTTTATGTGTGAATCTGATTAAAAAAATATTTTCAAATAACTATATTCAATAGTTTATTATTTTTTTGATTACACTGGCAAAAACCTCGATATATAACACTATGCTCATATTTATTACCATACACATTTGAAAATATTTTGTGTTATTGGTCTGGAAATTTACGAAAAAATTCATGTAATACAATGTAGCAGATGGAAAATCTGGGAAGCCATTAGACAATATGTAATGACCTCCGATTTGTAGCAACGTGGATTTACCTGTATAC
>ERZ1108170.1142-NODE-1142-length-17975-cov-9.742522_pt1 | contig 17975 bp, 17 predicted proteins | sample MGYA00403705_ERZ1108170 | MGnify/ENA primary metagenome ERZ1108170 (study PRJEB35170, sample SAMEA104062422) | human gut metagenome | biome: human gut; feature: human-associated habitat; material: faeces | place: Denmark | collected 2012-06-15 ...
ACTTCTTTTTTTGTAGATGAATGGCCATGAAAAATGACATTCGATTTTTGTTGTAATACCATATTGTCTGTGAATAATGCAGGCAGTGTTACTTTGGCTTCTGTCATACAAAACGCCATTAACATTCCTAATAAGATCATTTGTTTTTTCATGAGTGCTAAATTTGTTGTGTTATCAGGCTTATGGTATCTATTTATGCTGGATAAGTCCCCGGTCTTTGAATATGAGTTGTACCAGACGGAAAGCCAAATCTGTAAGCAATATTCCCAAGGCGGCACCAATGATGACATCAAACAGCCAGTGACGGTTATTCAGAATACGGGTAAACCCTGTTACTATAGCTGCTGCGTATGCTACTAATCCTATCCAATATCCTTTGAACCCATATTCCTTATACAATAAGGTAGCTGCCATAAATGCTGCTGCCGTATGTCCGGAAGGAAAAGAGAAATAATTTGTGGCATCCGGGCGAAGCACTCCGGTGGTGAGTTTTAATCCGTTTACTACCAGCTGTGTCAGTATGACTGACAGGACTATGAAAGTGAACAACCGTTTCCATCCGAAACGACCTCTTATTCCTCCCAATTTTAGTCCGAATAGAAGTATGAGTGGAAAAAGTTGCAGATAATTGTCATAAGTTTGATGGAAAGCCGGAACGTGTATATTACGCAAATTACGTATGTATAGATTTGCATTCTCGAAAAAATGGGAGAATGTTCCGCTTCCGTCTTGCAAATACACTGCAATAACAAGTAATACAGCTACGTAAAACGTGATGATTGCCATCGTTTTAATTTTTCCTATCATAAGTCAGTTTATTAAGTACTACGGATGAATGCCCCGAAAGTACTCATTTTCTCTTTTATCTGTTATAACTAAATTAACAAAAAACAAGAGAGAAAAAAATAAAGGAGGTACAGTCCACCAGAAACGTAACGAAATACCTAATAGAATATGAAAGACAGGAGGTACGGACCACCAGAAACTTAACGATTTACCCAAAAGAATTTTAAAAGAATCGAGGTACAGTCCACCAAAACAGTAATTGCATTCGGTTTTACCTTCAAAAGATGAAATGAAAACATGACGATCCTAAGAAAGGAATCCTGAATTAGTATCAGATCAGAAACATTCTTATATGATACAATTCCAAATGTCATAAGAAAACAGGTTCAGAGATTGAAGAGAAAAGCGAAGAAGTCCAAAAGAGTTGTTTGAGAGTTTCATAAAAGAAATGATAGGCAATAAGAAAAATTGTTTAGAAATTTCAAAATGAAGCGGCAAACAGAACGAACAGTAGAAAAAAGAATAGCGAGGTATAGTCCCATGGACGAAATAGTTTAAAAGGCGGCATTGAAAGAAAAAAAATTTCGATGTCGCCTTTTTCATGTTTATTTTTTATTCATCATCTGACAGCTGATGCCACGGATTCTCTACATCCGGATCTGTCGGATCCCAGCCTTTATTCGGACTGTCTGTATCAATATGCGCTGCCTCAGGTTTTCCCAATGGTCCCGGATCATCATCCTCATAAATTTCCACGGTTGTTCCCGATGGACAGTTATCTGCGATCCATTTTGCATCTTCCACCGTAAGCCGCACACATCCCATAGATGCCTGCTGTCCAAGTTTATTATATTTTTCTGTGCACAGAGCACTTTTTGATTTTTTATAGTATGGAACCGAATGAAACAAAACGCCTCCTGTGATCCGGGTTGCATACTGACCATATACTTTTCCGTACAGTTCCCGCCATAGATATTTGGTTGATAAATGAAATGTGCCGCGCGGTGTTGCATTGTACAATCCTGTGGAACAGATCATCGCCTTATACGGAACCGTATATTCGCCGTTTTCGTCTGAAGTATATACGGTAATGCAGTTTTGTCTGCGATTTACTTTTATGTAATATGGAAATTCCGCTTCATCTGAAGCAGACTGCTGCGAATCTTTTTCCTGCTGATTTTCGCCCTGCACTGTATCTTCCTGCCGAACATTCTCGTTCTTTCCTTCTCCTGGCACAATATCATCCTCACTCTGGCTTTCACCCTGTGTGATATCTTTCTCGGAATTTTCGCTCTGACTTTCGCCTTGCAGCATATCCTCTTCTAACATTACGTTTTCCGTGCTTTCATCCAGTTTCATCTCATCACTTCTGTATTCCTCAAAAATATAGCTGTCAGAATCACCTGTCACATACGCAAGCACCGGAAGATTCCATTCCATCCGAAGCGCCACAAACTCCAGCGCCGTCAATCCGCACATAAAAACAGTGGCTGCAATTGCGATAACGATTGCAGCCCTATTCTTCCATACTTTTTCAATTGTCTTACGAAAAGTAGTTTGTTTTTTCATTTATCCTATAACTGTGTGATAACAAAAATATCATAAATCGCCTTGATCGCATTCTCGAAATCTGCGTTGCTTACACCAATAATGATGTTTAACTCAGATGATCCCTGATCGATCATTTTTACATTGATGTTTGCATGTGCCAATGCAGAGAAAATTCTTCCTGCTGTTCCGCGTGTGGATTTCATACCACGGCCAACAACTGCAATGAGTGCAAGATCGCTCTCCAGCTCAATGCTGTCCGGCTGTGCATATCTGTGGATAGCCGAAATGACAGCCTGCTCTTTTCCCTCAAACTCCGGCTGGTGTACAAAGATTGTCATTGTATCAATTCCGGATGGCATATGTTCAAATGAAATTCCATTATCTTCAAATGCAGATAACACTTTTCTGCCAAATCCAATCTCGGAGTTCATCATATCTTTATCAATGTTTACAGAAACGAAACCTTTTTTACCTGCGATACCGGTGATCGTATATTTTGACTGATGGCAGGTGCTCTCCACGATCCATGTTCCCTCATCTTCCGGTGCATTCGTATTACGGATATTGATCGGTATACCAGCTTTGCGCACAGGGAATACCGCATCCTCATGCAGTACGCCGGCTCCCATGTAGGAGAGCTCGCGGAGTTCACGGTAAGTGATCGTCTTGATCGGCTTTGGATTGTCGATGATCCTTGGATCTGCGATCAAAAATCCTGAGACATCGGTCCAGTTCTCATAACAGGTTGCCCGCACTGCCCGCGAAACGATAGATCCTGTGATATCAGACCCCCCACGCGAAAATGTTTTGATGGTTCCATCCTCTTTTGCGCCGTAAAATCCCGGAATGACCGCACGCTCTATTTTTGCAAGACGCTCAGACAGTACTTTATCTGTTTTCTCCGGCATAAAGTTGCCATCCTCATCAAAAAAGATCACTTCTGCCGCATCCACAAATTCATATCCAAGGTAGTTTGCCATAATGATACCATTCAGATACTCACCGCGGGACGCTGCATAATCAACACCTGCTTTATTTTTAAAATTCTCGGAGATTTTCTTAAATTCTTCCTCTAAAGAAAGTTTTAGGTTCAAACCATTAATAATTGTGTCATAACGGTCTTTGATTTTCATTAACATCACACGGAAATCTTCATCCTTTTCCACAAGGTCATAACATGCATACAGCATATCCGTTACCTTTGTGTCCTTAGAATTTCTTTTTCCCGGTGCACTAGGCACTACATATCTTCTCTCTTTGTCTGCATGGATAATCTTACCAACCTTTGCAAACTGTTCTGCACTTGCAAGAGAGCTTCCACCGAATTTCACAACTTTAATCATTTTTTCAAACTCCTTCGATTCTGTTTCTCTATTATCACCGGCCGATCACAGCCAGCCGTCACTTTCCTGATTGCAGTTTTTCTTTTTCCCGGTCAGGACTAACGACTATATCTTATCATAAATGCAAATTTCGTCAAACTATTTTTCTTAAAATAAAGCGGTTTTTCGGCTTTTCTGCGTTCTTACTTAGAATTATGTCAACCACTTATAATTTATGATTATGGCACTTAAAATCAGAAGTAATAATATGATTGTTACGATTTACCGCGCAAGAAGTCCACTTGTAAGAAAATCGGCGAGCTCGATCATATTCTGCTGTGATCTTAAGTAAATTTCAATATCTGTCTCATAATCGCCGTCCAGATATGCTTCCATCTGCTGACGTTCCATATCAAGATGATCGTAGAACATTTTTCTCAACTCTGTCTCGTTGTAGGCCGGTGTCTGTCTGCTCAAAAAGGATGCGATTTCCTCCGCATTGATATACCAGTTTTCCATAGCTGCTCCCGAAAAAGCCGGATCAGCCTTTAAGCCGGCTGCAACTTCATCGGTCAGACGCAAATGCTCCATAAAAAGTTTGCGGAATCTCTGCATTGCTGAAGCTGGATAATACTGAGCAAAAATCGCAAGAATCTCCTCTGCATTTTTGTACACGGCGTCTTTCCACGCATTCTGGCTTGACAGGTTTTCAAAAAAACTGATGAGATAGAATTTTACAAGTGTAATATGATTGAGCCATGCCATGCGCATGCGCTGTCGCAGATCCACGCCCATGTTGTTTTCCGGCTGTGTCGTAGTTCCCGGGATAATGACAATTCCACCCACAGGAGTCTTAGTTGGTTTGTTCGTGTTCCCCTCGGATGGTTTGCTCTCATTCTCATCCACATATCCCTCTCCCGGGCAGATCGTCAGGCGCATTCCCGTCTGAAGATTGTATGGGTTCACCCCGGAATTGAGCAGGATAAGTTCGGTTACGGTTGTATGAAACTGTTTTGCAAGTTTGTACAGAGAGTCTCCTTCCTGTACACGATAACTGATTCGATTCTGACAATACATATTTTCTTCCATAAAAATATTTTCAGATTATTTTATGAAATTCTGCGGGTTTGGTTACCGAATTGGAATCACTTAATCATCCCACTCCTTATCGAATTCGACAATCGATCCTGTGGCTGCATCAACTTCATAGCTGTACTCATAGCCTCCAGCTTTAAATTCAATCTCATAAATAGACATGCCATCATCCCAATCCAGTTTTCCCTCCATCTCAAAAGCATTGGCACTTGCAACACCGGCATGGGATAAAGCAATCTCCTTGGCCTTTTCCAGTGAAATTTCACTTGTATTCTGACTGCTGCCTGCTTGTATTGCTGTAGGTGTACTATCTCCTTCAATGTCGTAGTCATAGCTTATGATACTTCCGTCAGATGCAGCAATCTCATAATCATACTCCTTGATGGTATTGCCGGAAGAAACAACAAACTCAATCTCAAAAACAGCACGTCCATCTTCATAGTCACTTTTTGCTTTTACAAAAGTCGCATCTGTAGCTTTTACCCCTGCATGATCCAGTGCAATCTCCTTGGCCTTTTCCAGTGAAATATTGCTGACAGCCTGGTTTTCTTCCGTCTGACTGTACTCCGACTGCTCCCCGTGCTCTTCAACCGATACATTTGAAACAGCAGCGCCATCGTATTCTTTTTCAAATTTTACGATTTCACCGGTCATTGCGTTAACCTCACAGTCAAATTCGTAACTGCCCGAAATAAATTCTACATCATAGACCATGACTCCCTTATGCGTGTCCAGTCCAACTGTATAAAATGTCAGGTCGCTCTCAGATACACCCGCCTTTGCCAGTGCGATCTCTTTGGCCTTTGTCTCCCCGATATATCCCTTTTCACTGGCCGTTCCAACAACCTCAACATGGGTTTCTGCCCCTTCCTTCCCCAGCAGAATATTCAGTTCATTGATGGACAATGGAGCAAGTTCATCAAATGTGTGTAAAGAGTTTTTGCCGAGAATCTCCTGAATCAGTTGTGCCTTTCCGAGCGTAATCCCATATTGTTCTGCCATCTGCTGGAGCTCATCACTCTTTACAACCGTCTGACTCAATACAGCCCCTCTGAATGAATCGGTCTGAAGCAGTTTATTGACTTCGTCCGCCAGCCGTTCCTGCAATGCCATGCCCCGAACCGGATCATTATTGTCCACACTGATCAAAACGGAATTGGCCAGCTCATTGAGATAGCCGTTTTGAAGCATCGAACCGATTATGGCATTCACTGCAACATCAAGACTGCTGCCTGAGAAATCCATGTCACCGACAATGGTTCTGCCATCCTCGTTCAGCGGAATCACATCCAATATACGTTCCTTCTGATTGATTTTAATCTCCACGCTCGGGTTTACGTCCAGCGAAACCGTAGCATCTACCGTATGATTGACCTGATAATTCCTGACTCCCAATCCACCTCCAAGGATCAGGCACAAACCGGCAGCCAAACCTGCCATTCGAACTGCCCATGTTTTTTTCTTGTTTTCTGTCGTCATCAATATCACTCGTCCTTTCTGCTCATTGCAGTCGGAAAGAACAGCATCCAACACATCCGGTGCTGCGTGAGTACATGCCTGCCGGATCTTCTCATTCAATTCGTCATTTGTCATTGCTGCCACCTCCTATTGCAAATATTGTTTCAGCCTTTTTAAGGCTCGTGCATATTTTGAAAGTACCGTCGACAGCGGAAGTTCCATAATCCTGGCAATTTCCCTGTGTTTAAATCCGACCGCCGCATGAAGCATCACTATCTGCCGTTCCTCATCGGACAATTGTTCCATGCAGGTGACGAGAATACTTCTGTCCTCCATTGTGAGCATATCAGTATCCGGGATAGCAAGTTCCCAGCCTTCCTGCGATGTACATTCCGCTTTCTTGCGCTCCCTCATCCGCTGCAAACACAGATTTTTTGCAATGGTTATAATCCATGCCATCGGTTTTCCCCGGGAAACATAGCTTTCTGCTCCATTCCATACAGCAACGTAACAGTCATGGAGAACATCCTCTGCATCGTGGTGGTTTTTCAAAACCGAAAGGGCAAAACTGTAAACAGATGTGTGCGTAACCTGATACAGCTGCTCCAGGCACTTCTTGTCACCGTTGGAAATGCCGTAAAGCAGACTGTCCAAATCTGCATAGTCTGTTGATTGCTTAATGTCCGACGTCAAGGCAAAAAGTATCATCATTTCACTCCTTTCACTCTATTAATGCACAAATAGATGTTTTTATTGCACCGAATAAATTTTTTTGTAAGTTTTTCCATAATCCTTGCACATTTTCCCTGTTTTTGGAGAAATATATCTGACATAGTCACAGACAGACAGCAAATTTAATTTTATAACAAATTAGCATAAACCATAGCGGCAACAACAGTCAGAATACCGGAAACCGCAATGGAAAGGCTGCTCATTGCCCCCTCTATCTCGCCGAGTTCCATCGCTTTTGCAGTTCCTACAGCATGGGAGGCAGAACCAATTGCGATCCCTTTTGCGATAGGTTCTTCAATATGAAAAAGTTTTAATACCGCATCCGCTGTTATGTATCCAAAAATTCCTGTGATGATAATGACCGCAACAGTAATTGTCACATAGCCACCAAGTTCCTCAGAAACTCCCATTCCGATCGCTGTTGTGATAGATTTTGGAAGTAATGTAACATACTGCTGATGATCGAAACGGAAAAGCAAAGCCAGAACCAGAATACATGTCATGCTGGTAAATACCCCGGAAATAATTCCTGCTATGACAGCTTTCAGATTTTTCCTGAGTAACTCAAACTGCTCATACAGAGGAACTGCCAGACAGACAGTCGCCGGCGTCAACAGATAACTTATGTATTTTGCTCCTTCCTGATAATCTGCATAGTCTATATGAAACACCACCAGAAATACCATAACTGCAATTACAGAAATTAAAAGTGGATTAAATATTGCGATTTTTACTTTCTTTTTAAACCATAAACCAAACTCATAGGTCAACAGACTGACTACAACACCTAAGAAAACGGAATCTGTCAAAAATGATTTCATGTTCCTACTCCTCCTTTTTCTTTCCTTTACGGATCACAAACTGCGTGATGCTTCCGGAAACTCCCATGACGATCACCGTTGAGATCAGCGTAATGACAACCACCTGTATCCAGATTGGCTGCAGAGCTCCCCACGAATCAAGAAGTCCTACTCCGGCCGGCACAAACATCAATGGCATGATCTCGATCAGAAAATTACTTGTTTCTTTGATGTCTGACACCTTTAAAATTTTCAATTCCAATGCAAGGAAAAGAAGTACCATGCCATAAATACTCGCCGGTATGGATAGTGGTATGCTATATTTTAAAAGTTCACCTAAAAAAGAAATGAACAGAATAATTAAAAGCTGTCTTACATATTTCATGATTTTTCTCCTTTGTTTTTATTCCGGTTTTGTATCATACCACTGCTTATTTTGAATCTCAATACCTATTTTTTATGTTTCTTTTTTAGTCCATCACAGGCTGGGTTATCCAACACCTTCCCATCTGCTGAAAATCTTGAGCCATGACATGGACATTCCCATGTCTGTTCTTCTTTATTCCACTGAAGGACACATCCCATATGACTGCATCTTTTTCCGCCAACCCTTCCAATCCCCACAAGTGCATGACCCAGATTAGAAATTAACTGTGGTTTTAACATATTGCGTGATGGTGAAAAAACAGTAGAATATTCATTGTTTTTTTCCTGTATGAGGTCTGACAAGATCATTGCTGACAGCATGGAACCTGTCATCCCCCATTTTCCAAATCCGGTTGCCACAAATAGATCCGGTGTATTTTTACTGTATGGACCGATGTATGGTCTTTTATCCAGAGACATGCAGTCCTGTGTTGCCCAGAAATAGCGTTCCTTTGCTTCCGGGAAATATTCCTTTGCGATATCGCGCAGTAAATCCCAGTTGTTTTTTTCCTTTCCAGACCGGTGACCGCCTCCGCCTATCAGCAGATAGTCTTCGTAATTTCTCAGGGACAATCCGATATTATCTGCTTCAAGATACATGCCCTTCAGATTTTTTCCATATGCACAGGCAAGTACATAAGAACGATTCTGATATAACTTTAAATAATAGGAACCTCTCGTATTAATAAACGGAAAATGTGTCGCAATGATAATTTTCTCTGCTGCGACTGAACCTTTTTCTGTCAATGCAAAATACTCTGTCATCTCACGCACTTCGGAATGTTCATAGATTCTCAGATTTTTGCTGATCCCGGCGGCAAATTTGAGTGGCTGGAACTGCGCCTGCCGCGGAAACCGTATTGCTCCCTCCACTTCAAACGGTAACTCCGTGTCCTCCGTATAATCAGCCTGAAATCCAAGACTGCCCAATGCCTGTATTTCACTCTCTAACTTCCGACGCTCCCTGACAGAATACAGATAAGAATCTGTCTCTTCCATGTCACAATCCAGAAAACGCCCCAGATTTTTATAATTTTCCACCGCTCTTAAATTTGCTTTCAGAAACAGTTCTGCACGCTCCTGTCCCATGGACTGTAATGATTTTTCGTAAATCAATCCGTGCTGCGCCGTAATTTTTGCAGTTGTATGCCCGGTCACGCCCTGACAGATGCGGTCTTTTTCCAACAGACAGTAATCAACACCCGCCTGCTGTAAAAAATAGGCGCACAAAACACCCGCCATACCGCCGCCAATGATCAAAACCTGTGTCCGGATGTCCTTTTCCAAAGTCGGAAACTCCGGCATTTCTATATTTTCCGTCCATAATGAACTCATAAATCCTCCTTGTTTTGCGAAGCAAAATGCGACTGTCCTTACACGGAGCAATGCCCAGCAAGCTGTGCAGGATTTAGCCTCCTTGTTTTGCGAAGCAATTTTATGATTAGTATGAATGGATTGTTTCATAATTATTCAATGCGTTCCATTTAGTTTGATTATCAAAATACTATTGACATTCTATTTCATTTCGTCTATTGTTTATAATAGTTTGATTTTCAAAGCATTTTAACAAAATAAATTTTCTGGCTAAGCTATTTCATTGTTCAGAACGGATTTCACAATGTTTGAAGTCAAAAATAATATTTTTGAAATGGAGATTATGATGAGTGTACGAATTATAATAGACTCTGCCTCTGATCTGACAAAGGAACAGGCAGATAAATTAGGACTTGATTTTTTACCTTTGAAAACAATTTTTGGTACGAAAGAATATCTGGATGGCATCACATTAAGCCACCAGCAATTTTATGAAAAACTGATTGAGAGTGACTGTATGCCGACCACAAGCCAGATTCCGCCACATGATTTCGAGCAGCTTTATGCAGATGTGAAAGAAAAAAAAGACACAGCAGTTGTCATCACACTTTCCTCCAGGCTTTCCGGTACTTTTCAGAGTGCCAATATTGCATTGGATGGTTATGAAGATTGTATTACGATCGTTGACAGCGAAAATGTATGTCTTGGCGAACAGATTCTTGTGATGTATGCCTGCCGTCTCAGAGATGCCGGTGCTTCTGCCTCTGAAATTGCAAAAGCTCTGGATCAGAAAAAGAAAGATGTCCGCGTTCTGGCGTTATTAGATACCTTAGAATATTTAAAACGCGGCGGACGCATTTCCAAGACTGCCGCTCTCGCCGGAAATCTGCTTTCCATTAAGCCGGTTATCGCAATTGTAGACGGGGAGGTTGCCGTTCTTGGAAAAGCTCGCGGCTCAAAAAACGGTTGCAATATGCTCCGGGAGGAAATTGCAAAATGCAATGGTATTGATTTCTCCATGCCGCTTTGTCTCGGTTATACCGGATTAGAAGATTCCCTTCTGCAAAAATACATAGAAGATAACACCGATCTCTGGAAATCTTATGTGGAAGAACTGCCTATCAGTTCCATTGGAAGCACAATCGGAACCCATACGGGTCCCGGCGGAATCTGCGTTGCATTTTTCAGTAAGACAAACTCCTGACCGGAGTTTGTCCTGCGTCATCTTACTCCAATGCCCCTTTTACTTTTTTATGGGAAATACAACGCTCCTCCCGATTGGCAAGTGCCTTTACCCTGCCTTCTAACAGAAGTTCCCTTCCTTTTTCATTTCTTGTATACACACAGTCATAGCCTCCAATATACGGATGCATGCATTTTGCGAAACATTCCGCATCCTCCTTCTTTTTCGAAAAGCAATTTGGAATGGCATAGAAACCGTTCAGTCCTTTCCGACCCTTCTTTTTCACAAGTATGTAACGCTGGTTGTCGATCACATCAAAAAACTCATTGACACACTGCGCAAACAACGCTTTATCCCTGCCGCTTCCACCGGACAGATAAATGATATGGTTATCCGGTCCCGGCGATTCTGCCACTACTTTGCAGTGTGTTTCTTCCAGAAGCTGCTGCTCCTCCAGCGCTTTACGGATTCCATTTCCAAATGCCTTTAATCTTTTTAACGGACTCCACAGCATGAAAATTTTCGGAAAACGTATCATGATTCCAGTCAGTCCGACAACAATGAAGAAATAGCAGATTCCGGCTAAATGTCCATTTCGGGACGCTCCCGCCACGACACCTGCCCCAATTGCCCCGATCAGGAATAAAATTGCTGACAGGATCATTGTGAGAATCGCATCCCAGAAAACAACACTCGTCACAAACTTGTCTTTTACCTCTGTCTCATCCACAATATCCATTTTGTCATAGATTGCAAGCGCACTGTCCCAACGTTTTTTTAGCATATCGCGCTGTCCCGACATTTTCAGCATTTGTCTGTTAATCCTGTCAATATTTGTTTTATTAAATGGAGTTTTAATAATTGACAGCCGTTTTATTCCATTTTCGATCGTATTTTCCGTGTAATGCAGACCTAGAAAATGTTCCATCCTTCGTTCCAGCATACTGTAATCCTCGCTGATCTGATTGTCGTCTGCCTTCAGCACCTCATCCCACGGTCTCAGGCATACTAAATGCCAGATGTTACTTGTTTTTTCCGGCTGTTCCTTGATCACACGGATAGCGCGCCCACGCATCTGATTACTTAACATAAATGAACCGACAAAGCTTGCAAGGATCAGGGAATTGATGCAAGGAGAATCCCATCCCTCCCCAAGCAGCGATTTTGTGCCAACCAGCACCTGCATATAGCCTTTTGAGAAGACATTGGTTACCGCCCCTGTCAGAAAATGTGCATTTCCAACAGCCGTCACCTTAAGATAATCTGTCTCAGGAAGATTTCCGATCCTGCTGAATGTGACTTTTCCACTCGTTCCGATCTCCTGCTCTAACGCCTCTTTTGCCTCCGCCGGAATGATCACGATCGTCCCGCAAAGCACTCCAAAACGAATTTGTTTGTTTTTCTTTTCATTTTCACGCCGGAGCATTTCAAAAAACGGAAGCACTCCAAGCGAGTTTACATCGTATTCTGTATTTCCAATTGCTTTTTCATATTCTTTCCGGATGTAATCTGTCAAAACCAGCAGTCTTAAATTCTGACCGGATGTCTCATACTCATGGAACACAATATCTCGGATACTGTTACATTTTCCAAGAGAATTTGTGAGCATTTTTTCCACTGCTGCACTTTTCGTCATGACGACTTTTTTCTTTTCTATCAGACCACTGGATTTTAAATCTGCAATTAACAATTCACGATATACCTTGTCACAAAGGTAAGAATCCACATCATCATACAAAAATCCCTGTAGCAGACGTTCCATCCACTGTACATTCATGGAAGGTAATTTTTTTGCCCCGAGCAGCCTCTGAAGCCTGGACGGAAATGCAACATTTTTGCTCTGTAAATAAATCAACAGCGATGCCAGATATGCAGGATTATCCAGCAGCAGGTCATCCGATAGCTGTCCACTCAGCCCCTTATGGCTTCTCACATATGTGAAAAACTGTGTATCCTGCATAAGCTTCTCTGTCATTGCTTTGCTGCGTTCCTGGAAACGTCTGACTTCCTGTTCTTCCTCTTTTGTCGGATAATTGAAGTAAACATAATCCTGATGCGGACAGAGACTTCCCTCTTTTACAAGTTCCGGTATCGTGATCTCCTCATCGATCTCTCCACACATATTCATGTACCGCGTCCACATAGCCGGTGTGGAATCATACGGCGGTGTTGCTGTCAGCGCTATGATTTTAAGGTTATCCACCTGTTTTTTGAAATCTTCTAACGCTTTCCACCATTCACTTCGCAGATGGTGGCATTCATCCAGACAGAGCACTTCGATCCCTGCCTCTTTCATCGCCGCAACCAGATCAAAACCGCTGTAATCTACTTCCTCTGTCTCGTTTTCTGTCAGGCACTCGTCTGTGCCTGTGCCACTCTCCTCACCTGCATCTTCCTGCATTCCCTGAAATCTTGTCATGGCACTGTGCAATGCCTGATAAGTTGCAACCGTGATTGCCTTTGGCTGTTTTAAATTCTGTGAAAGAAAATCTTCCCCCTGCACGCCCTCACATAAAAAAGCTTCCTCAATCCTTGCGATCCACTGCTCCCGGATCGTAATGGACGGAGCTAAAATCAGTGCTTTTCCATTCATCCTGCGGATCAGTTCAATTCCCAATGTCGTTTTTCCGGAACCAGGTGCTGCTACAATATGTATTTTTCCATCTGCCATGTACCTGTCTGCATGTTCTAAAACTCTTGCCTGATAATTCCGCCATGTTCCCTTAAATTCCAAAATTCCTTCGTAATTCATAACTTCTCCTTGCCGTTATTGTGCTATTTAGGCGATCACCTGCGCAATTCTGTCCAGTCTCGCATAAAATTGCAGATAAAAATCCTGTTCCGTGTCATATGGATTTATGTAAAAGGTGTTCAGCAAAAACATCGTGATCGTCTTTTTCTGGTTTTCATCTGACATTTCCCCTAAAATACATTCGATTTTCTTCCGGAATGCATGCCAGTCGATCAGATATTGCTGATTTTTCTTAAGTTCCGGTGTATCCAGCCACTTGCTCACCTTAATCTTACTGCGGTTCTCTTTGGCACAGCCATCCACCTGTAAAAAATAGTCCAGTCTGTTCTCCTCGTAAATCCGCCCCAATGGAAAAACACGGCAGATACCCGGTCGAAATCTGTGAATGCTGCATCTTTTCTCTTGTAAAAACGGACAGACATCTTTATCCGTCATTTTCAGATTCGGTAATATCATGCCATCTGCCACATGCAGCTCTATCTGCTCCTTTAATAAGTTTTCAAACGTTGTATTCAGATTTTTCGTCAGTTCATAATTATCTAATGGATCAAGGATGATCGACTCCCCCATATCCTCACAGCACGAAGAACAGCCTGCACAATCGTTGCAGGCTGCCCGTACCATATCATTTAATCCATATCTTTTTCCGTCTGAAATTTCTTCCAAGTTCTTATTCATTTGTTAAACCTCGATATAATATTTGTGTTTCTTATCCCTGCCAGCTGTCCGACGCCATGCGGTCTGTAAGCTGGCTTAATTCGTTGGGATATTTCATCAGCTCACGTTCGGAATTCAGCCGATGCCGCTGTTCGGCATTTTTCTTTCCTGCGATTCCATATTCCAGGGCATTCTCCAAAGCCTGATACTCCCTCTGCGCTTCCCTGTTCAAAGTCTTATGAACACCGGAAACCAGTCGGTTCGTTCCATAGCGGTAGCCATTTCCTCCATGTGCACTCTCGTACTGTCCATTCTCATAAACGTATTCATCGTTCGTGTCATTTTTGTATACAGTCTCTTTTTTATCCGTTGGCGCACCATTGTATGCACTGTTATTTTTTTGTTTTTTACCCATTTCGCTTTTTTCTGGTAAAAATAATTATATCACAATTTAATAATTATTTTTATACCATTTCCCTCCTGTTTATTCAGATAGTATTGCACATCTGTTTTCACAGTTAGGGTATCACGTACAAGCATTTTTATTCACAAGCTGCAATGATCGCGTATTCCATTATTATAATCTGCATTTTGATATTGCATAGTCAATTTTTCATCTAATCTTTATCTGCTTCACGATACACGCAAAATATCAACCGTGTGGGCACTTGCCCCCATCAAGTCCATGCGCTCTGCGACAGACATCTGGTATCTGACGAACAGCTCAAATGTTTCTTCGTCCATCTCCTTTAAGACCGGACGCATATAATTTGCCGCGCCGTCAGGTGCTATGATTTTTTCACGCTGTAAGGAAACTGCCTTGTTTATTTTTTCAATGTCCGATAATGTGACATATTCATACAGATCTTTTTCTTTTGACACACAGCGAAAATCTTTTGTCAGCCTGCCATCTCCGAGACACTCTTTTATCATATTTTCCTTAAATCCATACATCAAAACACCATAATCGTTCATCAGATATGCCACAAAAATAAGTCCGCCTTTTTTTGTCACGCGCTTTGCTTCTCTCAGTGCTTTCACTTTATCCTCAAATGTATACAGATGATACATCGGACCAAGCAGCAATGTCACATCAAATGTTTCGTCCGCGAAACGTGACAGTTTCAGTGCATTTCCCTGATACGCTTTCACACTGCTGCCCTTGGATTTTAAAATTCCAAGGTTGTACTTTACCAGTTCCACTGCTGTGACATCATAGCCTTCTTCTGCCAAAGCCACAGAATACCGTCCGGTTCCAGCTCCTACATCAAGTATTTTGGGATTTTGCAATTCTTTTAAATAGCGGTGGATGTACTCCATGGTAATGCGGTACTCTACCTGTCCGTGACGTCGTCCGAGACGCTTTTCTTCGTTAAATTTATTATAATGCTTTTCCAGCTCTGTTAATTCTTTAGCCATATCGTTATTCCTCTTTCAGTTCAAACTTCAGCCTATCCATTCCAGCTCTTTTCGAATCCTATGCAAATTCTGCGCTTTCTGAAATGAATACCGAATAATTCCATTATATACACCTGCTGATTTTATGACAAGTCAAAAACAGTTTACCCTGTCCCTAAAAACGTGCTATAATGTGCAAACTGTAAGAAGCTATTTTATATATTAAAAAATGGAGTTTTAGCTATGAACGTGTTAAAAAAGCAACTTGTGAAAAGAAATTATCATAAAGAAACATTAAAGATTACGATTGATATGGCATGGCCAGCTATTGTTGAGTCTTTCTTTGTTGCATTCGCCGGACTGATCGACTCTCTCATGGTCAGCTCGCTTGGTTCTTATGCAGTAGCGGCTGTCGGGCTTACCACACAGCCTAAGTTATTAGGGCTTGCACTCTTTTTTGCCCTGAATGTTGCGATCTCGGCTCTTGTCGCCCGTAGACGTGGTGAAAAAAAGCAGGACTCTGCCAATGAAATTCTGCTTACCGCAGTTTTATTTATTATGATTGCTGCTGTGATTTCAAGTGTTGCATTCGTCTTTTTTGCAAGTGCCATTATTGATTTTTGTGGTTCTACTGCTGACACCCATGCTGATGCCGTTGCTTATTTTAGCATTATTATGGGCGGAATGATCTTCAACTGCATCCAAATGGGAATCAACGCTGCGCAGCGCGGTGCCGGCAATACGAAGATCACCATGCGGACCAACGTAACTTCCAATACGATCAATATTATTTTAAATTACCTGCTGATCAACGGTCATTTTGGTTTTCCGCCACTCGGTATCCGCGGTGCAGCTCTTGCTACCGTATCAGGAACCGTAGTTGCCTGCATCATGAGCGTTGCCTCTATTTTCCGAAAAGACAGTTTTTTAAGTATTCCTTATATTATAGAGCAGCATATCCGTCCAACCGTCACTGCGTTTCTCAACCTGATCAAAGTCGCTTACAGTGTCTTTTTTGAACAGGTGCTGATGCGGATTGGATTTATGTTAACCGCTATTATGGCGGCAGATCAGGGAACCGATGCCATGGCGGCGCATCAGGTCGGTATGAATATTATGGCACTCTCCTTTGCGTTTGGCGACGGTCTGCAGGCAACTGCTGTTGCCCTGATCGGACGAAGCTTAGGTGCCGGTGATCCTGATCTTGCAAAAGAATACGGAAGAACCTGCCGTCTCATCGGTGCTGTCATCGCTGTCTGTCTGGTTGCAATCTACTATTTTGGTGCCAGCAGTCTCTACCATCTGTTTTTTATCGAAGACCACATTGTAGAAATTGGAGTCCAGATTATGCATGTCATAATCTTTGTTGTTATTTTCCAGATCTGCCAGGTCATCTACATGGGATGCCTACGTGGTGCAGGAGACACGCTTTACACTGCGGTTGCATCCATGATCAGTGTCACTTTCATCCGTACCATCATTTCCTATTTCTGTGGTTATGTCCTCGGCTGGGGAATCATCGGTATCTGGATGGGCGTACTCGGTGATCAGGTATCAAGGTTTATTTTTGCAACGATACGTTTCAAGCAGGGCAAATGGGTAAAAATCAAAATCTGACAACCGGAGATTAACTGGGTAATGCAGGCAGATTTTATGGCTACGTTATAGGTAGTCAAGGGCAGATATAGGAGACCGTTCACAAGTTAATATTATTGGTTATTATAAAGAAAATCGTACAAACGAAATATAATGTTCCTGTTCGCAAAACTCACAAAGGAAATCATATTTGTTTGCACGATTTTTCTTTTTATTTACGCAGTGAGTGACTTGTGAATGAACCTTTATCTCTGCTCTGCTTTACGTTATGAATGTAGCCACAATAGCTGCCCAATTTACGTTGTCGACTCCGGTTTACTAGATATAAATTGACAAGTCACATATATGTTATGATAAAATATTGTTATGTAAATCGTTAAGGAAAGAATCGAAGGTGGTGCAAACGAAAAAGCAGTATTGAGACTTTTCATTAACTGCCCTTTCGTTTGCATCAATTTCGATTTTTTCTGGTTGAACAAAGCGCGTCAACTCTATATGGACTTTTAATTCTGACACTCTATTTATAATAGGATAGCGTGTACACATAGAAACACATAGAATTTATAATTCAGTCCTGTATTATGACACCAGAAATAAGCCTCCCTAAGGAAGCTAAAAAAATATACAGTTATGATACGTTAACAGAGCATATGTGGTTTTGGTTTTATAAAATGTTGTTCTGTAGGCAGAGGAATAATCTTACCACCACAGGAAGAGCACTTGCATATATCTTTATTATAAAGAAGACGGATAATGGCAGGTGCATCCATATCTTTCAGCTTGGAAATATATTTTTTGCAACCAAGGATGTTTCTGCATAGGGTAATCTTTTTCTTCTTATTTCTGGATGAAAGAAGACCATAGTGCCTGATACGTACAAAACGTTTTGGAGGAACATGCATTAA
>ERZ1108170.1154-NODE-1154-length-17801-cov-4.967655_pt1 | contig 17801 bp, 18 predicted proteins | sample MGYA00403705_ERZ1108170 | MGnify/ENA primary metagenome ERZ1108170 (study PRJEB35170, sample SAMEA104062422) | human gut metagenome | biome: human gut; feature: human-associated habitat; material: faeces | place: Denmark | collected 2012-06-15 ...
CTGTATCAAGTGTACCACGAACGATGTGATAACGTACACCCGGAAGGTCCTTTACACGACCGCCACGTACCAAAACGATTGAGTGTTCCTGCAAGTTGTGTCCTTCTCCCGGAATGTATGAGTTCACCTCTTTTTGGTTAGTCAAACGTACACGAGCTACTTTACGCATTGCAGAGTTCGGCTTCTTCGGAGTAGTAGTATATACTCTCACGCAAACGCCACGTCTTTGAGGACATGAATCCAAGGCTGGAGATTTACTTTTCTCCACCAGCACTTCGCGTCCTTTTCTTACTAATTGCTGAATTGTAGGCATTTTAATTGTTTTTTGATTTATATTATTGTTATATTAATTTCGTAACTATACATTTTGGGCTGCAAAGTTACGAATAACATTTTAATAAACAATACTTTCTACTAATAAAAATAGTCTGTTTCTCAAAAAAAGTTTTTGAAAAACAGACTACTATGTTATTTTTGCTACAAAAGCCCTTATGCTTCCCCTTTAAATCCGCTTATAGGAGGAATGAATGTTTTTCCATCCGGTCCATTATTTCCCCCATTCATTTCTTCCGGCATTCGAATAGGTCCAAAATTACGTTCGTATTTTGCAACATTCTCCTGTAATGCATACATCAAACGTTTTGCATGTTCAGGGGTCAGTACAATACGTGACTGCACTCCAGCTTTGGGCAATCCCGGCATTACACGCACAAAATCAACAATAAATTCCGAACTGGAATGGGTGATAATGGCAAGATTTGCATACGTTCCTTGAGCTACTTCTTCTTTCAACTCTATCTGCAACTGATTATTATTTTTTTCGTTTTCCATGATTTTATACTTTAGCATTAAAAAATATTCTGAATCTCAATATCCCCAACTCCTATTCTTTGGTTGGAGTACAAATATAGACATTTATTTGTAATAATACAACATACTGATTATTCTATATAATTTTCCTATAGCATTTACTATAAACCTAAAGAGGCTGTCTCAAAATGAGACGGCCTTTTTTTGTGTTTGCAAAAAAATCGGGCAAGTCCTAACTTCGCTCAGTCAGAACTTGCCCGTCTCCCTAATTTTTTGTATCTTAGGGAATCAAGTCAAGATATCCCAAAGATAATGTTTAAAAGTTATACATCCAACGATAATCTGCTTTTACCTCCGTGTTTAGGCGATTTTATTCCCCAGAACGATCCGGTCCGGGTTGTTCACCGTATCATTGAACAGATAAACCTTGAAAAACTTTACCGCAGGTATTCTCCCCAAGGCTGTTCTGCATACCACCCTCGCATGATGCTTCAGATTCTGGTCTATGCTTATCTGCGTAATATCTATTCCAGCCGTCGCATAGAAGAATTCTGTCGCAATGACATCCGCTTCATGTGGCTTACCGGCAATGTGACTCCTGACCATAATACCATCAACCGTTTCCGCAGCAGCCGGCTAAAGGATGTGCTGAAGACGATATTTGCAACCATTGTAAAGTTTCTCGTGGCGGAAGGTTTTGTAAGTCTGGATGTGGCCTGTACCGACGGGACGAAGATGGAGGCGGATGCCAACCGTTATACGTTCGTCTGGGGGGCAAATCTATACATACCCGCATATCCAGAATCGCGGAACAGCTTGAGGAGATATGGCAATACGCCGAGTCCCTCACCAAGCAGGAACTGCGTGATTCCGCTCCGGTTGCCTATCAGGATATCACCCCGGAGAAAGTGGAAAAGGCACTCGGGCAGATAGATGATGCCCTGAATGGAGTGGATGCTGACAAGAAGATGAAAGCGAAGATAAGACGTGTAAGGAAGTCATGGCCTGAACAGCTCAAGAAATATGAATCGCAGGGAAAGATACTTGACGGACGTAACAGCTACTCAAAGACAGACAATGATGCTACTTTCATGCGCATGAAAGATGACCATATGAAGAACAGACAACTCAAACCCGGATACAATCCCCAGTTCAGTACCAATAAACAGTTCATTCTGAACTATACCATCCATCAGTGTTGGGCGATACCTCCACCTATCCTCTGCATATGGATGATTTCCATTCCCTCTACGGCAGATACCCTGACGTGTCTGTCTGTGATGCCGGATACGGAAGTGAAGAGAACTATCTGTATGCTTTCAGACATGGCATTGAAACCTTTATAAAGTACAATTATTTTCATAACGAAGAAACCGACGGCATGTATTGTCCTACGGGACAGAGAATGGAAAGACTCTCCGATGCAAGGCGGGTAACAAACAACGGTTTTGTGCAGACCATATCAAGATACAAGGCACGTAACTATAAGGGCTGCCCGTTAAGATGCCGGTGCTACAGAAACCGCTCGGAAAGGATTGTACAGGTAAATCACCGTCTGAGGAAAATCAAGGAAAGAGAACGTGAAAAGCTACTCTCTGATGAAGGCCTGAAATATCGCAGTCAGCGACCACAGGATGTGGAAGCCGTATTTGGAAACCTCAAGAACAACAAGCACTTCAAGAGGTTCCATCTTCGTGGATTTAAGAAGGTTGAAATTGAGTTCGCCCTGCTAGCCATAGCATATAATCTTGCAAAAGTAGCCTCTTAGGAGGTTTATGGCAACGAAAAAGCAGTTTGAAAGGATGAAATCTTCAAAAGTAAGTTTGTAAACACCTCTTTTGAGACAGCCTCTCCTTTTTTAGTAAATTTGTATCTGTCTAATTTTTAAGCCCCTATATCCATACTCAATCTAACCAAACATCGCATGAAGTGGTACTGCTTCATCCAAATGCAACTGATGGGCACGTTCGTACATTATTTTGTGCTTGATTGTATCGTTATATCCATTGCAGCCATTATCTGTAGTCCATTTGTATCCATGGCCCATTACAGACAGGCGTTGTTCAGTATGACTTATTTTTCCTCCCTGGTGTTTTTTATGGAGTATGCATTGTGTATTTTGCGGCACCGGCCAAATATCCGGATAGAGGCATAAACCGTGCACGATGGAAATATATTCTTTCATTCTACGGTTTGTGGACTCCGTGACCATTCTCCCTTATATGTTAACCTATATGTATTGGGATACGAATATTGTCCATGTCATTATCCTCCTTTACATTTTTATTATTGTCAAATAGATATGATACTCACGGAAGAGTGGGTTATGGCCTATACTGCCTGCGGTATCATGGTCTGTTTTTCTGCTATTCTGATGTACTATATAGAGCTTAATGTACAGCTAGAGGATTTCAAAACATTCGCGACGGGCTTTGGCGGGCAGTAATTCTAAGACTTTTAATGAAGAAAAATTAAGCCACCCCTTAAAAAAGGAGACATTTCCTTTGAAAGAATTCATTTCTTTTATTACATTTGTATTAGTCTTTTGAAAATAGAAGATTTATAGTAAAGCGTTAAGGCATTATCCAAGTTCAGGAAATCCCCAATTTCGAAACAACAATTGGATAATACATTGGACGCTCCACGTTCTATCTATATAGATTTTTGTTATATATAGGCGTGGGGCTTTGTGTATTATATGTTGTTGAGTATGGGGATACTTCTGAACGGTAATACCAAAGTTCCCACGCTTAACTTTATATAAACACAACTCCAGGGAACAGGGTTGGCTTATTATAAACATTATGAAAGCAACTTGTTTTAAAAGCGAGACAACTGTCTCCAACGACTTTCCCCCTTTGTTTGTTACTGTCTTTTGTGGAATATTCTATCCTTTCATTTCCATTCCTGTCTCTTTCGGAACATACCGTTCATTATCATACAAATTACATGCCAAAGCACTTTTCTGCCTTCTCCTGCTATGGTACTAGATAATAGTAACTCCCCCTATCACATAGAGGAAGAACTTTGGTTACAGATACTTTCTCTGTCAAGAGAGTTGCAGGAGTGTAAAGCTAGTCTGCACCATAATACTTTGGACTGTATTTCCGATAAGATTGAAGGAATAGAAAGAGAACTGGATGTCTTATTGGATATTCTGCAAGGGAGGCAAGACAAAAAGACATCATAGTGCTATTTTTTATGACAATTTGTCTACGCCGATAAGTTATCCTATTATTTAAGCCTCGTTTAAGAATTCCGTTTTATGGGTTACCCACAATCGAATGGAATTTTTATATACTGGGAATAACACATAATATTAGTAATGGATTTTCAATATTCAGAGTGATAATGGATAAACGAATAGAAAACGCCATGAATGAGTTGATCAATACAGAAATATGGTCAACCGGTTTATACCTGTCATTGCAGGTTTATTTTGAAGATGAACGGCTTCCAATACTTAGCTCCTGGCTAAACTCCCAAGCACAGGACAATATGAACAAGGTTTATCAGATGATGAATCGGATATGCCATGATGGAGGATGTGTTGCAATCAATGAAATGAAACGGGATACACATGAATGGACAACGCCATTGAATGCCTTGAATGAATTGCTTGAACACGAGCAGTACATATCATGTCAGGTAAACACATTTCTCATATTATGCCGGAATGTGAATATGTCCTTCCATTCTTTCATCAGCGGGCTGTATGCAGACCGTATATATGTAAGTACGGTATTTATGGAATTATTACGTATCCTCGCCAAGGAAAACGAACGGAGACTACCTTATTTTTGACGGTATGGATTTAAGATTGATATTCTGCAAAATTTAATATTGCAGAATGCTATCTGGTATGTTTTTTGCGATATAATAATCGATAATAAACTATATGTCATCATGGATATATTTGTATATTTAACATTGTGTTTCACTTCGCTATTCACCTTGATGGACCCGCTTGGAGTGATGCCGGTATTCCTGCAAATGACTGATGGAATGGATACGAAAGAACGCAGATATATCGCCTTGAAAGCATGTACCATTGCATTTATCATATTAGTCCTTTTTACATTATCGGGCAGGTTTCTGTTTCATTTTTTCGGCATCTCAACAAACGGATTCCGGATTGTGGGAGGTATCATCATCTTTAAAATCGGATATGATATGTTGCAGGCACATTTTACCCATGTGAAACTGAATGAAACTGAACGAAAAGAATATTCCAAAGATATAACCATCACACCTCTTGCCATTCCGATGTTATGCGGTCCGGGAGCGATTTCCAGTGGAATAACATTGATGGAAGATGCTTCGGAATATACTTTCAAAATAGTATTGCTTGGCGTAATCGCTTTGGTCTGCATTCTTTCCTTCTTTATTCTGTGCGCGTCCACCCAGCTTTTAAAAATCTTGGGAGAGACGGGAAACAATGTGATGATGAGACTGATGGGACTTATTCTGATGGTGATCGCCGTGGAATGTTTTATCAGCGGGATACGTCCGGTATTAATTGAAATTTTGAAACAAGCCCATGCTTGTTCTTAAAGAAGAGAGATAATTTGGATTTATTATTAACATTAAAAGTTTGATTCATCATGACTGAAAAATTGCAAAATGCCCTGAATGAGCAAATCACAGCAGAATTATGGTCTGCCAACCTGTATTTATCGATGTCTTTTTATCTGGAAAGAGAGGGCTTTTCCGGAATGGCTCGCTGGATGCAGAAACAATCTGCAGAAGAGACCGGGCATGCATATGCCATTGCTGAGTACATGATTAAGCGTGAGGCAACCCCGAAAGTGGACAAGGTCGATGTGGTTCCACAAGGTTGGGGTAACCCTGTTGAAGTATTCGAGCATGCTTTGGAGCATGAAAAACATGTTTCCAAACTGATTGATGAATTGGTACAGGTAGCATCCGAAGAGAAAGACAATGCCACTCAGGACTTCTTGTGGCAATTTGTTCGTGAGCAAGTAGAAGATGAAGCGAATGTACTCAATATTGTTAGTCGGCTGAGGAAAGCCGGAGACAGTGCTATCCTTTTTATGGATGCAAAACTGGGTGAACGGGAGTCATAAACCAGAATAATCAATAAAAATAAATAAAATGAAAATAGTAGATTTATTGGGAGGAAAGGCTGAGTACTACCTGAACCATACATGTAAGACGATAGACAAACAACTTATCCATATTCCGGGACCGGATATGATAGATAAGGTATGGATGAATTCCGACAGGAATATCCGTACATTGGAAAGTTTGCAGGCTTTATACGGACATGGACGTCTGGCCAATACGGGCTATGTATCCATTCTGCCTGTAGACCAGGGCATAGAACATTCTGCAGGAGCGTCTTTCGCCCCCAATCCGCTTTATTTCGATCCCGAAAACATCATAAAGCTGGCCATTGAAGGAGGGTGTAATGCCGTGGCATCCACATTCGGTGTGTTGGGCGCCGTGGCACGCAAATATGCACACAAGATACCTTTTATCGTCAAGCTGAACCATAATGAGTTGCTGACTTATCCGAACAGCTACGACCAGGTAATGTTCGGTACGGTGAAAGAGGCATGGAACATGGGAGCCGTAGCTGTCGGTGCTACCATTTATTTCGGTTCGGAACAAAGCCGCCGCCAGATAGTGGAAGTGTCACAGGCTTTTGAATATGCCCACGAACTGGGAATGGCTACTATTCTGTGGTGCTATTTGAGAAACAGCAGCTTCAAAAAGGATGGGACCGACTATCATGCCGCTGCCGATTTAACAGGACAAGCCAACCATATCGGGGTTACCATCAAAGCCGATATCGTGAAGCAGAAGCTCCCATCCAATAACGGCGGTTTCAAGGCTATCGGATTCGGAAAGACAAACGAGCGTATGTATTCGGAACTGACCACTGACCATCCGATAGACCTTTGCCGTTATCAGGTGGCGAATGGCTATATGGGACGTGTCGGATTGATCAACTCGGGCGGGGAATCCCATGGGGAATCCGACCTGCATGATGCCGTCGTAACGGCAGTAGTAAACAAGCGTGCAGGTGGTATGGGGCTGATCAGCGGTCGTAAGGCTTTCCAGAAACCGATGAAAGACGGAGTTCAACTTCTGAACACCATTCAGGACGTATATCTGGATTCTTCAATAACCATTGCATAAAGAAGAAGTATCCATGAAAAGAATAGTGTTATTACGTCATGGCGAAAGCCTATGGAACAAAGAAAACCGTTTTACCGGATGGACGGACGTGGATTTAAGCGAGAAAGGAGTCGAAGAAGCCTGCAAGGCAGGCGATGCATTACGGGAGGCCGGATTTTCTTTTGAGGCAGCTTACACTTCTTACTTGAAACGTGCCGTAAAAACGTTGAACTGTGTCCTGGACCGGCTGGATGAAGACTGGATTCCGGTTGAAAAGACCTGGCGGCTGAACGAGAAGCATTACGGCATGCTTCAGGGACTGAATAAGAGTGAAACAGCGGTCCAATATGGTGAAGAACAAGTACACATCTGGCGAAGAAGCTATGACGTGGCTCCCGCTCCGGTAGGCAAAGATGATCCCCGTAATCCGGGCATGGATATCCGCTATGCCGGTGTGCCAGATAGGGAACTTCCCCGTACGGAATCCCTGAAAGATGCTATTGGGCGTGTCATGCCTTACTGGGAATGCATCATCTTTCCCGCATTGATGTATAAGGACAGCCTGCTGGTAGTCGCCCATGGCAACAGCCTGCGCGGAATCATCAAGCATCTCAAAGGGATTTCCGATACGGATATTTCCAACCTGAACCTGCCTACGGCGGTTCCCTATGTCTTTGAATTTGACGACAGGCTGGTTCTTGTCAAGGACTACTACCTTGGAAACCCGGAAGAGATACGGAAACGGGCAGAAGCTGTGGCCAAACAAGGGATGGCTAAAAAATAAAAATCTGTCTATCAAGCAGATGCTTTTTTTTAAGTTTTAATTATTAACTTTTAAAGAGGAGGTAAAAATGGTACCTGTAAAAACAAACCAGAATTGGTTACCGAGTATTTTTAACGATTTCTTTGACAATGAATGGATGGCAAGAGCAAACGCTACGGCTCCAGCCATCAATGTGATTGAGAATGAAAAGGACTACAAGGTAGAACTGGCAGCTCCGGGAATGACCAAGAATGATTTTAAGGTAAGTGTGGATGAAAGCAACAATCTGGTAATCTGCATGGAAAAAAAGGACGAGAAAAAGGAGGAGAAGAAAGACGGAAAATACTTGCGCCGTGAATTCTCCTATTCCCGATTCCAGCAGAGTATCCTGCTGCCGGATAATGTGGAAAAAGATAAAATCTCGGCCAAGGTGGAACATGGGGTCCTGTTTATCGATATTCCCAAAGTTGTAGATAAGAAGGTTCAGGAAACCACCAAAACTATTGATGTCAAATAAGATATCTTGATGAGACTCTACAGAAGGCATTTCTTATTATCAGGGAATGCCTTCACCCGGATATTTGAATTCCAAAATAAATATAATGAGAGGATTTGATTTCGATAAAGCGCTGGTAGCCCTTCAGAATGAACTGCATTGTTTTGCATATAAACTGACTGCTGACAAGGATGAAGCAGAAAACTTGTTGCAGGAAACAATGTTGAGGACGTTGGATAATAAGGATAAGTTTGATTCCGGTACGAATTTTAAAGGCTGGATGTATACCATCATGCGCAATGCATTTATCAATAATTGCCGGACAAAGAAAATACGAGGGAATTTATATGTATTATCAGAACCTGAATATCATTTCCTGTTAAGGGATGACTCTTTCATTTTCGTGGATAACGGGCATGATGCAAAAGAGATAAGGGAAGCCCTTAAAACATTGCCTAAAGCATATTATGTTGTTTTTATGTTGTATGTCTCCGGGGTCAAATATCGGGAAATAGCCGCAAAGATAGGAGTGCCACTGGGTACGATAAAAAGCCGTATCTTTTATAGCAGAAAAAGGCTAAAACAGTTGCTTTCTGATTTTGCCTGATTAATTAAAATATAAAAAACAAATTATGGATAACAAGTATATTGGAATTCTGACTTCCGGAGGGGATGCTTCAGGAATGAACGCGGCTATCCGTGCCGTGACCCGCGCCGCCATTTTTAACGGATTTAAAGTGAAAGGAATTTATAGAGGTTACGAGGGGCTGATTGCCGGTGAAGTGAAAGAACTCACTACGGAAGACGTAAGCAGCATTATCCAGAGGGGAGGTACCATACTGAAAACAGCCCGCTCCGAGACTTTCATCACTCCCGAAGGACGCAAGAAAGCTTATAAGGTCATACAGAAAGAGAACATCAATGCTTTGATAATTATCGGTGGAGACGGTTCCCTGACGGGAGCCCGGATCTTTGCGGAGGAGTATGATGTGACGTGCATAGGATTGCCCGGCACCATTGACAATGACCTATATGGTACCGATTTTACCATAGGATATGATACGGCATTGAATACCATTGTGGAATGCGTGGATAAAATCAGGGACACGGCAACCTCCCATGACCGTATTTTCTTTGTCGAAGTGATGGGGCGTGATGCGGGCTTCCTGGCACAAAACAGCGCAATAGCTTCCGGTGCTGAAGCGGCCATCATCCCGGAGGACAGGACGGACGTGGACCAGTTGGAAACATTCATCGGGCGCGGATTCAGAAAGACGAAAAACAGCAGCATCGTAATTGTGACCGAAAGTCCTGAAAACAAGAATGGAGGTGCCATGTATTACGCCGACCGGGTAAAGAAGGAATATCCCGGGTATGATGTCAGGGTTTCTATCCTGGGCCATCTGCAACGGGGTGGTGCTCCGAGTGCCAATGACCGCATACTGGCAAGCCGGCTGGGTGAAGCCGCAATCCAGGCCTTAATGGAAGGCCAGCGAAATGTTATGATAGGCATACGGAACAACGAGATTGTTTATGTTCCTTTTGTCCAGGCAATCAAAAAGGACAAGCCTATTGACAAAAGCCTGATCCGGGTCCTTAACGAATTATCGATCTAAAATAACCGTTAATATGTCAGAAGTTGCTCCCTTAATATCGGATCTTGCCATAATTCTGATTATTGCCGGTATTGTAACCGTCATTTTCAAGTGGCTGAAGCAACCGGTCATATTGGGCTACATTGTAGCCGGTATTATGGCGGGTCCTTCCGTTTCTTTGGTCCCGACTGTTTCCGATCCTGCCAATATCAAAATATGGGCGGACATCGGTGTCATTTTTCTGCTGTTCGCGATGGGACTGGACTTTTCGTTCAAGAAATTGATAAATGTGGGCATTACGGCTATCGTTGCCACTGTCACTATTGTATGTGGCATGATGTTCATAGGTTATACAGCGGGGAATGCAATGGGGTTCTCCCACATGAGCAGTATTTTTCTGGGTGGAATGTTGTCCATGTCGTCCACGGCCATCGTATTCAAGGCCTTCAATGACATGGGACTTCTCCAACAGAAATTCACTGGCATTGTCTTGGGGATTCTTGTTATCGAAGATCTGGTGGCTGTAGTGATGATGGTTGTTCTTTCCACGTTGGCGGTAGGCAAACATTTTGAAGGGAAGGAGATGCTGGAAAGTATATTGAAGCTGGCCGCTTTCCTGATTTTCTGGTCGGCATTGGGCATCTATCTGATACCTACCCTGCTGAAGAAGATACGCCGTTTCACCAGCAACGAGATTTTATTGATAACCTCTCTGGGACTTTGCCTGGGAATGGTGATGATTGCGACAAAAGCGGGATTTTCTGCCGCATTGGGAGCCTTTGTCATGGGGTCCCTGCTGGCAGAGACCGTTGAAGCGGGAAAAATCGCACATATCGTACAGCCGGTAAAAGACCTGTTCGCTTCCATATTTTTCGTGTCGGTGGGAATGATGATCGATCCTGCCATGATGTGGGAATATGCCGTCCCTATTCTCATCCTGACATTGCTGGTACTGTCCGGTCAGGTCCTGTTCGGGAGCTTTGGTGTCTTGCTTTCCGGCCAGCCGTTGAAAATTGCCATACAGTCCGGCTTTTCACTGACACAGGTCGGTGAGTTCGCATTCATCATCGCATCTTTAGGCGTCAGTCTGAATGTCACGGACAAGTATCTCTATCCGGTGATAGTGGCCGTATCTGTCATAACGACTTTTCTTACCCCCTATATGATACGGCTTTCGGAACCAGCATACCGGTTTATAGACATCCACATGCCTGAATCCCTGAAAGATTATCTCGTACACTATACGTCCGGGGCAATGACTGTAAAACACCAGGGTACTTGGCATAAACTGATCCGGTCTATGCTGGTGTCTGTCACACTCTATCTGGTCGTATGCGTTTTTTTCATCACTTTATATTTTTCCTATGTGCATCCTTTGATTAGGAAAAGTCTGCCGGGAATGGAAGGGAACTTGTTGGGCTTCATCATCATCTTTCTTGTCATATCCCCGTTTCTATGGGCCATCATCATGAAAAGGAACAATTCAACCGAGTTCCGTAAACTCTGGACGGACAACAAGTTCAACAGAGGGCCTTTGGTATCAATAGTACTTGTCAAAATACTGATCTGCACGATTATCATGATGAGTATCATTACCCATCTTTTCAATGTTGCCTTGGGAGCCGGGTTGGTAGTCTCTTCCATTATCATTGCCGTCATTTATTTTTCCAAGCGGATCAAGAAACGGTCGCTGACTATAGAGAGACAATTTATGGCAAACTTTCAGGGGACGGACGGGAATGGACTTTCTACAGAAAGTGATACAGGCTCCACCCTTGGCAGCAATATCCCGTTCAAGGAATTACATTTGGCGGATTTCACAGTATCCCCTGATTCCATATATGTGGGCAGAACATTAAAAGAAAGCAGCCTGCGCACCTTGTTTCAGATAAATGTGATTTCAATCACCCGTGGAGAAAAACGCCTGGATATACCACAAGGGGAAGAACATCTCTATCCATATGACAAGGTTACGGTCGTAGGTACGGACCGGCAGTTGGAAAGCTTCCGGACATCCATGGAGCAAAAGAAGGTAGAAAGGAACGGGAACGGAACATCCTCGCAGGATGAGATGGAAATAGGGCAATTTCCTGTCGAAGGAGGTTCACCATTGATCGGAAAGACGATCCGGGAGGCAGACATATCGGATAGCATCATTATCGGAATAGAGAGGAGTACCGTGAATATTATGAATCCAGACCCTGATACAATTTTCAAGGAGAATGATACGGTATGGATTGTCGGTAAACGAAAAATAATAAAAGGACTGAATAAAGATTAGGACTTATTTAATTAAAATGTCATGGAATATTCAAGTTATAATGTAAATACCCCTCAGTGGAGGGAGATTACAGTAGGTTCACATCTTCCTGCAGAACTGCGGAAACTTGCAGAAATCGCACATAATCTCTGGTGGACATGGAATGATGACGCAAAGAAACTGTATTGTGATTTGGACCCGGAACTTTGGAAAGAGGTGGAACAGAATCCGGTATTGCTTCTGGAGCGGATGAATTATGAGAAGCTGGTAGCGCTGGCACATGATGAGAACTTTGTCTATAAAATGGATGCCGTCTATTCCGCCTTCAAAAAATACGTCGATGTGGAACCGGACCACCAGCGCCCGTCAATAGCTTATTTCAGCATGGAATACGGCTTGGATGAAGTTCTTAAGATATATTCCGGCGGTTTGGGAATGTTGGCGGGGGATTACCTGAAAGAGGCGTCGGACAGCAATGTGGACCTTTGTGCCATAGGACTTTTGTACCGTTACGGTTATTTTGACCAGTCGCTTTCCATGGACGGCCAGCAGACAGTCAATTATAAAGCGCAGAATTTCGGGCAGCTCCCGATTGAAAAGGTAATGCAACCGGATGGGAAACAACTGGTAATCCACGTCCCCTATGCCGACAGTTTTGTGGTACATGCCAATGTCTGGAAAGCCAGTGTGGGGCGTATTCCCCTTTATCTGCTGGATACGGACAATGAACTCAACAGCGAGTTTGACCGCCCTATCACTCACCATCTGTATGGAGGCGACTGGGAGAATCGGCTAAAACAGGAAATACTGCTTGGCATAGGCGGGATGATGACGCTGAAAGCTTTGGGTATAACGAAGGATGTATATCACTGTAATGAGGGGCATGCCGCATTGATCAATATCCAGCGGCTTTGTGATTACATAAATGGCGGCTTGAATTTCGGGCAGGCCATGGAGCTGGTACGTGCTTCCTCACTTTATACCGTACATACTCCCGTACCCGCTGGTCATGATTATTTTGACGAAGGGCTTTTCAATAAATATATGAAGGGATATCCTGGCAAGTTGGGTATAACCTGGGATAACCTGATGGATCTCGGGCGTCACAATCCGGGAGACAAGGAGGAACGTTTCTGCATGTCTGTCTTCGCCTGCAAGACCTGCCAGGAGGTAAACGGTGTCAGCAAGTTGCATAAATCGGTATCCCAGCAAATGTTTGCGCCGATCTGGAAGGGATACTTCCCGGAAGAGAACCATGTGGGTTATGTAACCAACGGGGTACATCTGCCTACCTGGTGTGCGGCAGAATGGAAAAAGCTTTTCAAGGACAATTTTGATGAGAACTTTTTCTGCGACCAGTCCAATCAGAAAATCTGGGAGGCTGTCTATGGCATCCCAGATGAAGAGATATGGAATACCCGGTTAAAACAGAAAGCAAAATTGCTGGACTATATCAAAAGCAAATGCAGCAAGGACTGGCTCAGGAGTCAGGTTGATCCGGCATTGAGCGTTTCCATTTTTGAGAGATTCAATCCCGATGCCCTTCTAATAGGTTTCGGACGCCGTTTTGCTACATATAAGAGGGCTCATCTTCTGTTCACGGATATAGACCGACTTGCTAGAATCGTGAATAATCCGAAATATCCGGTACAGTTCATCTTTGCAGGCAAAGCCCATCCCAATGACGGTGCCGGGCAGGGACTGATCAAGCAAATCGTGGAAATATCCCGGCGTCCGGAATTTTTAGGTAAAATCATATTCTTGGAGAATTACGACATGGACCTGGCGCGCCATCTTATCTCGGGTGTGGATATCTGGATGAATACCCCTATGCGGTTGGCAGAAGCTTCGGGTACGTCGGGCGAGAAGGCATTGATGAACGGTGTGCTTAATTTCTCCGTGCTGGACGGTTGGTGGTATGAAGGATACCGTAAGGATGCCGGATGGGCACTGACCGATAAAAGTACTTATCAGAATGAACAGTACCAAAACCAGCTGGATGCCGAAGCCATCTATTATTTGTTGGAGCATGACATCCTGCCACTGTATTACGAGCATGGGGGGAAGAACTATTCGGAAGACTGGGTCAAGTATATCAAGAACTCAATCGCACAAATCGCTCCCCATTTTACCATGAAAAGACAGTTGGATGACTACTATGACAGGTTCTATAACAAGCTGTCAGAGCATTTCCATATTCTGGCAGCCGACAACTTTGCGAAGGCGAAAATGATGGCTGACTGGAAAGCAAACGTCCGAAGCAGATGGGATGCCATAGAAATCAAATCCATAGAGGCAGGGAATGGGCTGAATGCCACGGTTGAAGCCGGAAAGGAATATGAGGTGACGGTTGTCGTTGATGAGAAAGGCCTGGATGACGCAATCGGAATAGAATCGGTCATTATCAGGCGTGAAGACGGTCAGGATCACATATATGAGGTAATTCCCCTTTCGCCGGTTTCCAAGAATGGGAATTTATATACCTTTAAGGCGACATCCGGCATTTTCAACGCTGGAAGCTTCAAGCAGGCCTTCCGTATGTATCCCAAGAATGCTTTGTTACCTCACCGACAAGATTTCTGTTATGTACGATGGTTTTAATGAACAGTAAAAGGATATGCAAAAACAACGTATGAGCGGGCAAAATCAAAAAACAGATAAACGGATAGCATGGCCGATCATCATCATGAACTTCACGGGAGTGTATGACTACGAGGCGTTTGCCCGGAACAATAAGTTTATATGGCTGGACTGTCGTCATCTTTATGGTACAGAGGGCTACTGTGACAGGGATGGTACTTTGGCTTTGAAGCGGATGATTGCTGATTATCCGGCGGAGGGAGTCCATTTCATCGATTCAGGCAATTATCATTATTTGACTAAATTCTGGACAGACAAACTTGAAACTCCGTTTTCGCTGATTGTGTTCGACCACCATCCCGATATGCAGCCACCGTTGTTTGACAACATACTTTCTTGCGGAAGTTGGGTAAAGGATATATTGGACCATAACAACAACTGCAAGAAAGTAATTATCGTAGGTGCTTCAGACAAACTGATACAGGCTGTGCCGAAAGGATATGAAAGACAAGTTCGGTTTTACAGTGAAACTACGCTCATGCACGAAGAGGGTTGGCAGAACTTTTCTTCCGGACATATCAACGGACCGGTTTACATTTCCATAGACAAGGATGTCTTGAATCCGGCTTCGGCAGCAACAAACTGGGATCAAGGTTCTCTCAGCTTATGGGAATTGGAGAAACTGCTGGCTGTTATTCTTCAGAAAGAACAGGTAGTGGGCATTGACATCTGTGGGGAATGCTCCACAACACTCAATCTTTTTGAAGAAAAACGGGAAACCATCATGGATAGCCGGGCAAACAAAGAATTGCTCAGACTTATCCGGTCATCCTCCGGCCTTCAATAGAATTAGTTTTTTCTTGTTATTATAATTTATCATATAAAAATAATTTAGCTTTATGAAAACAATTGTTCGAAGAATTGGGCTTGTTGCACACGATGCAATGAAAAAAGACATGATAGAGTGGGTTCTCTGGAACTCGGAACGTCTGATAGGACATAAATTCTATTGTACGGGTACAACCGGTACACTAATTAAAAAAGCCCTTGAAGAAAAACATCCTGAAATCAAATGGGATATCACAATCCTGAAATCTGGTCCTTTAGGAGGTGACCAGCAAATTGGTTCGCGGATCGTAGAAGGAGAAATAGACTATCTGTTCTTTTTTACAGATCCGATGACACTACAGCCGCACGATACGGATGTGAAAGCATTGACCAGACTGGCTGGAGTTGAAAATATTGTTTTCTGCTGTAACCGTTCGACTGCGGACCACATTATTACGAGTCCCTTATTCACTGACCCAACTTACGAACGTATTCACCCGGATTATACCAATTACACGCAGCGTTTTGAAAACAAGGGAATCATATCTGAAGCAGTGGAGCAAGTGAAAAAGCGGAGGAATAAAAGTGAGAATAACATTTCCAAATGAACTGTAATAAGTAGTAGCATATTTATAAGGCTATCTAAGAAACAAGTTGTTTACATCTTTCAGAACTGGTATCTACTGAATGGTAATCTGCTTCCACCAACCAGAAGGGTTGGTGGAAAGAAACCACTTATAAAATATTTCGCTTCCTTTATGCATCCCAGTCGAAAAAGGACAAGGGCATTGCGGGTGTACATCACTCCTTTCACCTTCTTGTTTAGTCCTTCCAGCAAAGTCTTGCTGCCAGTTTTTTCCGGAACTACCTTGTGAGAAATTATGCGAAAATCGCCTTTCTGTGCCCGGATTCATCCGCAGGATCCCATGCCAAAGGGACATGGAACATGCCGGTAGCTTATCCCCCACGACTCCGGAGCATCAGGGGGCAGGGACGGTTTGGCGGCAGGTTGCCGTTAAACCGTACGGTTTTCGTTTAACGAAAACACAACTTGCTGTCCGCAGGAGCGGACCACGTTTATCCAATAATTATTGTGTATCAGCCCATTGCATGGCTGTTTCCCTGTGGCTTGCGGGGCATTTCCATCAGGTATTTGCCGGCTGCTCTCCCCATAAAAGGGTGGATATCTCTCCATAACCATGTGACTTACGCCCATAATTCGGGAATAAGAAGGCACATATACGGGAAATCAGCCCTTTCCATACCCTATTCTCCATTAATGGATTGTTATTTTTACACTTCTGCAAATGGAGAATGGCAGGTAGCCGTATACACCTTATTGTTTTTCTTCATTGTCTCCATTAATGGATTGTTACTTATACACTTCTGCAAATGGAGAAATGGGCAGGTAACCATGCACGACTTATGTTTTTTCTTCATTGTCTCCATTAATGGATTGCTACTTATACACTTCTGCAAATGGAGAATGACAGGTAGTCGTATGTGACTTATGTTTTTTCTTTATAGTCTCCATTAATGGATTGATATTTATACACTTCTGCAAATGGAGATTTTGAGATATCTATATCCGGAAGGATGCGTGCTCCCTTCGCTCCCGGCTATCCCTATTTTGATATCCGGCTATATCGCAATTCTGTGATAGCATTATCCGGATAGCGTATCATACGGCTATATACAAATATGGCTACACTATAATTCATGGTTGTGATGGAGATGGCTTTTCCTATCCGGTAACAGACCATGATGCCACGAGGAAAAAAGCGACAGCCGCAGAGAAAAAACGGATGGCAGGAACGATTACGGAATCAGGTAAATAGAAAGTCCGGTACATGCGAATTCAGGCGATCATCCTGGATGGTAACCTGTCAAAGAGGCTTTTGAGACATTTAAAATACCGATAATAAAAAAACGAAATCAGGTATACGGATGCTGTCATATACCCACAGCCTGCCATACGGCTGTTCCGATAATCATATATGGTTATCCGTGCATCCCGCTATATCCTTATTCCGATAGAAGGACGTATCGTTATCGTCGTATCTTCATGTCCGGTCATATGGCTATACACATATCCGGTGGCATCATCGCCTTTCCCATCCGGGTCTGTCACGGGTTGGATTCAGATATTTTGGATAAGCTTTTAACCTGATGGTATAGGAACAAAAAGAAGTCTGTAATCATGGTATTTACTCGGGTTAGAGAAGCCACATCTTTTTATTGCCGGACGTCCGGCATTGTTTCATCCATGTGCGAAAAGGAGTTTTTTCTTTCATCGCAACGTTTCTTTCACATACCCAAAGGGGG
>ERZ1108170.1159-NODE-1159-length-17763-cov-4.022193_pt1 | contig 17763 bp, 13 predicted proteins | sample MGYA00403705_ERZ1108170 | MGnify/ENA primary metagenome ERZ1108170 (study PRJEB35170, sample SAMEA104062422) | human gut metagenome | biome: human gut; feature: human-associated habitat; material: faeces | place: Denmark | collected 2012-06-15 ...
CCCCTCACGCTTCGCCGGCAAACAGACTGGGCGCTACGGTAGTTCCTAATTCCTGACGGGGGCCGGAACGCTCCTCCGTGCAAGTTCGCCACTAAACGACGCTCTCATCCCTGCCGTGGCCCTCAGAGCGAGAACGCTGACTGCAATTAAGCAGCCAGAGCTACTGTTTTATGATTGTCAGTTCAATTTAAGGTGTTACTTTTTAAGCGGTGCAACTCCGCTATGCGCTTACGGTGCTTCTTTATACCCGTCGAAATCCTTTCATCCCCATTTTTATCTATATTTTGGTGCGGTTAGTCCCGCTGCCGATCCTTCAGTGCACGGTCAATGTCTCGCTGAGAGGCCTTTTTGGCAGCCACTGCCCGCTTATCATAGAGCTTTTTACCCTTGCACAGGCCAATCTCCAATTTGGCGCGGCCCTTGATAATATACAGCTGTAAGGGAATGACAGACAGCCCCTGCTGCTGGCTGTCTGCAGCCAGGCGGAGGATCTCTTTCTTATGCAGCAGCAGCCGCTTACGGCGCATAGGGTCCCGGTTGAAAATATTGCCGTGGTCGTAAGGGGAAATATGCACCCCCACCGCGTACATTTGGCCCTCGTCAATGCTGCACCAGCTGTCTTTCAAATTCACTTTGCCCTGGCGAATGGACTTAATCTCCGTGCCGAAAAGCTCCAGTCCCGCCTCGTAAGTGTCCAGCACAAAATAGTCGTGGAACGCTTTTTTGTTGCGGGCAATCACTTGCTTTGCTTCTCCCAAAGCGCCCACTCCTTTCTGTTTTTGTTAAATCAGGCTGCGCCCCTCCAGGGCTCTGGACAGGGTGACCTCGTCGGCATACTCCAAATCTGCGCCCACCGGAACGCCGTAGGCCAGGCGGCTGACAGTAATGCCCATAGGCTTCAGCAGCCGGCTGATATACATAGCGGTGGCCTCGCCCTCTACGGTAGGATTGGTGGCCATAATGACCTCCTCCACCGTGCCGTCGTTCAGTCGCGCCAGCAGCTCCTTAATGCGGATCTGGTCCGGACCGATATTGTCCATAGGCGAGATGGCGCCGTGAAGTACATGGTAGGTGCCGTTATACTCGTGGGTGCGCTCAATGGCGGCCACATCCCGCGGATCCTCCACCACGCAGACCACGCTTTTGTCCCGGGCCGGGTTTTTGCAGATGGGGCAAAGCTCCTCCTCCGCCAGATTGCAGCAGATCTTGCACTGGTGGATCTTGGTATGGGCTTCGGTAATGGCGTCGGTAAAAGCCCGGGTTTCTTCGTCTGACAAACCCAGCACATAGAACGCCATGCGTTGGGCAGTCTTGTGACCAATGCCCTGCATACGCTCAAACTGGTCTACCAGATTTTGCAGTGCGGCTAAATTATATCGCATACCGCTTACCGATTAAAGACCGGGAATGTTCAGCCCGCCGGTAACGGCAGACAGTTCTTTTTCCGAGTCCTCGTCGATCTTGCGCATGGCCTCGTTAATGGCTGCCAGCAGCATATCCTCCAGCATTTCCACATCCTCCGGGTCTACCACTTCCGGGTTGATGCCGATGGCTTTGATCTCGTGCTTGCCGTTGGCGGTTACTTCCACCATGCCGCCGCCGGAAGAGACCACATATTCTTTCTCCTCCAGTTCGGCCTTTTTGGCCTCAATGTTCTCTTGCATCTTCTGGGCCTGGCGCAGCATGGACTGCATGTTCTGCGGTCCGCCGCCCATACCCTGGGGAAGTCTTGCTTTCATAGTATGCTCCTTTAATGTTCTTCGATTTGAATATGATTTTCCCGCGCTTTGCTCAGCAGGTCCTCTAACGGGTCCCGCCGGGGCGCTTGCTCGGTGGATTTTTTCTTAAACAAGCCCAGCTTGTAGTTGTGGCCGGTGAGCTCGTGGAGAGCCGCGCGAATGGCCTTGGCGTGGGTGGAGATCTTGATGAACTCCTTGATGGTGGGATTGGGACTGTCAATCAGGAAAAACTCGCCCCGGGTGTAACCCTGAGAGCCACTGAGCACGCCAAACAGGGCAATGTCTGTGCGGTGTAGAATTTCCATCAAATCCGCCCACTGCATAAACAGTTTCTGCTCGCTGTCCGCTACGGGGGCGGGGGAAGGTGCCGCGGCTGCCGGTTCCGGAGGCGCAGGCGGTTCAGGCTGTACAGGCGCAGGCTCCGGAACAGGTGCAGATACAGGTTCCGCAGAAGTCGCAGGTACAGGCTCCGGCTCCGGCGCGGGTGCTGCCGCTGCGGGCGTGGGCTGTTGGGTGGGTGGCACAGTCGGTTGTGCCGGTGCAGGGCGCGCCGCCGGAGCGGGGGACTGCACGGTTTTGACCGGTGCGGCAGGCACGCCGTTTTGCACCGCTCGCTCCAGAGCGGACAGGCGCTGGTTGATGGCGTCCGGGTCCGTCTCCAGCTTTGGCTCACACAGGCGAATAAAGGCCATTTCCATCTCAATCCGCGGGGTGGCGCCGCCCTTGATCTTTACCAAAGTAGACTGAAACAGGTCCAGCCCACGGAGGATTTGGGCCAGGGTAAACTGCCCGGCGCTCGCCTCAATATGCTTGTATTCGTCATCGGTACAGATGATCAGCTCGCGGCTTTTCTTCACCGTTTTGACCATCATAAAGTTGCGGAAGTGATTGATCATCTCCACGCACAGCCGTTCCATATCATAGCTGTTCTCATGGAGCTGAGCCAGCTCCTCCACAGCGGCGCTGCTGTCCCGGGCCAGTACGGCGTCCGACAGGCGATAAAGTGCCTCGCGCCCGGCCAAACCGGCCACTTCGCTGACCAGCTGGGCAGTAATCTGCTTGCTGCGCCCGGCGCATTGATCCAAAATGGACAGGCCGTCTCGCAAGGCACCGTCTGCAATGCGGGCGATCAGGGTGGCAGCATCCGGCGCCAGTTCCATGCCCTCCAGTCCGGCTACCTGTTGCAAGCGCACCGCCATGGTCTCCGGCTGAATACGCTTAAAGTCAAAGCGCTGGCACCGGCTGAGAATGGTGGCAGGCAGCTTGTGCACCTCTGTGGTGGCTAAAATAAAGATCACATGAGCAGGCGGCTCCTCCAGCGTCTTGAGCAGGGCATTGAAGGCCCCGGTGGAGAGCATGTGCACCTCGTCGATAATGTAGACCCGGTACTTGCCGCGGGTGGGGGTGTAGTTGACCTCCTCCCGCAGGTCGCGGATATTGTCTACGCCGTTGTTGGAGGCGGCGTCGATCTCTACCACATCGTAGATGGTGCCGCTGTCTAGCCCTTTACAGATCTCGCATGCGTTGCAAGGCTCGCCGTCCACAGCGTTGGGGCAGTTCACCGCCTTGGCCAGGATTTTGGCGCAGGTGGTTTTGCCGGTGCCGCGGGAGCCGGTAAACAGATAGGCGTGGGAAATGCGACCCTCTTTGATCTCGTTTTTCAGCGTGGAGGTCACATGGTCCTGGCCGTACACATCGGCAAAGACCCGCGGGCGGTATTTACGATATAAAACCTGGTACATAGGGACCTCCTGAATAATGAAAAAGGCAGAGCCGCCATAGGGTATAATGTAACGTACAGACTGGTCTGCGGCGCACAGAAACATCCACTTATTGCTGCTCGGTTCCCCGCCTGACAAGGTTCGTAGCATCCCGTCGCACAGGGCCCATACGCTACATTATAAACTATGGGCAGTGCTCTGCCTTTTGTGCATTACAGTATAGCACAGATCTACTCTGAAATCAATACCTTTTCGATCGCGCCGTAATAAATGGCGTGAAAATCGTTTTGCGCATAGTTCTGCATAATGCCGGAGTCCAGGAACTGCGACGGCTCAAACGCGCTGACCGCCACCTTGCGGCACACCAGTACCAGCTTGGCCTCCTCAAAGTAAGGGGCTTTTTCGTAGTAGCAGGGGGTCAGGCCGGTGGCCTCTACCTTGTTGATCTCCCGCCCGCTTTTGCTGCCGCACAGACGCAGGGCGTCCTTGTACTGCTCCGGGTAAAAACTCAGGGTAAAGTAGTTGTTCTCGTCCAAAAACTTCTTTGTATAGCGCTGGGGTCGAATATAAATGGTGGCCATATCCTTGCCCCACAGCTCGCCGATACCGCCCCAGCTGACGGTCATGGTGCCCAGCGCATCGCCGCGCCCGGCGGTGACCAGCGCCCATTCGTCAGCCAGCAGGTGGACCAGATTCTCTTTTACTTCGCGAATATCAATTTCTTTCATTGCCATAAAATTACACCTCATTTATATTATAGCATAAAGTCCGTTTTATGCAAGGGAAAGGCGGTGAAAAAGAAAAGCGGCGCTCCCATGAGCACCGCTGTTTTCTATGATTTTTACAGCTTCAGCAGTTTTTTGGCGTTGTTGTAGAATACATCCTCCTGCTCCTTCTCCGTCAGGCCGCTGGTCAGCACCTTTTGGATCTCCACCGAGGGGTGGTGGAAGGGGGAGTCAATGCCGAACATAATGCGATCGGTACCTACGGTCTTGTAGGCCTCGGCAATCTTGCAGCCCATGGGCATACCGCTCATTTCCAGATACAGGTTGGGATAGCGTTTGGCCATCTTAATGGAGGCGTCGATATACACCCCGTGGCCGTGGCCCATGTGGATCATGGTTACCGGCACATCCGGGTATTGCTCGGCCAGCAGGGCAATGCTCCAAGGCAGAGAATAAGGCGGGTGGCCGCAGTGGATAAACACCGGGATCTTGTGCTCCCGGGCAAAGTCCATTACCGGGTACACCACCGGATCGTCAGCCACAAAGCTGTCAAACAGGGGCTGCATTTTAATGCCCATAAAGCCCTCGTCGCACACATAGTGGTGCAACTTCTCCGGTACATTGTCCAGCAGGGGATTGACCCATACAAAGGGCACGATCTTGTCCGGGTATTTGTGGAACGCCTTGGCCACCGTGTCGTTGTCCTGAAAGGACGCGCCGGTGAGAAAGGTTTTTTCAATTTCGTACTCATCCATTTGTTCCAGCAGCTTCTCTGCGGTAAAGGCCACGCCGGCCCAGCCGCCAAAGGAACCGATATGAGAATGTGCGTCTATCTTCTTCATGCCGCTTTGGCCTCCTTACCTGCGCCGCCGGCCATACGCTGCAATTTGGCACCTGCGCCGCTCTTGGTTAAAATCACGACCAGTACACCGGCAACCGCAATGCCTACGGCGGTCTGGATTGCCAGCTCCGGCAGGGTGGTCAGTGCGTAGGTCTTGTCATACATCAGCACCTTTGCCAGGGTGTATGCGCCGATCTGGAACGCACCGCCTGCAACGGCACCTACGCCGTAGCCCAGCAGGCTGCGGTGCATGGCTTTTTCTGCGATCAGGCAGCAGATGGCCACGGCCAGGAATTTGATGATGAAGGTGGGAGCCATCCAGGCGGCATAGCCCAGGGCCAGATCGGCCAGGCAGGCGCCCAAACCGGCAGCCGGGGCTGCCTTTTTGCCGCCCAGCAGCCAGGCGGCCAGGAAGATCATCATATCGCCCAAGTGGGTGTAGCCGGTGCCCAGGGGGATCTTGAAGGTGAATGTGAATACAAACACCAGTGCGGCCATCACGGCGGTAAAGGTGATGTAACGGACATTGACTTTTTTAGACTGTTGCATACAAAGTCTCCTTTTCTTTTAAGATGTGTCTATTTTACGACCGGGGTGTCCTCTTTTCAATATACAAAATACAGAAAAATTCCGTGTACAGTTGCCGCAGGGTTGACATTGGCCGCCCGGTGTGCTACCATACCCGGACAAACGGATGTTGTGTATAATATAGTAATAAATAAAGGAGACGCGGATATGGAGCAAAAGAATGCCCTGTTTGAGCAAATGCCGGTGCGTAAGGCTTTCTTTAAGCTGGCGCTGCCGGTGGTGCTGAGTATGGTGGTGTCACTGGTGTACAATATGGTGGACACCTATTTTATCGCCAAAACCGGCAATGCCCACCTGGTGGCCGGTGTGGCGCTGGGTTCGCCGGTGTTTACCCTGATGATCGCCGTGGGCGATATTTTCGGCCTGGGTGGCAGTTCTTTTATCTCCCGCTTGTTTGGCCAAAAGCGGGACCAGGACGGCAAGCGGCTGAGCGTGTTTTGCTTTTACGGTGCGTTGTTTACCGGCGTGGGCATTACGGCGCTACTGTTGCTTTTGCGCACGCCGCTGCTGACGATGCTGGGTGCCCAGGCAGACACGGTGCAGTACGCCCGGGATTATTATACCTGGATCGCCGTCGGCGCGCCGTTTATCATTTTGTCCTTCACCCCGTGTAACCAGCTGCGTACCGAGGGATTTGCCAACGCGTCCATGATCGGTTCTGTTTTGGGCGCTGTGGTGAATATTGTGCTGGATCCGGTGTTGATCTTTGGCTGCAAACTGGGGGCTGCCGGCGCGGCCATTGCCACGGTAATCGGCTATGTGTTTACGGATCTGTACTATGTGTGGTTTCTGATACGGCGCAGCCGCCATTTGTCTGTGAATATTCGGCTGCTGCGAGTGAGCCGCCGGGAGGTGGGTCAGGTGTTTGCCATCGGTATTCCGGCTTCCATTACCAACATTGCCCAGAGCTTTTGTGTGCTGATCACCAACCGGTTTTTGGTGCCTTACGGTACGGATAAGGTGGCGGCCATGGGCATTGCGCTGAAGGTGAGTATGATCGCCGTGCTGATACTCATCGGCTTTGCTTTTGGGGTGCAGCCGCTGATCGGCTACAATTACGGCGCCCAGAATTACCGGCGGCTGCGCCAGGTGCTGCGCTTTTCTTATCAGTTTACGATTGGGCTGGGTTTGGTGCTAACGGTGATTGTCTTTGCTGCTGCGCCGCTGCTGATCCGCCTGTTTATGCAGGACGGCAGCGTGTACGACCTGGGGGTTGCCATGCTGCGGCGGTTGTTGCTGGGCACCGCATTTTATGCCTTTACCCTGGTGACCACCTGTGTTTTCCAGGCCACCGGCAAGGCGGTGGGCGCCTTCGTGCTGTCCATTAGCGGTCAGGGCGTGATCTACGGTCTTGTCATTTGGGCACTGAGCAGCATTTGGGGCTATGATGGCGTGATTGTTACCCAGCCGGTGGCAGATGTGCTCACCTGTCTGCTGGCGGTGGTGCTGTATTTCACCTCCCTTCATCGGGTCATTCGCAAGGGCGTGGCGGAACAAAAGGAACCTTAAATCGCGTGTTTACATTTTATTCATAGATTGTTAACGAATTAGACAAAAATAGACATCGTTCCTATGGTAAAGTTAAAGTATCGTATTATGCGAGGGCAAATTGGTCTTTGCATGTCTGTTGCTACATAAATTTTGCTGTGCAGGATAGGCTGCCTTTGGGAGAGGGTAGCGGCGTGCCGCTGTGGACCGATGCGCTATAGGAAAGGGGTATTTTTATGGATCTGAAACACATTATCGATCAAAAAGACCACTATGCGGACTACATGGTGGATGAGATCACCCACATTTGCCGGGATTTTGAAAAGCGCGAGCCTGGCTCTAAGGGTGAGCAGCAGGCCTGTGAATACATGGCCCAGGTGCTGAAGAAAGACTGCGGCTGCCAGCGGGCAGATGTGGAGTCCTTTAAGGAGAACCCCGGCTCGTTCTTTGGCTGGATTTACTTTACCATCACCTTTGTGTTGGCGGCCATTGTTTGCTTTTTCTTCTGCCCACTGTTGTCTGCGGTGCTGATTGTTGTGGGTCTGTTCATTGTATTTATGCAGTTTGGTCTGTACAAAAAGCTGGTTGACCGCTGCTTCCCGGAAAAGACCGGCCATAATGTAACGGCTGTGAAGCAGTGCACCGGCGAAGTGAAGCGCCGCATTTTCTTTAACGGTCACCCGGACGCGGCCTGGGAGTGGCCGGTGAACTATAAGCTGGGCGGCGTTGGCTTTGAGGGTCACGCCATCATCTGCGGCGTAGGCGCTGTGTACTATTTGGTGCTGTCCATTATGTATATGGCACAGAAAGGCCTGACCTTCTCCGCCATTGATCCCCATACCGGCCTGTTTAAGGCGGCTATGTGGGGGCTGCTGTTTGTGCCGTTCTTAGTGGGACTGTACTGGATGTGGAACAAGAACCGCATTGTAGACGGCGCCAACGATAACCTGTCCGGCTGCTATATGGGCATTGCTGTGATGAAGGCGTTGCAGGATGCCGGTATTACCCTGGAGAACACGGAAGTGGGCGTGATCCTGTCCGGCTCCGAGGAGGCCGGTCTGCGGGGCGCTAAGGCATGGTGCGAGCAGCACAAGGGCGAGTTTGACGATGTGCCCACCTTCATTTTCTCTTACGACACCATTCACGATCCCAAGTTCCTGATGACCAATTATCGGGATCTGAACGGTACCGTGAAGGCAGATAAAGATGTGTCCGACCTGTTTATGGAGGCAGCCGCCGCCATTCATGTGCCCTGTAAGAAGGGCTGGGTGCCCCCGCTGGGCGGCGCTACCGACTCTGCGGCCTTTGCCCAGGCCGGGTTCCGTGCCACCGGCGTTACCGGTTTGAACCACAAGCTGGAGGACTATTACCACACCCGCCGGGACACCTACGACAATATGAACAAAGAGGGTCTGGCCGGCTGCTTTGCCGTCAGCGTAAAGGCGCTGGAGATGTTTGATAACGGTGCCAAGCAGTAAGTCTATACATATCATATAAGAGAGAACGCCTGTTCCGTTTGGTGCAGGCGTTTCCTTTTTTCTTTGTCAAAGTTCATTCTTGACAAGGGCAATTGAATTTGCTAAAATAAGCACCATCGAGTAGCAAAAAAGCGTAAGTCCGGATAGGACTTGCGCTTTTTTTGTTTGCCGATTTTGGCAAAGGAGGTAATGATTTATGCCAAAAACAAAAGGACAGGGTTTGGTGTTTGGAATTTTGATGTCCGTAACCATGGCCTACGGAATGGAAGTGTACAATGTAGCGCTGAAAAGCGGCGTTTTGCAGCATGTGGGCGGCTTCAGCGATATGCGCAATGCCGTGTTTTTAGGTGCGCTGAAGGAAGCGTCCTTTATGTGGCTCTTTGTGTTTTTATTTTCTAACCTGTGGGGGAATCGGCTGGGCGCCAAGCTGGCTGACAAACTGGTCAGCGAGCAGGACAGCCCGTTTTTGCAAATGCTGGCCCGTTCTTGCTGTACGGTATTGGTTATGTGCCCTACAATGAGCCTTGTGGCGGCTGTGTTATTTCAAGTCATTTTGGGCCATCAACCGGTGTTGCAGTTGCCTGCTATGTGGGTAGGTACTGTGTTGAAAAACTTTCCCATGGCGCTGCTCTGGAATCTGTTTGCAGCCGGACCGGTAAGTCGTGCGCTGTTGCGGCAGATTTTTCATAAGCATGGGGAGGCAGAGTAATGGAAGACAAAGAGAAGCTGTGGACCAAAGATTTTGTTTTGGTTATCATTATCAATTTTTTGGTGTTTTTGAATCACTTGATGATCCTGTCAACCTTTCCGTTTTTTATTGAGCGTTTGGGATATTCAGACACGGTATCCGGCGCCTGCGCTACGGCATTTTCGCTGGTTGCCGTGTTGGCACGGCCGTTTGTGGGGTGGCTGCTGGACACCGGCCGCCGCCGGGTGCTGTTGGGTGTGGGGCTGATTGGTATGGCACTGATGCCTATGGGGTATCTGCTGATTTATACGGCATTGGCTTCCCTTGCTTTGGCAATTCTGCTGCGTATGGTGCATGGGCTGTCGCTGGCGTGTGCGAATACCTCTACCTCTACGATGGCCACGGATATTTTGCCTCGCTCCCGCTTTTCGGAGGGTATGGGTATGTTTGGTATGGCTACGGCGTTGGCGACTGCCTGCGCACCGGCTATCGGTGAAGCGCTGATGAAGCGGGGATTTGGCGCGCTGTTCGGTGTGGCTGCCGGTTGTATGGTGCTGTCTTTGGTGTTGCTGTTCTGTTTGCGTACCAAGCCGCTGCCGCGGGTAAAAAAACCGCTGCGCCCGGGCGATTTAGTAGAACCGTCGGCTTTGCCGGCGTCTGTGGTTGTGTTGATTTTTTTGTTGACTTATGGTGCGCTGGAAAATTATATTTTGAAGTTTGCTGCCGCACAGCCCGGAATTACCGTGTCCGGCGGACTGTTCTTTACGGTTATGGCGGTACTGCTGTTTCTCTCTCGTGTGACAATCGGCAAATTGGCGGACAAACGGGGCGAGGCACTGTTTGTGTATAGCTGCAACGGGCTGATGCTGGCGGCGTTGCTGCTGTTGGCACTGGTGCCGGGGAATGTTACCTTTTTAATAGCGGCGGCGCTGTCCGGCTATGCCTTTGGCGGCATTGAACCGGCGCTTCAATCTATGGCGGTACACACTGCGGCACCCGATCGGCGAGGCGCTGCCAACTCCACCTTTTTGTGTGCCTATGATATCGGAATCGGCCTCGGCGGCGGTTTGGCCGGCTTGCTGATTGATCGGGTGGGCTATGGCTCTATGTTTGGCTTAATCGCCGTGGCCAATGTGCTGTCTGTGGCGGTATATGTACTGTGGGGGCGGCGGCATGCGTCCTCTATGACCCGTGCCATCTGTGCCGGCGAAAAAAAGTAAGCGAATACAAACAAAAAACCGGTCGGGACCTGATGGTCTCGGCCGGTTCTTTGATTTAGGTATTATTCCTGGGTGGGCTTTTCTTTACCCGGAGCGCCGCAGCACTTTTTGTACTTCTTGCCGCTGCCGCAGGGGCAGGGATCGTTGGGGCCTACCTTCTTGCCCTTACGCACGGTGGTGTGGGTGGCGGTATCGTCCCCACCGGCAGAGGTGGCAGTGACCTTAGCCACGGCCTTGCGCTCTACATCTTCCCGGCGACGGGGCACCAGGGTCAGCAGCATGCGCACGGTGTTCTCCCGAATGGCGGCGGTCATCTCGTCAAACATATCGTAGCTCTGCAAACGGAATTCCACCACCGGGTCACGCTGGGCGTAAGCCCGCAGGTGAATGCCCTGCTTCAGGTCGTCCATGGCGTCAATGTGGTCCATCCACAGCACATCTACGTTGCGCAGCAGCACCATGCGCTGGAACTCGGTGAACATCTCGTCGCCGATCAGCTCCCGCTTTTCTTCCAGCCGCTTCAGACCCCGCTGGGTCAAGGTATTCACCACATCGTCCACGGTCAGCTCATCCACATTCTGGAAATCCTCGTCGGTGGTGAGCCAGCCCTTGTACTTCTCTTTCAGTCCGGCGATATTCCAGTCTGCCTGGGTCTCGCCGGAGCAGTAGTTGCCCACATTCTCGGCAATGTTGGTTTCCAGCATACCGCGGATCTTCTCCGTCAGGTCAATGCCGTCCAGCACCTGGTCGCGCTGCTTGTAGATCAGCTCACGCTGGCGGTTCATTACATCGTCGTACTGCAAGGTGTTCTTACGAATACCAAAGTTGCGGCCCTCTACCTTCTTTTGGGAGGACTCTACGGTGCGGGAGATCATCTTGGACTCAATGGGCATATCCTCATCGTCGGTGAGCCGGCTCATCATGGCCTGCATACGCTCGCCGCCAAAGAGACGCATCAAATCGTCCTCCAAGGACAGGTAGAACTGGCTCTCACCGGGATCGCCCTGACGACCGGAACGGCCGCGCAGCTGGTTGTCGATACGGCGGGATTCGTGGCGCTCCGTGCCGATGATGAACAGGCCCCCCGCCTCGCGGACCTTGTCCGCCTCACCGGAGATCTCCTCGCGGTGCTTTTCAAGGGCCTTGGCGAACATGTCGCGCGCGTCGAGGATCTCCTTGTTGTCGGTCTCGGCATAGCCGGTCGCCTCGGCGATGAGCTCATCGCTGAGACCCGCCTTGCGAAGGTCGGTTTTCGCCATGTATTCGGCGTTGCCGCCGAGCATGATATCGGTACCACGGCCGGCCATGTTCGTCGCGACCGTGACCGCGCCGAGCTTACCGGCCTGCGCGACGATCTCGGCTTCCTTTTCGTGGTTCTTCGCGTTCAAGAGATTGTGCTTGATGCCCTCGCGGGAGAGCAGGTATGAGAGCTTTTCGTTCTTCTCAATCGACACCGTACCGACCAGCACGGGCTGGCCCTTGGCGTGGCAGGCCTTGACCTGCTCGATAACGGCGCGGTACTTTGCCGCCTCGGTCTTGTAGACAACATCGGGGTCGTCGATACGGGCGATGGGACGGTTCGTCGGAATTTCAATGATGTCGAGGTTGTAGATCGTGCCGAATTCCTCTTCCTCGGTGAGCGCCGTACCGGTCATACCGGAGAGCTTGCCGTACAGGCGGAAGTAGTTCTGGAACGTGATGGTCGCAAGCGTCTTGCTCTCGCGCGCGACCTCGACATGCTCCTTGGCCTCGATGGCCTGATGCAGACCGTCGCTGTAGCGGCGGCCGAACATCAGACGGCCGGTGAACTCGTCGACGATGACGACCTGACCGTCCTTGATGACGTAGTCGATATCGCGCTTCATCGTGCCGTGGGCCTTGATGGCCTGGTTGATGTGGTGCGCGATGGTGGAGTTTTCGGGATCGGAGAGGTTTTCAAGGCCGAAGTATTCCTCGGCCTTCTTCACGCCGCGGGCGGTGAGCGTCGCGGTCTTGGCCTTTTCGTCGACGATGTAGTCGGCGTCGATGTTGACGTCTTCCTCTTCCTTGTCGTCGCTCTCGGCGATGACCTTCTTGCGGAAGCCGCGTACAAGGTTTTCCGTGCGGGAATACATCTCCGTGGACTTTTCACCCATGCCGGAGATGATGAGCGGCGTGCGCGCCTCATCGATCAAAATGGAGTCGACCTCGTCGACGATGGCGAAGGCATGTCCGCGCTGGACGAGTTCGCTTGCGTAGATGGCCATGTTGTCGCGCAGATAGTCAAAGCCCATCTCGTTGTTCGTGCCGTAGGTGATGTCCGCGGCGTAGGCCTTGCGGCGCTCTTCGCTCGTGAGGTCGTGGACGATCAGGCCGACCGTGAGGCCTAAGAAGCGGTGGACCTTGCCCATCCACTCGCTGTCTCGCTTGGCGAGGTAGTCGTTCACGGTGACGATGTGGACGCCGTTGCCGGTCAGGGCGTTTAGGTACGCGGGCAGCGTTGCCACCAGCGTTTTGCCTTCACCGGTCTTCATCTCGGCGATGCGGCCCTGATGGAGCACCACGCCGCCGACGAGCTGCACGCGGTAGGGGTACAGCCCCAGCACGCGGCGGGACGCCTCGCGCACGGTGGCGAACGCCTCGGGCAGGATGTCGTCGAGCGTTTCGCCGCTTTGCAGACGCGTCTTGAACTCCGGCGTTTTGGCCTGCAGCTCCGCGTCGCTCATCGCCTTGTATTCGTCCGCCATCGCTTCGATCTTGTCGACGATGGGGTAGATGCTCTTGAGCTCACGGTCGCTGTAGGAACCGAACATTTTACTAAAGAAACCCATATTCAAAACTTCCTTTCGTGGGAGCATAATGACACGCTTACAAGTATAGCATCTCTCTGCGCGATATGCAAAGGGAAATTTGCTGTATAATATGAATGGATTGTAAATAAATTCCGATGCATTGACGGGCATGTCTTGCACTCTATATAGCCGCTGTGGTAAAATACAAAGCAAGATAGTACAAAGCGACGAAATGCCCTCCGACGGCGGAGGACAGAAGCATAAGGAAGAAGTTTTTTTCTCATCTAAGGAGGACATTCGCATGAAACTGCACTTTTACGGGGCCGACCGCTGCGTGACCGGCTCCTGCCACTGCCTGGAGATAAACGGTAAGAAGATCCTCGTCGACTGCGGCTTACAGCAGGGCCGTGACGAGCTCGACAACCGTTATCTCGCTTTCGCTCCCGGCAATATCGATATTCTGCTCGTCACCCACGCGCACATCGACCACACGGGCCGTATCCCGCTGCTGGTGAAAAACGGCTTCCACGGCCGCATCCTGACGACACGCCTGACGGCGGATCTGATGAAGATCATGCTGCTCGACTCCGCTCACATTCAGGAGAGCGACGCTGAGTACGAAAACCGCAAGGGCGAGCGCGCGGGCCGCGAGCATGTCGAGCCGCTCTACACCGAGCAGGACGCGCTGGACGTCTTCAAGTACGTGACGACCTGCGAGTATAAAGAAAAGGTCGACCTCTGCGAGGGTGTGAGCGCGGTGTTCACCGACGCGGGCCATCTGCTCGGTTCCGCGTCCATCACGCTTGAGCTGGAAGAAAACGGCGTGTACAAGACGATCGTCTTCTCCGGCGATATCGGCAACGTCGACCAGCCCATTATCCGCGACCCGCAGCTTCTCAAAAAGGCCGACTACGTCGTGATGGAGTCGACCTACGGCGACCGCAACCACACCGAGGTCTGGAGCTACACCGACGAACTGGCGCAGATCATCGACGAGACGCTCGGCAAGGGCGGCAACGTCGTTATCCCGTCGTTCGCCGTGGGCCGCACGCAGGAGCTTTTGTACTTCATCCGCGAGATCAAGGATCAAAAGCTCGTCAAGTCGACGCCGAACTTCCCCGTGTACATCGACTCGCCCCTTGCCAAGGCGGCGACGACTGTGTTCTGCGGCGACCTGCACGGCTATCTTGACGAGCAGGCGCTCGAGCTTGTCAAGGACGGCACGCACATGTTCACCTTCCCCAACCTCAACCTTGTTGAGTCGAGCGAGGAATCGAAGATGCTGAACATGGACACGACACCCAAGGTCATCATTTCCGCCTCCGGTATGTGCGACGCCGGCCGCATCCGCCACCATTTGAAGCACAACCTCTGGCGCGCGAACAGCGCGGTCGTGTTCGTCGGCTTCCAGTCGCCCGGCACGCTGGGCCGTCGGCTGCTCGACGGCGTTGAAAAGGTCAAGCTCTTCGGCGAGGAGATCGCCGTCAAGGCGAAGATCGTCAACTTCCAGGGCCTTTCGTCCCACGCCGACCACGATCATCTGATCCAGTGGATCAAGGCGTTCGACCCGAAGCCGGCGCATGTGTTTGTCGTCCACGGCGACGAGGACGTTGCGCCCGTGTTTGCCGAAGAGCTCAATTCCCTCGGCTTCCATGCGCACGCGGCCAAGTTTACCGAGTGTTACGACCTTGCCGCAAACGAAATGGTCAGCGAGGGCTACATTTCCGAGCGCAAGCGCACGGCGCAGAAGTCCCGCGCCGACAACCTGTACGCCAAACTCGTGGCGGCGGCGGAGTCGCTGCTTGAGTTTGCCAAGCGCTGCAAGGGCAGACCCAACAAGGACATTTCTGCGCTCACCGGCCAGATCATCAGCCTGATCGAGCGCTTCCGCGAGTGATTTGAGATACACAACAAAAGGTACTTCGCGCGATAAAAGCGCGAAGTACCTTTTCTGAGAGGAGAAGACGATGGAGCTTGCCAAAAATCAGGAGCATACCGTCACCATCGAGGGCTATGGCGAGGGCGGCATGGGCGTTGCGCGCATCGACGGGCGCGTCGTGTTCGTCCACGGCGCGCTGCGCGGCGAGAAGTGCCGCGTGCTCATCTTAAAGACGCTCAAGAGCGTCGCCTTTGCCAAAGTGCTCGAGGTGCTCGAGCCGTCGAGCGAGCGCATTGAATCGGACTGCCCGTACTTCCCGCGTTGCGGCGGCTGCACGTACCGCCACATCCGCTATGAAGAGGAGCTGCGGCTGAAACGCCAGCGCGTGCAGGACAATTTGTCCCGCATCGGCGGCAGTGATGTGGCCGTCGAAGAAATTTTAGGCGCGCAGGACACGCTGCGCTACCGCAACAAGGCGCAGTACCCTGTGTCGAAGGACGGGCGAGTGGGCTTTTACCGCGCCCGCACGCATGAGGTCATCGAGTGCGAGCACTGCTTATTGGTCAAGCCCGAGGCCGACGCCGCGGCGGAGGCGCTGCGCGAATATATGCAGTCCTGCCGCGTCGCGGGCTATGACGAAAAGACGGGCCGCGGCTTCATTCGTCACCTTTACGTCCGCTCAAACGCGGCGGGGGAGAGCCTGATCTGCGTGCTTGTGAACGGCGATAAGCTGCCGAAAGAAGACTGGCTTGTCGCGCTCCTGCGCGATGCGTGCCCGAAGTGCACCGGCATCGTGCTCGGCACGAACACGAAAAAGGGCAACGTCATCCTTGGCAACCGCTACCGCACGCTCTGGGGGAGCGACCGGCTTGAGGACACGCTCTGCGGCAAGACGTTCCGGCTCAGCGTGCCGTCATTCTATCAGGTCAACCGCGTGCAGGCCGAGCGGCTCTACGCGAAGGCCATCGAATTTGCGGGCCTCACGGGGCAAGAGACGGTGCTCGACCTCTACTGCGGCGCGGGCACGATCACGCTCGCACTGTCGGATCACGCGAAGAAAGTCCTCGGTGCGGAGATCGTCCCCGAGGCCATCGACGACGCGCGCGAAAACGCCGCGCGCAACGGCGTTAAAAACGCGGAGTTTTTCTGCGGCGATGCGTCCGATGTGGCAAAAAAGCTCGCGCGCGAAAACCTGCGCCCAGACGTCATCACCGTCGACCCGCCGCGCAAGGGCTTGGCCGCCGACGTGGTGGAGAGCATCGCCGAGATGCAGCCGGGACGTGTCGTGTACGTCTCGTGCGACAGCGCGACCATGGCGCGCGACGTGAAGCGCTTAGCAGACCTCGGCTACACCGCCCAGCGCGCCTGCGCAGTGGACATGTTCCCAAGGGCGGATCATGTCGAGACGGTTGTCTTGCTTTCCAAGGGTGAGGTCGACTCGAAAAAGATTCGGGTTGAGTTCTCTTTGGAAGATATGGATATGTCCGAATTTCAGGATGGGGCAACCTACACCCAGATCAAGGACTATGTGCTGGAGCATAGCGGGTTAAAGGTATCCAACCTTTATATCTCGCAGATTAAACGAAAATGTGGGATTGAGGTCGGCAAGAACTACAATCTGCCCAAATCCGAAGATTCCAGACAGCCCCAGTGTCCGCCGGAAAAAGAGAAAGCAATCCGAGAAGCTATGAAATATTTTGGGATGATTTAATATCCCATATTATGGAGGTTGCTTATGGATAGATTGATTTCTTGTGAGTTCAACATGGATAATGCTTGTGTGGAACTAAAATTTGCAAATGGCAGCATGATTGCCATTGATACCATCGCCGTGGAGAATGAGGTTGCCGATAATATGGTTCAACGATCTAATCTGGACTGGCTAATCTATAATAAGCCGCTGGAATATGCGCAGTTGGTACTTGGTGGCGCTTTGGAACAGTATGTGCAAGGAATGTCAGAACATAGGTTGATGGATTAAAGTGAATAAACGTGGCACAGCCCACCGGTCAGTGATGATCGGTGGGCTGTGTTGTGTCTATTGTTTCATTCGCTTTTCGAGTTTAGATCGTACTTTTTTGAAACAGCATTTTTTCCCTACAGCGAAGAGGACTCCAGCAATAGCTGTTGCGATTACTGCACCCGCTATTCCGTAGGCCGAACGCCAAGAAATATTGGAAAATTGTGTTTTAACGATTTCTATAGTAACTATCAAGAGAAGATATGGAATGCCTGCGAGTACAAGTGTGGCAACCCATCCCCATATAGAAACTTTCTTGTTAAAATCATCCTCTTGACGTTTTTTCTCGTTTTCTTCCATTGTTGAGATACGAGCCTTCAAAGCTTCGATTTCATCCGAAGAATTTTTTTCGAGATTTTTGAACGCCTCTTGGGTTTGCGCATGGGCAGCAGCTTCATCTTTATACTTTTTCAGAGACTTTTCTTGTATATCGTCATATACTTCCAAATAAGTGTTGGAATTAAAGCGAGCATAGTCCCCTTTGGTGATATCCATCAGAGAATCGAGCACTACTTTATGGGTACGCAAGAACAAGAACTTCTTTTCATCAATGGCATCTGCATTGCGTGCCTCATCCAATGATTGGATATACTTATCAAGCATAA
>ERZ1108170.1168-NODE-1168-length-17698-cov-8.402142_pt1 | contig 17698 bp, 16 predicted proteins | sample MGYA00403705_ERZ1108170 | MGnify/ENA primary metagenome ERZ1108170 (study PRJEB35170, sample SAMEA104062422) | human gut metagenome | biome: human gut; feature: human-associated habitat; material: faeces | place: Denmark | collected 2012-06-15 ...
GCAGTTCGTGCTCCAGATCGGCGCGTGCAAAGGGGCTGCGCTCCACCTTGGCGATGCTGCCGTTTTTCAGGTTGCTGCCGAGCATTTTCTGCATCACCACGCCGATGCGGCTCTTGCCCTCGCCGCCGTTGCCCTTGAGCAGCATCATCACCTGTCCGCGGTTCGTCGGAATCAGGCAGTAGCCGAGGTATTCCTGCAAGGTCAGGATGTCCTCCGCTTCCAGCAGGTCAGACAAAAACCGCAGCCACGTCTCCGGCTGCGGCGCGCTGGGGTCATATCGGATGGGAAGCCGGTTGCGGCAGAATTCTTTTTCGGCGCAAAACTCACCATTTAGAAACAGCGTGCCGTTGGCAACATGAAGTCGATCTTTGTGTACCGGCAGATTGGGAACATAGGCTTCCAGTTTGAGCATTTCCAGAAGTCCCGATGCCCGTTTGGCGAGGCCGCAGTTGAGATAGGGTCGGAGCATTTCATAGATTTCCTTGCGGACACTTTCCTCATCGCTGATACGACCTTCCTTGGTGAAGAAGCTGCCGCCCACACGCACCATCGGATGCTGCTGCAAAAAGTCCTCGCAGAACCCGACTTCGTTTACCGATTTGCCGTCATACCAAAAAGGCCTTTCAGCGGTTTCAGATTTGCTCATTTGACTCCTCCTTGATTCGTTTTACCCGTTCCTGCAGGTAGGCGATTTGGCCGTCTTTCAATAAATTCTTTATCACATCCTCTCTTTCTTCCGACGTTCCTTCTGTCAGCAGCTCCACCGAAAACTTGACATATTCAAGCATATGGCAGGCTTCTGCGAACCGTGGATCTGGTTCGTCATCCGGTGACTGCGGTGCACAGTCTGTCATCCAGCCTTCGAGAATGCGCAGATAATCACTCAACACCCGAAAGCACAACCGCTCGTTCTCAGCCTGTGTCCTGTGTCGGTTCAGCTTGGCAAGTACGGACGGCTTCCCGGTTTGAATGCCGAAGTCGGCACTCAACTTTTGTGCGGCCTCCAAAGCGGTGATTCCGAACAACTTGGATGTGAATTCAATCACATCTCCTTTGGCACCGCAGCCGAAGCAGTAGAAGTAGTCCTCATTTAGCTTCATGCTTGGATGCAGGTCTCTGTGGAACGGACAGCAAACCATCCCGTTTCGGCTGACGCTCAGCCCGAAGCGTTCCGCTGCCATCCTCGGCGTGACAGTGGATTTGACGGCTTCAAAAATTGTCATAAGCATTTCTCCTTTCGATTTTCTGACAAATCTCTTTGTCGTCTGAATATACGGAGAAAAAGTCTTAGACCGAAAAAATCAGGCTCTTGTGCAAGAAAACAAAAAAGCCCTCCCGAATTCTTGCAAAAATGCAAGTCGGAAGGGCGGATTCATAAAAATGTGATACGCAAGAGTAAAACACACTATAATAATGTGATGCAGCTGCTTGGCAAACGTGAAAATTCACCTTGTGGAGTGAATATTCACCCTGATAGAGTGAAAGTCTGGAATAGAATCAATAATAATGTGATTCAGTTATCATAATAACCAAATTTTTTAACCAAATTTTTTGTGGTACCGTTGCTATTTCGGCCCCAGGAGCGTATAATAATAGTGTGAAAATAAACGCAAGATCTCCAAGAAAAGTGTGACGGAGGGATTCTATGGAACGACTGATCCTGAAACGACTGCTGGAATGGAAAAACTCACCTTATCGCAAGCCTCTGATTCTCAAAGGAGTACGGCAGGTAGGCAAGACGTGGATTCTCAAGGAATTCGGCAGACGTTATTATGATAATACAGCCTATTTTAACTTCGATGAGCATGAGGAGTATAAGCAGTTCTTTGAAACGACCAAGGACGTTGACCGGCTTTTGCAAAATCTGATGCTGGCCAGCGGACAGAAGATCACACCGGAAAAGACACTCATCATTTTTGACGAAGTGCAGGACTGCCCGAAAGTCATCAACTCCATGAAATATTTCTGCGAAAATGCACCGCAGTATCACATTGCCTGTGCCGGTTCGCTGCTGGGCATTGCACTGGCAAAACCGTCCTCTTTCCCGGTGGGTAAGGTCAACTTTATGCAGATCGATCCCATGACGTTTACGGAGTTTTTGCTGGCCAACGGGGATGAGAATCTCGCAAAATATCTGGATGCTGTGGATACACTTGAACCGCTCCCGGATGCTTTTTTCAATCCGCTGTATGAGAAACTCAAAATGTACTATGTCACGGGCGGGATGCCGGAATCTGTGCTCATGTGGACGCAGGCGCGTGATGTGGAGGCCATGCAGGAAGCGCTGTCCGGAATTATCGGCGCATACGAGCGCGACTTTGCCAAACATCCGAATGTCAGCGAATTCCCGAAGATCTCAATGATCTGGAAGTCTGTTCCGTCGCAGCTTGCCAGGGAAAATAAAAAGTTTATCTATAAGGTCGTCAAAGAGGGGGCACGGGCGCGTGAGTATGAGGATGCGCTGCAATGGCTGGTGGATGCCCAGCTTGTCCACAAGGTATACCGCAGCACCGCGCCGGGACTTCCGATGTCGGCCTATGACGATCTGTCGGCGTTCAAAATCTATCTGGTGGATGGAATTTGCGTTTTCTTCGCAGTGCTGCCCATTATCTGCTTCATTACCGAAAAGAAGCTTGATTACTGGCTCAGCCTTCTGGCAGCGGAAGTTTACTCGTTCATCACGATCTTCGTGGGAAACCTGGGAACCATATCCAAACTGTATCCGCTGGTGGCTGCGTTCACGCTTTCCGGGTATTACGAATCCACCCCGGCGGACATCCTGCTCAGTGTGATTTCGATGGCTTTGTGCGGTATGATATCCGGCATTCTGATTTATCGGCTGAGCAAAAGAGACGCTTTGCAGTAAAGTTGTGGCATCAGGTGCTTTCGGAAGCCTAAGTGGACAATTCTTCTTGCAATAAACCTAAAATTCGATTATACTTGAATTAACGAATTGCGCAGGAGGTCTTTCCATGGATGTATCCGTAGGCACCCGGCTGCGCGTGTTGCGCAAGGATGCGGGGCTGACCCAGGCCCAGCTGGCGGCGCTGGCCGGCACCAACCAGGCTGCCATCAACCGGTACGAAACCGACCGGGCGGCAGCACCTTACTGTATCCTGGTCTGGTATGCCACCTATTTTAATGTGTCTCTGGATTATATCTTCGGTCTGTGCGAGGACCCCCGCGGACGGTATGTCTGTGTCACGCCGGAGGGGGCGCAGGAGGTAGTACAGCGCAAACCGGATTGGGGCGAGTTCGTGGAAGCCTGCTTCACACCGGGCAGCGAGCTGAACCGCCGTCTGAAACAGATGATCCTCAATATGGGAGAAGAAGAAAAGCACAAGTGAGGAGGTGCACGCCATGAATGCCGTGATCTATGCCCGTTACAGCAGCGACAACCAGCGAGAAGAATCCATCGAAGGCCAGCTGCGGGAATGCAAGGAGTATGCCGACCAAAACGGCATCACCGTGGTGCGGACCTACATTGACAGGGCACTGTCCGCCAAGACCGACAGCCGCCCGCAGTTCCAGCAGATGATCCACGACAGCGCCACCCACACCTTTGAGGCGGTGCTGGTGTGGAAGCTGGACCGCTTTTCCCGCAACCGGTACGATTCGGCTCACTATAAACGCATCCTCAAAAACAACCGGGTCCATGTGGTGTCGGTGACGGAATCCATCTCCAACACGCCGGAAGGTATCATGCTGGAAAGCCTGCTGGAAGGCATGGCCGAGTACTATTCGGCGGAGCTGGCCGAGAAGGTCAGCCGCGGTCATAAAGAGAACGCCCTCAAGGCCAAGTTCAACGGCGGCCCGGTGCCGCTGGGCTATCGCATCGACAGTGAGCAGCACTACCAGATCGACCCGGTCACTGCACCGGTGGTGCAGGAAGCGTTCCAGCGGTACGCAGCAGGGGAGAGCATCCGCAGCATCATCGAATCGCTGAACGCCCGCGGTATCCGCAACAGTCGGGGCAACCCGTTCACCAAGAACAGCTTCCAGACGCTGCTCAAGAATCGCCGGTATCTGGGTGAATACCGCTATAAGGATACCGTCATTCCGGATGCCATCCCGGCCATCATCGACCCGGATTGTTTTGATGCGGTGCAGCGCCGGTGCGAGATTCACCGTCAGGCACCGGCCCACAACAAGGCGGATGTCCACTATCTGTTGACTACCAAGCTGTTCTGTGGCAAGTGCGGCACCATGATGGCGGGGGAGAGCGGCAGAAGCCATACGGGCACGGTCCACTGTTACTATAAGTGCGGCACCCGAAAACGCAGCGGCAAGGAGGTTTGCAGCCTGAAGCCGGTGCGCAAGGAACCGCTGGAGCAGTTTGTGGTGCAGACGGCGCTGGAGAAGGTGCTGAATGACCGGGTCATCGACCTGCTGGCGGACAAGCTGCTGGAATACCAGAGCAAGGAAAACACCCGCCTGCCGGTTTTGCAGGCGGAGCTAAAAGAGGTGAAGCGCCGCATAGACAATCTGGTGGCGGCCATCGAGCAGGGCATCCTGACGCCCGCCACCAAGGCGCGGATGGAGGAGTTGGAACAGCAGCGTGAAGCGCTGGAAACCGGCATCCTGCAGGAGCGGATCGAAAAGCCGCCCATCACCCGGGAACAGATTCTATTCTGGTTCGATCAGTTCCGCCACGGCGACCCGGCGGATATCGCCTTTCAGGAAAAGGTCATCGATTGCTTTGTCAACTCCATCTATCTGTTCGATGACCGTATCGTGGTGAATTTCAACTATCAGGAGAGCGGAAGAAAAGTCTCCCTCGAAGAAGTACTTAGTTCGTTTTTGGATGGGAATGGTGCACCAAAAAAAGCCTTACGGAAACGTAAGGCTTTTTTCATAATGATTGCCGCTTTGTGTGAGTGCTTTCGTTTTGCCGCTGACTTCAACCCAAGTCAGCGGCTCTTTTTGTTTTGTAGGAGAAATTCAAGTACTTTTAGTGTAAGAGAAACGGTGGCATATATGCAGCTGCCAATAAAAGTAAGCAGCAAAATTATTTCCTGAAAACTCAAGCGTTCACCTCCCTCGTAATTTGGAGGCGACAATCAAGAGCAAATTATATCAGAAGGGGAGAGAGCTGTCAAAAAAAGCACGCCAATTCCTCAATGGCGGTTTGTTGGTACAATACCTTGGTACAATACCAATGAACCGCTTTTTTCATGCAAAAATTCCAGATGCCCAAAAGGCAACCGTTTCATATAGAGTGTAGAATACAAATAATGGAGGTATTTCCCATGAGCATCATTATCGGTATCGACCACGGCTACTACGCAATCAAGACGGAGCATTGTTCATTCTCGACTGGACTGACAAGCTACGGAGAGCACGAACCCTACCCATGCAAAGGCAAGCTACAGCAGCGTCTACGGCAGGGTAGAAAGCAGTTGGGAGGAAACGCCGGAGGGGCTGGAGATACACCGTTACGATCCCTGCAAACTGCACCGTAGCCCTTTGCCTGCCCGGAAAAGAAGCTGTTACGCTGGAAAGCGGAACCTATTCCTTTTGTGGTGAGAGTATGGAGATTGAAAAGATCTTGAGCCAGATGACCCTGGAGGACAAAATTGCCCTTTGCTCCGGTGCAAACTTCTGGCAAACAAAAAAATACGAGCAATACGGCATTGCGTCTCTTTTTATGTGCGATGGTCCTCACGGTCTGCGCAAGCAGGAGGATGCAGCGGATATGCTGGGGGTCAACAAGTCCCGCCCGGCCACCTGCTTTCCGGCTGAGGTGACTACTGCCGGGAGTTGGGACCCAGAATTGCTCACGGAGATCGGCGCAGCCATCGGACAAGAAGCCAAGGAGCAGGGGGGGCAGCCTTGTTCTCGGCCCCGGTGCCAACCTCAAGCGCAACCCCCTCTGCGGGCGTAACTTTGAATATTTCAGCGAGGACCCCTATCTTGCAGGCAAGCTGGCAGCAGGCTTTATCCGGGGTGCCGACGCGCAGGGCGTGGGCACCAGCCTGAAGCATTTTGCCGCCAACTCCCAGGAGCTGAGCCGTTTTACCTCCGACAGCGTGATGGACGGCCGCACCTTGCGGGAACTTTATTTGACAGCCTTTGAAATTGCGGTCAGGGAGGGCAAGCCCTCCACGGTCATGTGCGCTTACCGGCAAGTGTGCCGGTGCAGAGGCGGTGCAGCTGTACATTGCTGCGCCGCAGGAGGGGCTGCACCGCCCGGTACGAGAGTTGAAAGATTTCCAGAAAGTGCACCTGCAGCCGGGGGAAAGCGAAACGGTGCGGTTCACCCTCATCCGCCGTAGCTTTTCCCTCTGGCAGGAGGGCTGGAAAATCCCCGGCGTGACCTACACTGTCTGTGTTGGCGGCCTGACCGCTGAAATCAAAAAGAGCGGGGAAGAACTGCCTGTTCCCGCATGGCAGAACGGCAGCTGGTACGCGCACTGCACCGGCAAGCCAGATCCGGCAGATTAGGAAAAGATGCTGGGTCACAGCTACACGCCGCCGATCCAGAGAAAAGGCTCGTTCACCATGGATAACACCGTGACGGAAATGAAGGACTACAGCCTTGTGATGAAGATCATGTTCAAGGCGGTGGAATCCACCGTTGCCAAGGGCTTCGGTGGCAAAAAAGACTATGAGAACCCGGATTTCCGAATGATGATGAATGCCTCGCTGGGGCGCCTTTGCGTCTCGACTTTACCTTGTAGGCAGCTCCATGGGCGGTGCGACAGTTGCTACTGCCGCTGTGACCCACAGCGCAGACATTCGCGGCATTGTGCTGGAGTATCCCGCTATCAATCTCGACCCGGACGCCATGGTAAGCGGCGCGCCTTTGGACGTTAACGGCTACACCGGACCGGTGCTGATCCTGCAGGGTACGAAGGATATGATCGTCCCCATGTAGATGTCCAAAAATCTGGCTGCCCACTACAATACCCTCCGGGATGACCACGCAGAGCTGATTGTTTACGAGGGGCAGCCCCATGTTTTCACCGGAAAGTACAAGGTGTTAGCTGTGAAGGAGATCTACCGTTTTCTTGAGGAAGCCGCATCATGAAGCATACTGTATGGAATTCCGTTTTGCCTATTTCCGTCTGTATGGCGGATGGAGAGCCCCATGTGTTTGGCGACAGGGTCTACCTTTTCGGTTCTCACGACACCCCCGGCGGCGAGAGTTTCTGTCTGGAGGATTATGAGTTTTTGTCCGCTCCGCTAAACCGGCTAAGGCATTGCTGCAAAAGCCCGGGCCGCTGGGGGCAAATGCCGCCGTGCTCTGCGATGATATGCTGACGCTGAAAGCACCGCCCAAGCGCATTGCGGATACCCCGGATTTTAAAGGCCATGCCTTTTTCGAGGGCAGCAGCATCCGAAAGATAGGGGACACCTATTATTTTATCTATTCCTCCCAGAAAAACCAAGAGCTGTGCTATGCCACATCAAGTTGCCCGGACAGAGATTTTCGCTACGGGGGTACGCTGGTAAGTAATGGTGATGTGTGCTGCTGCGGACGGAAGGAGGATGAACGTTGCAATGCCACGGGCACCACCCACGGCAGCATGGAGTGCATTGGGGGACAGTGGTATGTTTTTTATCATCGGCTGACCCATGGCAGCGATTATTCCCGTCAGATGTGCGCTGAGCCGCTGATCGTCCGGCCGGACGGCTCTGTTGCACAAGCTGAGATGACCTCCCGGGGTCTGAACGGCGGTGATCTGCCCGGCAAAGGCGAATGTTCGGCAGCGATCTGTTGCAACCTGACCAACGGGAAAATGCCGCACATCGCCAACCAGATCCGCAAAGACATTCCCTGTGTTACCCACTCCGGTGGGGAATGGTACGTTGGCAATGCGACAAAGGGAACGCTGGCTGCATACAAGTATTTTTCAATTCAGAACCATACGAAGCTGTGCGTGACGGCACGAGGCAGCGGAACGATGCAGATCTCACTCAGGAGTGAATGCATCGGTACGCTGTCCTTCTGTTCTGAAAAATGGACAGAAGAGGCTTTAAGGATTCCCAAAGGCTGTGCCCATGCTGCGCTGCGATTGACGGTAACAGAAGGTGGTTTAGACATCCTCTCCCTGCGATTTTTGCCGGAGGGGAATGGAGAAAACGATGTTCTGAGCAGATAACAGAAAGCCGGTGTAAGATGGGGCTGTTCAGCTGTCCAAATCTCTGCTATGAATCATAGTTGTTGATGTACATTTGATGCTTGGTCTGAACAGGCAAGATTGCGGCTGCCGTTTTGGGCTCGAACTGGGCTGCTTTCCCGGCTTTGCATAAAAATCGGATACCTGTTTTAAAGGGCTGACTTTGGCTTTACTTGTTTTTACACACTTTTTTGCACACCGGAACGGCTGGATAACGGATGCGGGAGGGGATAACGGGTACAAAGGACGCAGCAAATGCAGAACGAAAATTTATGATAAAACGATAAAAACGACGAATCTGTTTGATTTTGAAAAATGACGATTGTTGCATGTCGGTTTCTCTTGATCAGTGGGTCCTGGATTCGAGTCCCCGATGATGCACCAATGATTGTTGCTTTGTGAGGGTGCTATCATTTAGCCGTTGACTTGGGTTGAGGTCAGTGGCTCCTTTTTTTGTAGAAATTCAAGGACCTTTAATGTAGGGGATACGGTACAAACGAAAGACTTGCAGCAGCAGGATACTTTGGTATCCTTAACTGCTACGAGTCCTTGCACGCATGCGGTTGAACCTCCGTGTACTGGTCAGTACGCACGGTGGTGTGAGAGGTCGGCCCTTTACTTAGGAGAGTCTCCTACTGGATGAAAAAGCTACAGAGACAGTATACAAATCAAGATGGATACCTTGTAGGATCGTACTCTGCAGAAGATAAACAGATAGGGGTATACGGCCGGGGCCATTTAGAAGAGAGCGTTGTCTGTCTGGTGACACCGCTCCAACCGCCAGGGTATCTCTTATTGATGTTTCGGAGACGATAGGTAATAGAATGTTCCTTATTACAAAATTCAAGGATGTCAATTTTTGCGGTGGGGTAATCTGTGTTTGAGGCGACGGTAATTGAGAATCTCCACTCACAGTCGTCCTCACTCATTTCGGACAAATCCAGAATTTGCTTGATCATGGCTTGCTTGACCGCTGCAGAAGAAGGCACGTAGGCGTCGTCGGCGGCGCTGTATACGAGTTGCCCTTTCGCATACGCCTCATCAATTGTCGCCTGGGCGGCGGTCATGAGGGAGCGAGCCTGGAGCATGATGCGCTTTTCAACGGCTTTGTCGATATAACCGGTCAGGGACGGGACCAAAAGTGCTGCCAATACGGCCAGGATGACCAGGACAACGATCAGTTCAACGAGGGTAACCCCTCTTTTTTGGTTGGAATCACAGAACCGGGCCATAGCGCACGCCTCCCGCATCAGTATAAAACCGTACAAATAAAGTATATGCACATAACGATGCTGCGTCAATTGTGGGGGATGCCAAATTTTTTATGCATTATTTGTGAATAATGTAAGACTGTCGAAAAACTCTTGTAGGGACGAGCATTGCTCGCCCGTGCCCGTTTGTCTGTGAAAAAACCTTCCGGGACAACGCATTGCTGCGTCAAGCTGGCGGGCGACCAATGGTCGCCCCTACACATTCAATAGGGCAGGAATGTGATTCTCTGACACACTGACATTATTTGTGAATAATGTGATATTATAATTCGGTTTGAAAACCGCAGACGACGGCGGCGGTAAGGGGTACTGCCAAAAATCCTGTCCCAAATTTGTCGATTGTGCCAAACGAATAAAGTTGCAATCAGATTTGACTTTTTGTATACTATATCTATATATACTATACAAAATAATCGGAAATATTATAAAAATTCTGGTTGGAAAGCGGGCCGGGTGTTGAAAAAGATTAGGATACAGCGGGTGAGCATCTTTGATATTGTCGCCACGCTGGTGTTGGCGGTGGTGCTCGTCGCGTTCGCGGTGCAGGGCACGGGGGAGTTGGCTCAAATGCAGACCGCCACGGACGATTACATCCAGTGCGAGACACTGGCCCGGCAGCTGCAAAGCGGGTCGGACTACCTGATCGAGCAGGTGCGGATGTACACCGCCACCGGTCAGCGGGAGTACATGGACAACTACTTTGAGGAGCTGAACACGACCCGCCGCCGCGAGAACGCTTTAGAGTATTTTGCAGAGCATTACGGCGACACCGATGCTTTCACGCTGCTGAAATCCGCCATGACAACGTCGCAAAATCTGAGCTATACGGATCGGTATGCCATGCGGCTTGTGGCGCAGGCCACGCTGGCGGACGAGTCGAGCTGGCCGACGGAAATCCGGTCTGTCTCGCTGCATGACAGTGACATAACGATGACAGACAGCGAGAAAATGCGCAAGGCACAGCAGTTGGTTTGCAACGACCAATATCAAAATATGCGCGATGATGTGAACGAAAAAATCACCGAGAGCATGGACAGCCTGATTGCGCTGACACGCAGCCGCCAGAACGGAGCAGAGACCGTTTTCACCGGCGTGTACCGTAAAATTGAGCTGTGCGCGGCGCTGCTGGTACTGCTCATGCTGGAAATCTGCATGATAACGCGCTATTTTGTGGTAAAGCCGCTGATGGACTACGGTCAGAGCATCCGGCGCGGGGAGATCTTCCCGGTGGTGGGCGCGGCAGAATTGCAGGACCTGGCACTGACCTACAACGAAGTCTACCGCGAAAACCAGGAGACGCAGAAGATCATCCGCCACGAGGCCGAGCACGACGCGCTGACCGGCGCACTGAACCGCGGTTCGTTTGAAAAGATCCTGAATATCTATAAGAACGGCGAGAAGCCGTTTGCAATGATTATCTGTGACATTGACATTTTTAAACATGTCAACGACACTTACGGACATGCGGTGGGTGACGAGATCCTGAAAAAGGTCGCAAACCTCTTGCAAACGACCTTCCGCAGCGTCGACTATGTCTGCCGCATCGGCGGTGACGAGTTCGCCGTTATCATGGTGGATGTGAATCAGGAATTGAGTTATACCATAAGTGAGAAAATCACGGTGATCAACAAACAGCTGTACTGTCCGACGGACGACCTGCCGGCCGTCTCGCTGAGCGTGGGCGTGGCCTTTACGGATCGCGCAAACCCCGGCGAGAGCATCTTCAAGGATGCTGACAAGGCGCTGTACCGTGTCAAGCAGAACGGCAAGCACGGCTGCGGCTTCTATTAAGTGCGCACGGATTTTGCGCAGCTGCGCCGTCTGCCGGACCTGCTTTTTCCGCGGCGCTGTCCGTTTTGCGGGTCATTGCTGGGGCTGGACGCACTGCAGGGCACGGTTTGCCCGGCCTGCGTGCCCGAGGAAATGCGCTTACAGCACATTCCGGCGCGTCTGCCGGAGGGCGAACACGATTTTTACGCCGTGCGGGAGGCTGCCGCGGCGTATTATTACGAGGATATTGTACGTACAGCCGTTTTGCGCTGCAAGCGGGGCGGCTGCTTTTGGTATGCCCGGGAGCTGGCGGACCGTGTGGCCGTGCTGGTGTTCGGCGCACTGCCGGCCAAACAGCCCGGAAAAATGCCGCAGTATGCGGGTGTGACCGCGCTGCCGCTGTACAGCTGCATTGTGCCGGTGCCGCCCCGCCAGCCGCTGCCCGGTATGCCGGGTCTGCCGCTGCTGTTGGCGCGCCGGTTGGGCGCGGTGCTGGGGGTCCCGGTGGAGACACCGCTGTACATCAAGCGCCGGGGCCGCCCGCAGAAGGAGCTTACCCGCGAGCAGCGCCTGCAAAACGCCAGGGGCGCGTTTGGCTGCCGCCCCGGCACAGACCTGACCGGCAGGCGGGTGCTGCTGATCGATGACATTATCACAACCGGTGCGACGGCGTCGGCGTGTGCGCTGGCACTTTTGGAGGCCGGTGCGGTGGAGGTGACCGCTGTGGCGATTGCCGCGGCGGAGGAGCTGCCCAAGAGCCGGAAAAAGCCCCCTGAGACAAAACCATAAAAAGACCGAAGCGGCGTGCCCGGAAATCATGGGCGTACCGCTTCGGTCTTTTTCATAGCTTATACGAGCTTATACGGGGCCATCTCCGCACCATCCGGTATGCCGTGCCTGCCCCGCCCAACGCCAGCCCTGCCAAAAATAGGGTGAAAAATTTGGCGGTTTTGCCACGCGCATAAAATCTGAACATCCTGTATAATAAAGACACGGATCAATTTTCTGCTGTAAAAAGGAGAAACCGCGATGACAAAGCAAAAATATATCATGGCGCTGGACGCGGGCACCACGTCCAACCGCTGCATCCTTTTTAACGCCCGGGGCGAGATGTGCAGCGTCGCGCAAAAGGAGTTCACCCAGTATTTCCCCAAGCCCGGCTGGGTCGAGCATGACGCCAACGAGATCTGGACGACCCAGCTCGGCGTGGCGCTGTCGGCCATGAACGAGGTCGGCGCGTCGGCGGAGGACATCGCTGCCATCGGCATCACGAACCAGCGCGAGACGACCATCGTCTGGGACCGTGACACCGGCGAGCCGGTCTACCACGCCATTGTCTGGCAGTGCCGCCGCACAAGCGAGTACTGCGACGAGCTGAAGGCCCGCGGCCTGACCGACCTGATCCGGCAAAAGACCGGGCTGGTCATCGACGCCTACTTTTCGGCCACAAAGCTCAAGTGGATCCTGGACAACGTGCCCGGCGTGCGCGCGCGTGCCGAGCGCGGCGACCTGCTGTTCGGCACGGTGGAGACGTGGCTCATCTGGAAGCTGACCTGCGGCAAGATCCACGTGACCGACTACTCCAACGCCAGCCGGACGATGATGTTCAACATCCACACGCTGGACTGGGACGACGAGATACTGGAAATTCTCGATATACCGCGCTGTATGCTGCCGCGTCCCGTGCCCAACAGCGAGTTCTACGAGTACGCCGACCCGATGCACTTCGGCGGCGAGATCAAGATCGCAGGGGCGGCGGGCGACCAGCAGGCCGCGCTGTTCGGCCAGACCTGCTTTACCAGGGGCGAGGCCAAAAGCACCTTCGGCACGGGCGGCTTTCTGCTGATGAACACCGGCGAGAAGCCGGTATTCTCCCAAAACGGGCTGGTCACCACCGTGGCGTGGGGGCTGGACGGAAGGGTGAATTACGCGCTGGAAGGTTCGATTTTTGTGGCGGGTGCAGCTATCCAGTGGCTGCGGGACGAGCTGCATCTGCTGGAGGACGCCCGCGACAGCGAGTACATGGCGCAGAAGGTCAGGGACACGAACGGCTGCTACGTCGTGCCTGCGTTCACCGGTCTGGGTGCGCCGCACTGGGACCAGTACGCCCGCGGCACCATCGTGGGCCTGACCCGCGGCGTGAACAAGAACCACATCATCCGCGCGACGCTGGACAGCCTGTGCTACCAGATCAACGATGTGCTGGCCGCCATGCAGGCGGATTCCGGCATTGACCTGACGGCGCTCAAGGTGGACGGCGGCGCGTGCGCGAACAATTACTTACTACAGACGATGGCGGACATCAGCAATCTGCCGGTCAAGCGTCCCTGCTGCGTGGAAACGACGGCGCTGGGCGCGGCGTATCTGGCCGGGCTGGCCGTCGGCTATTGGAGCACCACCGAGGACGTACTGCAAAACTGGTCGGTGGACCGTGAGTTTATGCCGGGCATCCCCGACGACGAGCGCACCAGACGGCTGAAGGGCTGGAATAAGGCGGTGCGGTGCAGTTACGGCTGGGCGAAGGAGGAGTAAGGCCCCTAAAGCCTTCCCCTTGGGGGGAAGGTGGCCCCGCAGGGCCGGATGAGGGGAGAGCTTGCCGCGACAGGCCGTAAACGGGTAATAGTGGCAAGGCTGCCCCTCATCAGTCAGCGGGCGGGGCCGCTGACAGCTTCAGTCTCCGCGCTGAGAGCCGCCTACGGCGGTTGAGCTCCGACACGCGCCTGCGGGCGCAGCCCCAAGGGGGAAGCCATTCCGATTGCACAAACAACACGAGGTATCAATATGTACGACATCATCATTATCGGCGCGGGCGTGTCCGGGTGCGCCTGTGCGCGGGAGCTTTCGCGGTATGACGCGAAAATTCTTGTAGTAGAGAAGGAGGAGGACGTCTGCTGCGGCACGTCCAAGGCCAACAGCGCCATTGTCCACGCCGGGTACGACGCGGCCCACGGCAGCCTGATGGCCAAGCTCAACGTCGAGGGCAGCCGCCGGATGCCGGCCCTTGCGAAGGAGCTGGATTTTGCCTACGAACAGTGCGGCAGCCTTGTCGTCTGCCTGAGCGACGAGGACCGCCCCGCGCTGCAAAAGCTCTATGAAAACGGCATCGCCAACGGAGTGGAGGGGCTGCGCATCATAGAACGGGACGAGCTGGTGGGAATGGAGCCGAACATCTCGGACGCTGCCGTCGCCGCACTGTGGGCGCCCACGGGCGGCATCGTCTGCCCGTTCGGCCTGACGTTTGCGTTGGCGGAGAACGCCGCTAAAAACGGTGTGCAGTTTCGGTTTGACACCAAAGTTACGGGCCTGCACCCGCTGGACGGCGGCGGAACCGGGTGGGCCGTCGAGACCGACCACGGCACGCTGGAAACGCGCTGCATCGTCAATGCGGCGGGCGTATACGCCGACACGCTGCACAATATGGCCGACGCAGCGCACCCCATGACCATCACGGCCCGGCGGGGAGATTACTTCCTGCTTGACCACACGGCGGGGCAGCATGTGCGGCACACGGTATTCCAGCTGCCGGGCAAATACGGCAAGGGCGTGCTGGTAACGCCCACGGTGCACGGCAATCTGCTGGTCGGGCCGACGGCCATCGACGTGGACGACAAGGAGGCCACGGCCACGACGGCGGCGGGCCTGGACGAGGTGCGGGAGAAATCCGGCCTCGCGGTCAAGGATATTCCGCTGCGCCAGACCATCACGAGCTTCGCGGGTCTGCGCGCCCACGAGATGCGGCACGACTTCTTCATCGGCGAGATCGCGCCCGGCTTTGTGGACTGCGCGGCCATCGAGTCGCCCGGCCTGTCCAGCGCCCCGGCCATCGGTGCGATGGTCGCGGACATCGTGCGCGGCAGTCTGCACTTACACAATAAACCCGATTTTGACCCGACGCGCAGGGGCATTCTGGACCCCAAAGCGCTGGATCTTGCAGCGCGGGCGGAGCTTATCCGGCAAAACCCGGCCTACGGGCAGATTATATGCCGGTGCGAGAGCGTGACCGAGGGCGAGATCATCGACGCCATCCGCCGCACGCCCGGCGCACGCAGTCTGGACGGCGTAAAGCGGCGCACCCGCGCGGGCATGGGCCGTTGCCAGGCGGGCTTCTGCAGCCCGCGCGTCATGGAGATCCTGGCGCGGGAGCTGGGCGTGCCGCAGAGCGAGATCACCAAGTCCGGCGGTGCGTCCAAAATCATCGTCGGCACGAACAAGGATAGCCTGTGAAAGGGGGCGCCTGCCATGAAAAATGTTGATCTGGTCATTATCGGCGGCGGCCCGGCGGGGCTGGCCGCGGCGGTGGCCGCACGCAAAAGCGGCGTGCAGGACATCCTGATCCTGGAGCGCGACAGCGAGCTGGGCGGCATCCTGAACCAGTGCATCCACAATGGCTTCGGCCTGCATACCTTTAAAGAGGAGCTGACCGGCCCCGAGTACGCGGCACGGTTTGTGACGCAGGTACGCGAATTGGGAATTGAATACAAGCTCAACACGATGGTGCTGGATCTGGCGGCGGACAAGACCGTCACCGCCATGAACAAGACCGACGGACTGTTTCAGCTGCACCCCAAGGCGGTCGTTCTGGCCATGGGCTGCCGTGAGCGCCCGCGCGGCGCGCTGAACATTCCGGGCTACCGGCCCGCGGGCATCTTCACCGCGGGCACGGCGCAGCGGCTCGTCAACATGGAGGGCTGCCTGCCCGGGCGGCGGGTCGTGATTCTGGGCAGCGGCGACATCGGCCTTATCATGGCACGCCGCATGACGCTGGAGGGGGCAAAGGTGCTCTGCGTGGCGGAGCTGATGCCGTACTCCGGCGGCTTAAAGCGCAATATTGTGCAGTGCCTCGATGATTTTGAAATTCCGCTGAAATTGAGCCACACGGTAGTGGACATTCAGGGCAAGGAGCGCGTGACCGGCATCACGCTGGCGCGGGTCGAAAACGGAAAACCCGTCCCCGGCACCGAGGAGCACTACGACTGCGACACGCTGCTGCTTTCCTGCGGGCTGCTGCCCGAAAACGAGCTGAGCCGCGCCGCGGGCGTGGCGCTGAACCCCGTCACCGGCGGCCCGGCGGTCAATGAGAGCCTGGAAACGAACCTGCCCGGCGTCTTTGCCGCGGGCAACGTGCTGCATGTGCATGACCTGGTGGATTATGTGTCGGAGGAGGCCGCGGCGGCAGGTGAGCACGCGGCGGCATACATTGCGGGCGGCGGGGCCGCGGCGGGCCGCACCCTGCCCGTGCGGTGCGAAAACGGCGTGCGCTACACCGTGCCGACCACCATCCGCCCCGACTGCGCGGGGGATACCGTGACGCTGCGGTTCCGCGTGGGCGGCGTGTACAAAAATAAAAAAATCGCGGTGTACCGCGGTACGGACTGCATCTACAGCCGCAAGCGGCCCGTGCTTGCCCCCGGCGAGATGGAGACTGTGCGGCTGAAGACCGAGCTTTTGCGCGGCCCGGGCGACGCCGTAACGGTAACGTTGGAGGAGGGCTGACGATGGAAAAACGTGAACTGATCTGCATCGGCTGCCCGATGGGCTGCCCGTTGACTGTGACGCTGGACGGCGGCGCGGTGGTCACCGTACAGGGCAACACCTGCCCGCGCGGCGACGCCTACGCCCGCAGGGAGGTCACCGCCCCGACGCGCATTGTGACCACAACGGTGCGCGTGACCGGCGGCACCCTGCCCGCCGTGAGCTGCAAGACCCGCAGCGACATCCCGAAGGAGAAAATTTTTGACGTTGTCCGCGCGCTGAAAAGCGTCGTGGTGCCCGCCCCCGTACACATCGGTCAGGTCCTGCTGCCCGATGCAGCCGGGACCGGCGTGGATGTGGTGGCGACGAAGGACGTAGCCGAGGTGTAGATTCATCCCGTTATGAAAATAACTTTCCAAAAAAGTTAAATTTTCAAAGAAATTTGGGCAAAAATCAATGGTGTGTTTGAATATTGCACAAAGAAACCGTTGGATTTTCGGCTTTTCGACAATTTTGCTAAAATCACTTTCTTTTTTGTGAAGAATATGTTAATATGAGATTAACAAAGTGTCGCGGCTGCGGAACCAGACGGCCCGGCGCCGAGTTGGGAGAGACCCACTCACAATTTTTGGAGGAATGCTTTTATGATGAAGTATCTGCAGAAGCTCGGTAAAGCCTTAATGCTTCCCGTAGCTGCTCTGCCCGTCTGTGGTATCCTGATGGGCATTGGTTACGCTCTGGCTCCCGCCGTTATGGGTGCCGAGGGCCCGACCTCCGGTGCTACTTACACCGTAGGTTTCCTGCTGATCAAGGCCGGCGGCGCCCTGATCGACAACATGGCATGGCTGTTCGCCATCGGCGCTGCCGTCGGTCTGTCTGATGACCATGACGGTACCGCAGGTCTGGCCGGTCTGGTCAGCTTCCTGATGATGCAGCAGCTGCTCAGCCCCGGCGTTGTCGGCGCCATCCGCGCTGCTGTTGGTTCCACCCTGGAAGAAGGCACCGTCGATTACATTGCTTTCAGCAAGATCGCCGGCAACTCCTTCATCGGCATCCTGGCCG
>ERZ1108170.1169-NODE-1169-length-17696-cov-20.739697_pt1 | contig 17696 bp, 18 predicted proteins | sample MGYA00403705_ERZ1108170 | MGnify/ENA primary metagenome ERZ1108170 (study PRJEB35170, sample SAMEA104062422) | human gut metagenome | biome: human gut; feature: human-associated habitat; material: faeces | place: Denmark | collected 2012-06-15 ...
AGTCAGTACAGATACCGTAACATTGGAAACAGTCTCCACAATACTTTCCTTTTTACTAAGCGTCTGTCTGTTTTCTTTATACCGTTCAGTAAACAGAATTGCATAATCTACAGTGGCACCCAGCTGGATGGAACGGATAATAACCTTAATCTGTGAAGCTTAAACGGTTATGATGCTACATAATGCTTCCCATAAGTGTTGACATTACAATCATAACGATTGAAAACATAAATGAATCGGCTGCCGTTCTCCGCCCTTTCCAATCTGAATGTTCAAACAAATCAGATTGGAGGTAAGGGAAATGGCATATAACCATGGAAAAGCAGAGCGCAAATGGAAGCTCTGGATTTGGATTACTGTTTTTATGCAACTATTTCTTGTTGCTCTTGACAAAATCATTTTTAGAGATTAAAATTATAACAGTGTTATATAGCGCTGTTATATAGGAGGTGTGCAAAATAAACGGAAATGGAACGACTTTAGAAAATATCCACCGGGCAGCGAAAGCAGAATTTTTGGAAAAAGGATATAAAGACGCTTCCCTGCGGAATATTGTGAAATCCGTGGGAATGACTACCGGAGCCTTTTACGGATATTACAAAAGCAAAGAAGAACTTTTTGAAGCCATCGTTGGTGAACATTATGAATATATTCGTAACCGTTTTATAAAAGCGCAGCAGGAGTTCGCCGAACTACCAGCTGCCCAGCAGCCGGAAGTCATGAGTGATATTTCGGGAATCTGCATGTACGATATTCTCTATTATGCGTACGAACATTTAGAGGAATGTAAACTGATCCTCTGCTGTTCGGAAGGGACAAAATTTGCCGGGCTAATTGATGAAATGGTGGAGATTGAGGTAGATGGGACGCATGCCTATCAGGATGTCTTAAGGCAGCTTGGACGGTCCTCTCCGCATATCGATCCTTCGCTGGAGCATATTCTGATCACCGGAATGTTTCATACTTTTTTTGAATTGATCATCCACGAAATGCCGCTAAAAGATGCCGAAAACTACGTTAAAGAAATGCGCGCCTTTTATACAGCAGGATGGATGAAAATTATGGGGCAGTAATGCCTTATAATTTTTGTTTGACAGTTAGCTACAGCTAACCTAAATTCGGATATTGTAAGAACATAGACGTGTTCTCTTTATCATAGACACAAAGAAAAGGAGGAATTTTTTTGAAAAAACAATCCAATTTATCACGCCTGCTGGAAATTGCAGGCAGCCATAAGTACCTGACCTATGCTTCCTGGGTGCTTTCTGCCATCAGTGCCCTGATCGCTCTGGTACCATTCTATTACATCTGGAAAATGATCAAGGAAGTATTGGAGGTGGCACCGAATTTTGGACAGGCACAGAGCCTGACCGGTAATGGCTGGATGGCAGTATTGTTTGCGGTTATAGCGGTGCTTGTCTACATAGCAGGGCTGATGTGTTCCCATTTGGGAGCATTTCGTATTGCCACAAACCTGCGTATCCAGACCATGGAGCATATTGTTAAGTTGCCTCTTGGGTTTGCCGAGAGTTTTGGCAGCGGAAAACTGCGCAAGATTGTCAACGAATCCAGCGCAGCCACCGAAACCTATCTCGCCCATCAGCTTCCTGACAGAGCCAATGCCATTGCAACCCCCTGCGGTCTTTTGGTGCTGTTGTTCGTGTTTGACTGGAGACTGGGACTATTGAGCCTTGTTCCGGTTGTGCTGGGGTTTCTGATCATGATGGCAATGACCGGAAAGCAGATGCAGGAAAAGATGAAAGAATACCAGAATGCGCTGGATGATATGTCCAATGAAGCGGTAGAGTATGTCCGCGGGATTCCGGTGGTAAAAACCTTTGGTCAGACGATCTTTTCCTTTAAGAAGTTTAAAGACTCCATTGACCGCTATAAAGTATGGGTGATCGCCTATACCAAGCAGCTTCGGACACCGATGATGTTCTATACAGCTGCGATCAACGGAGTTTTTGCCACACTGATCGCCGGAGGACTGTTGCTGACACAAGACGGTGTGACTTCCGGTTTCTTACTGGATCTCATTTTCTATATCATTATTACGCCGGTTATCTCTGTTACACTGACACGCATCATGTTCCAAAGTGAAAATGCCATGATCGTAGATGACGCTTTACAGAGAATTGACAGCGTTTTGCATTTGAAGCCTCTGGAGGAAACCAAACACCCAATGCATCCGCAAAATGCTTCTGTGGAACTGAAATCGGTTCATTTCAGCTATGATGGAGAAAAAGAAGTATTAAAAGATATTTCACTCACCATTCCTGCAGGACAGACGGTAGCTTTTGTAGGCCCATCCGGCGGTGGGAAAACAATCCTTGCCAACCTGATTTCCCGATTCTTTGATCCACAGAGCGGAATGGTAAAAATCGGTGGTGTCAATGTGAAAGACATCCCGAAAGAGGAACTCATGAATACAGTGTCTTTCGTATTTCAGAACAGCCGTCTGATCAAGGCATCCATTCTGGAAAATGTGCGTATGGGAAAACCGGAAGCTACCCGTGAGGAAGTTCTGGCTGCCCTTCATCACGCACAATGCGATGATATTCTGGAAAAACTCCCACAGGGTGTGGATACGGTCATTGGTACAAAGGGTGTCTATCTTTCCGGCGGCGAGCAGCAGAGAATTGCCATTGCCCGTGTAATGCTGAAAAATGCACCGATCATCATTCTGGATGAAGCCACTGCCTTTGCTGACCCGGATAACGAAAGCCGCGTACAGGCTGCTTTCTCAAGACTTTCCGAGGGAAAGACCGTGATTATGATTGCCCACAGGCTTTCTACCGTAACAAATGTGGATCAGATTTTTGTCATTTGCAACGGACAGGTTGCCGAGTGCGGCAACAGCCGTGAATTGCTTGCAAAAGACGGCATTTTCAGCCGTATGTGGAAAAATTACCAGACTTCCGTGCAATGGAAGGTAACAAAGGAGGTGCAGTGATATGATCAAAAAACTGCAGAAAAAATATGCCCTGTCTGAACAGGGGGCAAAAGACCTGATCAAAGGATGCCTGGCCTGTGTCCTTCAGAATCTGTCTTTTATGTTCCCGGTAGGACTTTTATATTACCTGGTCAGCGATCTGATGAACGGGGGTGTTCCCGGTGGGAAAATTCCATTTTATGTGGCAGGCTGCGTGGTGTGTATCGGCCTGATACTGCTGACCACTTTCTTTCAATACAATGCCACCTATTTTGCCACTTACAAAGAAAGCGGCATCCGCCGTATTACTCTGGCAGAGCATCTGCGCAAAATCCCCCTTTCTTTTTTCGGGAAAAAGGATTTAGCCGATCTTACCAGTACCATTATGGCGGACTGCACCTTCCTGGAGCAGAGTTTTTCACATTTTATCCCTGAGCTTGCAGGTTCAATCATTTCTACGATTCTGATTTCCATCGGTCTGCTCTTTACGGACTGGAGAATGGCGCTGGCTGCCTTATGGGTTCTGCCGGTTGCCTTTGCGATTGTGGGATTTTCCGCAAAGATTCAGGAAAATCTGAATCAGAAAGCCATGGATGTAAAGATGGCCTGCGCAGACGGGATACAGGAGTGTATTGAAACGGTACGTGACCTGAAAGCAAATAATGCGGAGCAGGCATATTTAAAAGGGCTGGAAAAGAAGATCCGTGCTGTGGAGCATCGTTCCATCCTCAATGAATTTGGTCTTGCTGCTTTTGTGGTTTCCGCGTCACTGGTGCTGAAGCTTGGTATTGCAACGGTTGCACTGGTGGGAGTTGTTCTACTCATGCAAGGAAGCCTCTCCGTGCTTACATTCTTTATGTTCCTTCTGGTAGTATCCCGTTTGTATGACCCTCTGCAGGGCGCACTCCAGAATCTTGCGGCAGTCATCAGTACACGAACCAACATTGCCCGTATGAATGAAATTCTCGATCATCCGATCCAGCAGGGCAGCGACAGGCTTTCCAATCAGGGGTATGATATTGTCTTTGACCATGTTGGGTTTGCCTACAATACCGGAGAAACCGTATTGAAAGATGTTTCCTTTACGGCAAAACAGGGAGAGGTTACGGCTTTGGTCGGCCCATCTGGCGGCGGGAAAACAACCGTATCCCGGCTGGCTGCAAGGTTCTGGGATATTAACAGAGGAAAGATTACCGTGGGAGGTATGGATGTATCCCGAATAGACCCGGAAACACTGCTTTCTCTGTATTCCATCGTATTCCAGGATGTCACACTGTTTGACAATACGATTCTGGAGAATATCCGAATTGGAAACAAAGACGCCACAGATGAACAGGTCATTGCGGCTGCGAAACTTGCCAATGTGGATGAATTTGCCAAAAAACTGCCGGATGGATGGCATACCAATATCGGAGAAAATGGCTGTGAACTATCCGGCGGAGAGCGCCAGCGTATCTCTATTGCCCGTGCATTTCTGAAAAATGCGCCGATCATTCTTTTAGATGAAGCTACTGCTTCCCTGGATGTGGAGAATGAAACTCTGATACAGACAGCCCTTTCCCGTCTGATCGCAGATAAAACGGTTCTGGTCATCGCCCACAGGATGCGTACCGTAGCAGGAGCAGATAAAATTGTTGTCCTTTCTGATGGCACCGTGGCAGAAGAAGGATCACCAAAGGATCTGGAAGAAAAGAATGGTGTATATGCCCATATGGTAAAACTGCAGACAGAAAGCCAGAATTGGAAACTTGCGTAAATGCTCATGTGCGGTAAAGTAACAAATGATAATTTGATAGACAGCAGCCACTATTTCCGAAACACAGACCAATACGAAAAGCTGATGTGGGGATTTTCCTATATCAGCTTTTGTCTTTCTAAGCATTTTGGGGAAAGTGATGTATTTGTATCTTTCCTATTGACAGCCAGCCTTTGAAGTGATATATTTATCTCGACAAGCGACAAATACATCTCATCGGAGGACACCATTATGAAAAAAAGAACGAAACTCACAATTTGCCTGGGCGTGATATGCGCTCTGCTGGTAGCAATATCTTCATGGTACACGATAGCATTTAACAATTCAAGGTTTATTGTGCCTATGGATTTATCTGAATATGTTTTCAGAGTGCAAGACCTGCCTATGATTATTTCCGGCGTACTTCTTACCTTGTATATTGTGAATATTGTTGTGTTGTTTTTGGAATCTATTAAAACAAACAGGCGTAGGGAATTAACCTTGCAATCCACCAGAACAATAAATCCCAAACTGGGTTTTTTAGGTTTATTAGGATTTGCCGGATTTTTGGGATTTTGGACTTACAGCGTTGACAAGACAATTTTTCCTTTTGTGTTTTTCCTGTTTTTCGGCTTTTTCGGATTTTTCTATGAGGGAAAAATGTCAAATACTCTTATAGATGAACGATACAAAGAAAACAAAATGAAAGCGCAAAGTGTAGCGAACAAAACTTCTCTGTCCATTATTTTTCTTGCAATACTCATTTTGGGACAGGGAAAGCTCATGGATAACCTTGAATATACCTTAATTGCTCTTGTTATTGTTATAGCTCTCTCCATAGCACTTGAAATATTCCTTAGCGAATATCTGCTATATCATTATGATAACGATGAACAGTTTGATGAAAGCGAGGAATAAGCGTGCCGGATTTTGAATGTAGATTAAAAAAGTACAGGCTATTAAAGGATTTGACACAAGAGCAGTTAGCGGCACAGGTAGGCGTGCGGCGAGAAACAATTATGCGGCTGGAAAAGGCACAATACAATCCCTCACTTAAACTGGCGATTGATATTTCAAGAGTTGTTGAAGCACCGATTGAAGAAATATTCGTTTTCAAGTGATTTGTGCATGTACTTTGACAAATTTAACAATGCTCCTTCCTTTTTGTGTTACGGTTATGATTTTTAGTGAGATACTGACACCCGTAGCAAATGGGGGAAATGTCCAGTGGAATCATATCTGGCTGTTATGGGGAGTTGGAATTATATCTGCTTTATTAGTTTTTTTAGCGGCTAAAAATGACTATCGTAAAACGTATATCGCATCTTATCAAGAATCCAATGCCACAAGGCTGCGGATTGCCGATCATTTGAGAAAACTTCCGATGAGTTTTTTCAATACAAAAGATTTATCTGAACTTACAACAAGCTTGAGAAACAGGTAAAAGCAAAATTGAACGCTTCCGATCAGGTTCAGGAATATCTTGAAGGAATGAAAATTATTAAATCCTGCGGATTAAGCGGTGTGCATTTTAAATCTTTAGACAATGCTCTTTTGGCAACTCCGGCTATGGAAGGAAAAGAAAAAGAAGTATCAAATTGTGATATAGAACTTTCACATGTCACATTTGCTTACAATCAGGAAAATGTAATTAAAGATATTTCCTGCAAAATTCCACAGGGCAGTGTAACAGCGCTTGTGGGACCTTCCGGAAGTGGAAAAAGTATATGGTAAAATATATATACGAGAAGTTTATAAATCGGTATTTGGAGAAGAAGCAAATGAGACAACGCAGGTATGGCATTAACAGTTGGATATGCCGGAACGTAAAAAGTTTTTGGAAGAGATGTTAATTGTTTTAGAGGCTGCATCAAATGCTTTTGGACCAGAAAAGGAGAACTATAAATGCTATTAAATATAGAACAGATTTCTCAACCGTATTCAGGAGAGTACGAAGAAATAATATTTGATATTGAAAGTAATTGGAATTCATCCGATTGGTCTTGGATCAGATTTGAAGAAGATACTACAATTTGGTGTGGTGAATTCAGAGGTAAATATATTGGTGCTACATTCTCCGTACCGAAAGGGATAATAGTTGTAGTTACAACAGACTATATTTATGTAATAGACATTGTGAGTAAAGAAATGATAGATAGTGAAAGAAACTTTGAATGTACGGATATTACGTGTACTCCTTTGGGTGATGTTTTGCTATCTAGCGGCTATGGTCTGGAAATACTTAAGGAAAGAACCATTTCAAGTTGTGAAGCAATCGTATTGCCAGTGAATGCAGATTCGTTACGATTTGTTAAGTATAGAGGAAATATCTTAGAAATGAATTGTGATGAATATTGCAATTGGTCGAATAATATAACACTATTTCTCAACTGTGAAACATTGTGTGTAATGGAGAGTTGACTTTTGAAATTTATAGTTTCTGTTTAATGAAAGCTGGTGCTGGAATATATTCAGAAAAATCCTTTAACGGGAAATATATGCTTGAAGTCGTTGCGGCAAAAAAAACATTCCTCTACGGCAAAAATGGAAACAGTACCGGGATTTTCACTTCTTAAAAAAACAGGGATGAAAGATTGAATTCTGAATCGGGTGCGGATTTTTATCTTTTTTGGTGCAATGATTGACAGAAGATAAAATCATATGATATTATTCACAACGGTTAGTCGAGACTAACATGTGTACGCACAAAGACGAAGAAGGAGAGACAAAATGAGAAAGAAAGTATTATCCATTATTTTAGGAATGGCAATGTTGTCGGGAGTCCTTGCGGGATGTGGCAGCAATGGCGGTGATACAGTACAAAATAACACAGCTGCAGAATCGGAAGCATCTGCAGAAACGGTTGATCCGGATACCGAAAATACAGAAACAGAATCGGAGGAAACTCAGTATCCAATTACAATTTCCCATGCATACGGTGAGACAGTGATTGAGAGCAAGCCAGAGCGTATTGTTACGTTGGGATGGGGCAATCAGGATACGGTTCTTGCACTTGGAGTGGTTCCTGTCGGTGTTTCCGCGGCAAACTACGGATATGTGACAGAACATGGATTACATGAATGGACAGACGAAGCCTTTGCATCCTTAGGTGAGAGCAACCCGAATGTATTCGATGACACAGATGGATTTGACTACGAGGCAATCAGCGATGCGGCGCCGGATGTTATCCTTGCGGCATATTCAGGTATGACGGAGGAGGAATATGAGACACTTTCCGCGATCGCACCGGTCGTTCCTTTTGAAGAGACTGCCTGGAAGACAAGCTGGAGAGAACAGACCATCCGCAATGCGGAGGGAATGGGAATGAAAGAAGAAGGGGAGGCGTTAGTTGCCGATACAGAAGCATTGATTGCAGAAAAAGTGAGTGAACATCCGGAATTTTCCGGTGTAAAAGCAGGTTTCTTCTGGATAGATGCCGGTGATTTCAGCACATTCTATGCATACCTTCCTGCAGATCCGAGAGCCTCTTATTTACAGGATCTTGGTTTTGAACTTCCTGACAGTATCAAGGAACTTGCGGGTGATGGATCGGATTTCTCTGTAACATTAAGCCGTGAAAACGTAGAAGCACTTTCGGATATTGATTTGATGGTTGTATATGGGGACGAAGCTTTATTAGAGGCATTGCAGAAGGACGAATTGATGTCAGAAATACCGGCAATCAAGAACGGTGCTGTTGTACTGCTCGATAGCACTTCACGCCTGGCAGCATCTACAACTCCAAGTATTTTATCGATTCCGGCAACGATTGATGAATATCTCGATGTTTTATCGGAAGCCTGCGGTAAGATCAATGAGTAAAAAGAGAAGTCTTATTGTATGCTGCATGATGGCAGTATTACTGCTTTTTTGCACATTCCTGTCTATTGCCTGCGGAGTAAAATCCGTGGGCATTCAGAGCGTCTTAGGGGCTTTTGTTCCAAATGGTGCGCCGGAACTTGAAGTTCATATCGTACTTGCAAGAGTGCCGAGAACCGTATTCGGTGTGCTTGCAGGGGCGGCGCTCGGCATGTCCGGTCTGCTCATGCAATCCATCACCAGAAATCCGATTGCTGATCCGAGTATTCTGGGTGTAAATACAGGAGCGTCCCTTTTTGTGGTGTGTGGAATTGCTTTTTTCCATATACAAAGTGGGAATCAGTATATCTGGCTTGCATTCGCCGGTGCAGCACTCACAGCAGTTCTTGTTTATGGACTCGCTTCTGTCGGAACCGGCGGTGCTACGCCGATTCGTCTGGCATTGGCTGGTGCAGCTGCCTCGACAGCATTACAGTCGCTGGTAAATACGGTAATGCTGCCCAATACGCAGGTGATGGATCAGTTCCGGTTCTGGCAGGTAGGAAGCATCAGTGGTGCATCCTGGGAAGATATCAAATTGATGAGTCCTTATCTTGCAGTCGGATTTGTATTGGCATTTTTCCTGGTACCTTCTTTGAATACATTAGCGTTGGGTGATGATGTGGCAACAGGGCTTGGTGTGAACGTGACAGTGGTGCGGGGATTAGCGGCACTTTCCGGTGTCCTGTTGTGTGCAGCAGTGACTGCGTTGGCGGGACCAATCAGTTTCATTGGCCTTATGGTTCCACACCTGATACGCGCACTTGTCGGTCCCGATCTGAAAAAGATAATGCCGCTATCTGCAGTCTGTGGAGCCTGTGTTTTACTGATTTCAGATGTCCTTGGAAGAATATGGGGAAGCCCCGGTGAACTGGAGTCTGGAATTGTCACAGCATTGATCGGCGGTCCTGTTTTTATTTTTATCATACGAAAGGTCAGGGTACGCTCTTTATAATGAAAAAAAATACGATTTGGTCGGGATATTACAAAAGAAAGAAAAGATACTGGTTTACCGCCTGCATCCTGCTTTCACTTGTCATTTTACTTGCCTGCATTATGATGGTTTATGGAAATACCATATATATGCCGGGCACAGTCCTGGAAGTATTAAAGGGAAATGAAACGAAGGGTGCAGCATTTACAATTAAGACCCTTCGTCTACCGCGCATGCTTGCAGCAATCTTTTGTGGAGCGGCTTTTGGTCTGGCAGGGAATACATTCCAGAAATTACTGGGAAATCCGCTTGCAAGTCCCGATATTATCGGTGTGACTTCCGGTGCAAGCGTTGCCGCTGTTTTTGGAATTCTCGTGTTAAAATGGAATGGAAATATTGTATCTATTCTGGCGGTTCTATCCGGATTACTTGTTTCCTCTGCAATCTATTTTTTTGCCCAGGGAGACGGTTTCTCAAATGGGAAACTGATTCTGACAGGAATCGGCATGCAGGCATTCTTAAATGCTTTGATTTCCTGGATGCTGTTAAAGGCTTCGGAATATGATGTATCAAGTGCATTAAGATGGCTTAGCGGAAGTTTAAACGGAGTATCGATGGATCAGGTCCCACGGCTTATGGTTGTGGTGGTCTTTTCCACTGTGGCAATTTTTCTTCTAAACAGACATCTGGAAATCTTACAGCTGGGGGAAGCACATGCCAGGGTGCTTGGCATAAGGATCACAGCCACACGGCTCGGTCTCATTTTATGTGCGTTGCTGTTGATTGCGTTTGCAACGTCGGTGACAGGACCGATTGCCTCTGTCGCTTTTCTTGCAGGACCGATTGCGGCGAGAATCTCCGGAAGTGGAAAAAGTAATCTGATGACTTCCGCCCTTACCGGCTGTGTGCTTGTGATGGTCTCTGATTTGGTCGGACAGTACGCATTTCCATCCCGCTATCCTGTAGGCGTTGTTACAGGCATCCTCGGTGCACCGTATCTCATTTATCTATTAATTCGGATGAACCGCATGGAAGGGTAAGATCATATCAGATATGGATCTTTTATATTTGTTAAAATAGGAGTAATAACAGCATGAACGATCATACACTAGCGGCAGAGTACATAAATGCCGGCTATAATCACAAAACCATCCTTTCGGATGTCAGTGTAACCATTCCCCAAAATAAAATCAGCGTCATTCTTGGCGCAAACGGCTGCGGAAAGTCAACATTGCTGAAAACCTTTGCAAGACTGCTGGCACCGCAGAGCGGGCAGATGATATTAGACGGAAAAAATGTTTCTGAAATTCCATCCAGACAAATGGCAAAAATGCTCGGCCTTTTGCCGCAGTCACCTGTCGTACCGGAGGGAATCCGGGTGATGGATCTTGTTTCCAGAGGCCGGTTTCCGTATCGACAGTTTTTAAAAAGCATGACGAGGGAAGATTACGCTGCGGTGGAAGAGGCAATGGAAATTATGGGGATCACAGAACTTACAGACCGGGCTGTAGAGGAGCTTTCCGGAGGTCAGCGCCAACGCGTCTGGATTGCTCTCGCATTAGCACAGCAAACAGATATTTTGCTTTTGGATGAGCCGACGACTTTTTTGGACATTGCTTATCAGATTGAAATTTTAGATATGCTTACGGACTTGAACCGGAAACACAAAACAACGATTGTAATGGTGCTGCATGATATCAACTTATCTGCAAGGTATGCAGATTATTTATTCGCCATGAAAAAGGGACAGTTGGTGGCGGAAGGCACACCGGATGAGATTATCACGCCGGAATTGATGGAAAAAGTCTATGGCTTAGCGTGTGATGTTATAACAGACCCTGTGTCCCAATCACCGATGGTTCTTCCAAAAGGAAGACATTATGCCTCCGCGGCAATCTGAGCGCGGAACTGGCCGGGCGTCAGCCCACACCAGTTTTTAAACATATTGGTAAAGGCTGCGGGACTCTGATAACCGACGTTTGCTGCAATCTCATGGATATTGCAGTCTGTGTCGCGGAGCAGTCTTGCAGCCTGATTCATACGCAGATTATTGGCATAATTCCAGATGGTCTGCTGATACAATTCTAGAAATCCGGCCTTTAATTTTTGCTCACTAATCTCAAATGTCTGGCTCAGTTCATAAATAGTAACAAAAGAGCCGGCATCTTTTTCTAGCTGATCATGAGCTTTTCTGACTTTCTCAAAATCAGCCTGTGTCATCTTTATTTTCCGCTTGCCAACATAAATATAGTGCGTATCACTGGAAGCAGGAATCGTTGACAGACATTCCGTTTTGGGGTTTAAAAGATGCGCCAGAAATTCCAGGCAGAGTGCCTTTTGCAGTGCCAGCGTCATTGTCTTTTGATTCAGGAGAAATTCTATTTTCGACAGAATCCCGCGCAATTCCGATGATAAATTATGATAGCGGATATTCGGTTGAATGAAATCCAATGCGTCTTTGGGATAGCCAAGAAAGGGAAGCAGATCATTCCTTAGGTATTTCATCCGGATAGAGACTTCGATTCCGCGGAAACGCTGCCCACATTTCCAGCAGTTGATACCACCGGCGGATTGTTCTACCGCAAGAAAAGCGGAAGGGTGCGACATCGGTGACAATCTGTGGTTTACAAGAGAATAAGTAATTCCCTCATAAATAATTCCAAAATGAAGAAATGCAGATTCGTAATCAAATTCTGCAAGCAGATCGGCCGGAATTGTATAATCCCCCGTTCCACATTGTATCTCATCAAGAGAACCATAAATGTGGATTGTGCCAACATCCGGATTCGTCCAGATTTGTTCATGAGGCTGTTCAAAAGTACAGTTTAATCCAATCTGTTTATAGAAATACAGACCATAGTCGTCGGGATTTGTTGTTTTATAAAAATTCATGTGCATATGATACCTTGTAATAATGTGATTTTACATGATTGCCATAAAAGTTAGTACAGGCTAACCTATGCTATTCTAGCATAAATAAGCAGGAGTGTCAAAAAGTTCGACTTTTCTTATTTAGGGGAAAGGAACAGCCGGTGGGATGCATGGAAGCTCAATGCAGAATTTGCATATAGCATGATTTACGGTATAAAAAATGAAAAACATACAAAGCAGTACCCCAAACGGGCGAATTGTGATACGATGAATCCGATATCAAAAATGTAAGAGGCTGTTAGAGGTACAGAGAGCAATGGAGGAAAAACTTTCAGAAATGACACTTGCTGATGTGAGATGTCAAAGCACATTCTGATCCAGGTGTAGTCTTTAAATTCTTTTCAGCTTCCCAGCAGTCAATGCGAAGCATATAGCCGGCACTGGTATAAACATCAATACTGTTGCACTGTGGATTGTATTCTGCAAATATTGTTCTCATCGTATCCCATCTCCTTATGATTCAATCGATCATTAATTGTAAAAATTAAGAAGCATTCCAATCAGTTCACCATGTCAGTTTTATTTTGTGTTATACTATTTTATATAATTTTTTTGCCCTTGTATTTTCCCTTATCAGAGTTCGTAAACTTATATGGGAAGATATAACACAAGGGAAACAATAAGGGAAAGCTCACCTGCGACAAATCCAGCGTTTTCAAGGGTTTACAGTGAATTTAATAACAAAATATAACAGTTATTATAAAATGTACCCTATAGATTGGACAGATTGAGTTTTTAAAACCCTTACCATTAGACAGTAAGTTTTAATGAAAACCCTTAAATCTATACAATGAGTTTACAGGGAACCCTTAACTTCGGACATGGTTTTGATGAACCCCTTCATTTTGGACAAAATCGCTTTTTGACTCCGATTCAGATTGATATTACAATAATAATGAATTGGAGGAAATTATGGCAAACAGAAAGTTTACAGAACAGGAAATGCTCACACTGAGAAATAGCAAATATGTGCTGGATGTATCACCGAGCATTGTACATTTCTCGGCAGAATTTAAAAAACTGTTTTGGGAGGAACTGTCAAAGGGCAGGCTTCCACGTGAGATTATTTCGACTCTTGGGATAGATCCAAATATCTTGGGGGATTCCAGAATAAATGGTCTGAAAACCATGATTGGAAATGAAGTAAAAAAGGGAAATGGTTTTCGAGATCTTAACACCTATGCACAGGGCTGCAACGGATATCTTTCGGCTGAAAATCGGATAAAATATTTAGAAATGCAACTGGCATATAAAGATCAGGAGATTGAGTTTCTAAAAAAAATTGTATCTTTAAATCCGGAGGCTCCGGAATAATGAAAATACCAGCCCATGCAAAGTATCAGATTATTTATGATACCATGCAAAAAAACGATAATCTATTGAATGTAGCTGCCATGTGCGAAATTGCAGGAGTATCCCGTTCGGGATATTACCATTATCTCTCAACAGAAGACCAGCGAATGGAAAGGGAGGAACAGGACAGACAGGATTTTCTTCTGATTCTGAAAGCATACCAGTACCGAGGATATCATAAAGGTGCCCGTAGCATATATATGAGGCTGTTACACATGGAACCGCCGATAGTGATGAATATCAAAAAAATCCGGCGGTTGATGAAGAAGTACAACTTACAGTGCCCTATCCGCAAGGCAAATCCCTATCGGAGAATGGCAAAAGCAATGGCAACTGCATATACCGCACCCAATATAGTAAACCGTGAATTCGAGGAACACGGACCAAGAAAAATTCTGTTAACGGATATCACGTATATTATAAATGGAAAAGCACCCCGGTGCTATATGTCGACAATTATAGATGCCTGTACCAAGGAACTGCTGTCATGGGTTCTCAGCGAATCACTAGAAATTGATTTTGTATTAGAAACAGTAAAGCAGTTAATAGAAAAACATGGAACTGATTTAAGCACAGAAACATTAATACATAGCGATCAGGGTTCCCACTATACCAGCATTAAATTTATCCAATTGTTAAAGGATAACGAACTGAGACAGTCTATGTCACGTAGAGCAAACTGTTGGGACAATGCTCCTCAGGAATCATTCTTTGGTCATATGAAAGATGAATTAGATCTATCAGAGTGCCACGGCTATGAGGAGATATTAAACGCAGTTAGGGATTGGACAGAATATTATAATACAGAACGTTATCAATGGGACTTAGCAAGGTTGTCACCTGTTGAATATTATCAATATCTGACAACAGGAATTTATCCACTGATAATCCCTAAAGCAAAAGGTAAAAACAATCAATCAGAGGCATCACTTTGATGCCTCTACACAACAAACAAATATAAAATAGAAATCTGAAAAGGAAAAGTCATAGTGTCCTTGACAAAGGGTACACTTTATTAAATCTCTTAAAACAGGTGAAATCTCAATCAGAAGTTGCAGAATTGATAAATTTACCTTTCGAAGAAAAAACAGTAATCTTGTATAAGAATAAAAAAACAAGCATTATCCATCAATTCAAATATAAGGTAAAAAAGAGTATCAACCGACGAGGAGAAAAATAGATGAATATTACAAGTCTTGAAATTGCACAGGCAACAATGGATATGTTCTTTTGTTTGTTCTGTCTAATAATGTTTGTTTCAATTAAAGCAAATAATCCAAAACAGAAGAGTATAAGGATGTTCGTTCGATTATTTCTTATTGCTGCAGTTATGTATTTTGGAGAGGCTTTGGCATATATTTTTAGAGGTAACCTTGGTCCTTTTAATATTTTAGTAACTAGAATTGCTAATCTTATGGTATTTGCTATGTACATAGCAATGGCAAATATCTATGTTAGGTATGTTAGTTCTGTTTTTGTTGAAAAAGGTGCTGAAGTAAGTGGCAATAGTGTTAAAATTGCCAATATCTTTTCGTGCATTAATATTTTCATTGTTGTGGTTAATTTGTTTTATCCATGGATGTATTATTTCGATGAGGCAAATTATTATCACAGGAATAATTTCTGGTATGTATATACACTAATATCACTTGCCGTCATATTTATAGGAGCAGGTATGGCGATTAAGTATAGAAAGTATTTGGAAAAACGAAGCTTCATTTCAATGATGCTGTTTTCGTTTATTCCAATAATTGCAACAGTTGTACAGTCCTTTATTTATGGATTTTCTATAACCAATTTAGGACTGGGAATAGGTTTATTCGTAATGTTTGCTGCATATATGTATGATTGGTCTCATAATGGGGATGAACATACGAATATGATTAATGACAGCAGATTTGATGCTGTTATTATGTTTATCATAATGCTGCTTAGCATGAGTGTTTCCATCATGGCATGTGTGAATGAGATTCAGCAGGTAACTAAGGAAAACTCTGAAATACAGAGCAGAACAATTGCGCAGATGGTTTCAGCAAAGATTGAGAATGAATTTATTAAGCCAATTACTGTTTCTCAGACGATTAGCAGTGATATTGATATAAGAACCTACATAGAGAGGGAAACCAGAGAAGAGGCGGAGAGTGTCGAAGACGATATAACTAATCGTCTGGTATCCATTGGTAATGAATTTGATTATAAAATGATATATGTTGTTTCGGATAAAACAAGAGCATATTATACATATTATGGAATAAGTAGGTATCTTGATGTTGAAAATGTCAGCCATGATATATGGTATAAGGATTACTTGGATTCAGGGAAAAGATATATAGTTAATGTTGATACTGATGAAGATAATAACGGGAGTCTTTCGGTGTTTATTAATTACGGTATTTTTGACACGAATGGAGACATTTTGGGAGCATGTGGTGTCGGAGTTGATATGAATGACCTTGTAGACATGCTTGCCAGGTTCGAGGAAGAATACAATATCAAAGTATATTTAGTTAATCATGATGGACTTATACAGGTTGATACGGATGTAAGTTCTATAGAAACAGGCTACTTGGATAATTCATATTTTGGCAATATATCAGATGATGATTTTTATTATCAGTTATCGGAGAATGGCTGTTATATGACCAAGTATCTCGAAGAATTTGATGGGTATCTAGTAATAAGAGATAATAATCCTGTTAAATTGGATGTAAATAAAATTATACTTCCAATTGTTTTAATCTTTATTGCAGGCGTATTAATAATGGCAATTTCATTTGTTATTATTAGTATGAGAGAGAAGAAGGCAAAGGATGCATACAACAGAAGATATGAAGCATCTATAAAGGACGAGCTTACAGGCTTATATAATAGACGAGGGTTTGAAGTTGACTGTGAAATAATCAAGAAAAATAATAACTTAATAGAATACGTTCTTATTATGATGGATTTGAACGGTTTAAAAGCAGCTAATGATAATATTGGTCATGAAGCGGGGGATGAGTTAATTATTGGCGCTTCGAAGTGTATGGATAATGCATTCTCAGGTCTTGGAAGGACGTATCGTGTAGGTGGCGATGAGTTTGTTGCATTACTGAGAGGAACGAGAGAAGAAGCACAGGATGCAGTTAAGACATTTGATTATTTAACTGAAAACTTCCAGGGAAATCTTATTTCTGAACTTAGTGTGTCTAAGGGAGTAGTTGTTTGTTCAGAACATATAGAACTTAATTTTGAAGAAATTAAGGCAATGGCTGATAAGTTGATGTATGCAGATAAGGATGAATATTATAGACGAACAGGAAAAGATAGAAGACGAGTTTGATTTATAAATTGATATTTAATCTATGTAAAGAACCCAACAACTTTCAGTTCTCAGATGACGATTTTTATGGGATTTAATAACTGTTATATTTTGTTATAGAAATCTCGTCAAACCATTGAAAATACTAAAGTTTTCACAGGTGTCCTTTCCATTACATCTTGTATCGTGTTATATCGTTCTACCCTTGTTTACGAACCCTCACAAGGGAAAAAATAAGGGAAAGAAAATCTGGTAACAATTTATAACAAATTATAAAAATGGCGGTTGGGACTGGATGAAATGCTTATAATACATTTTCAAGAAAGGATGGATAAGATGAGATTGATATATGCGGAGTATAGCTCTATTACGAATAGTATTGATGTAAACACATTTGAGAATTACATATTGCGGATTGATTGCAACAAGGCAGAGGATGGTTTGAAAACCACTCCTTGCTCACAGAATTCGCTTAACGCATTGGCAATAGATGAGCCACTTGAATATGCTCGGCTTGCTCTAGATGGAGAAACGCAGGCATGGGTGGATGCGATTGATAGTTTAGAGATATGGTGAATTGATTCTTTTGGCGAGATGACGATAGAATATTGGGACTTGATGTGATAAAATAATAGAAGTATCTTATTTG
>ERZ1108170.1175-NODE-1175-length-17632-cov-3.692155_pt1 | contig 17632 bp, 21 predicted proteins | sample MGYA00403705_ERZ1108170 | MGnify/ENA primary metagenome ERZ1108170 (study PRJEB35170, sample SAMEA104062422) | human gut metagenome | biome: human gut; feature: human-associated habitat; material: faeces | place: Denmark | collected 2012-06-15 ...
TTTGATAAAGCAAGATCGATGTACAAGACCAAAATATATTCGTTACGGACTTTCTGAAGCTGCCCCTGCTGTACCGCAGCTTTGCCGAGGAGGACAGCGATAAGATCGGCTTCATTGCGGATGGTTCAACCCCGCTTTGCGTGTATGAGAACGGAGAAATCAAAAATCGCATTTATCCAAGAGGTACGATTGTGATAGAGCGCTGCCTTCGGCGTGAGCACGAAAGCGGCAGGCGGCGCTTCACCATCAGCCACGAGTGCGCCCACTACATCATGGACAGGGCGGTTCCCTCTGCTGCTTTCCACAGAGAGTTTGATAACGAACGCATCTACTCTCAAGAGGACTTCAAAAACCTGTTCAGCTTTCGGGAGACGCAGGTTGACCGCATGGGCGCAGCCCTCCTGATGCCCCGCTTCATGGTTCACAACGTAATGATCTCGCATGGATGTTCTTCTTGCATTCCCGTGTTCGGAGACAGCATTCTGAAATTGACGGACAAGCGCCTTATTAGGCAAATGGCAAATACAATGGGCGTGTCCTTCTCCGCCTTCCTCATTCGGCTGCGGGAGCTGGGCTGTCTGTGTTACCGCCCGCTGGCGGAGTACATCACGGAGGAAATGGGGCTGGGACAGGGCGGTGGCGCAGGATGAGAAAAGCAAGCACTCCCCGTAAGCTCTCGCCGGATGTGTCACGCAGGCTGTCCGATTCCCGCAGGCAATCCGCCGCGCTGACACTACGGGAGATCCACTGCCCCTTTTGCAGTTTTCTGGTAGAGAAGGTGTTCTCCGACGCAGCGGGACACAAAATGGTCTACTGCCGAAAATGCAAGTCGGAGTATCCCATCAATCTGGGCTGCTTCCGCAGGATAAAGGCGAAACAGGCCGTCTGCCGCCTGTTTTCCGGAAAGCCGAGGCAGAAACGATAAACTGAATACAAAAACCGACTTTTAATCGAGCAAGCGGAGAGAATCAGATTCGTTCTGAGGAGACTGCCAAGCGCCGTACAAAGTCAGACTGAACCGGTAAATGGGTTCGGTCTGCTTTGACGGCGCTTTTTTGCTGCCCGATTTCTTTGTACGGCGTTGAAAGTCCTTTCCCGGCTTGGCTCGGGAAAGGACTTTTTCCATGAAACGCCGCTTTGAACAGTACAACACCCATTACCCGTGAGCTCCGAATTTTTGATTTCACCCAAATTCAAAAATTCAAAGGAGATCACAGTAATGAAAAGAACATTTTTGGTAAAGAAGGACCCCACGATTGAAGCACAGGACAATTGGCTGATCATGGATTATCGCCAGTATGCGGCATGGAGAGAAACGGATGAAGGCAAGAATCGGGAAATCGTCTTTGGAAAGTTTGAGGCTTGTAGTGAAGACGACTCTATCATTTTCATGGAGTGCAATGAAAAAGTCAGCAAAGAGTTGAAAAAGGATTGCCATCGCAAGCAGTACATCCGAAGCCGAGACACCGAAACACCGTTCCAAGTCATGTCTTACAGCACCATGACCTTTCAAGAGTCTGAAATTTACGGAGAAGATGTTCTCGAAGATACAGAGTGCAATGTAGAGGAGTCGGTCATGCAGCGTATGGATATTGAGCGGGTCAGAACTGCACTGAAAATGTTGGCCCCGGAAGAGCGGGCCATCATTCAGGATTTTTTCTTCACAGAATCCCCAATACCGGTTAAGGAGCTTGTGGAAAAATACGCAATGCCCAAGACGAGCATCTATAGAAAAAGGGATGATGCACTGAAGAAGCTGAAGAAAATTTTAGGAAATGCGTAGGTCAAATTGAGATGACACGAGTGGTTTGACATAGAAAATGCACCTGCCGAAGCAGGTGCAGGAATGAAATTACATCATGGGATTTTCCAGCAGGTCTTCCACATTGCAGCCGAGAACACGGGACAACTTGTAGAGGATGTTTGCCTGCGCCTTGTCAATGCCATTGACCCGCTGTTCGTACATCTGAATGTTGCGCAGATTCACGCCGGACTGCTCTGCAAGCTCTGCCTGAGATAAGCCCCGGTTTTCACGGATGCGCTTCAGGTTGGAATCGCCTTCCGCTGCTTTATAGAGTTCCTCCATGGTATCGATGAAACTTGTAATGTCCATCTCGTGGTAAACGGAATACATCCCAATGATCTTGGAAAGTGGAATGCGCTCAAAGATATCCTTGAAACGACGGCCGGTAAACCATTGGTACTCTGCAACTGCCCAACCGGCCCAATATTCAGGGGAGCAGTCCTCTGCGTTGGTTGGTGCTGGCAGCTCCTTTGGACCGTATGCCTTTGTGATGACCGCACGGGCCAGCTCAACACCGGACATCCCTGCAACATAGGCGGGGTTGCCTCGTTCAAACTGTTCGGCGTAGCCGGTATTGATGAAGAGTGCTGTGATCCAATCCGGTTTTAGCTTGCAGTCGTTGATCGCATAGTCGAAGAAAGAGGAAAGACGATCCTTGGCATTATTCAAATAAGATTCGCTGTATGCGTGGGTCATCGTTGCTCATCTCCTCCCTCAAGATATCCAGCACGAAGATGTCGTCCCGGTAAGACTTGCTTTTCTTGATCTCTTTACGGTAAGTATCCCTCGCTTTGGTATCTCTATCCAAGAACTTGGGGTAATAGACGCTCTTGCTGACCGGATAAGCATTCACGAAGTGCAGCCGATCAAAGCCTTTTTGAGAAATGACAACCGTCTGCTCGCCGAGCTTGCCCAGCTTTAAAGCCTTGTTCAGACTTCTGAGCGGTAAGGTGTTGGACACAAAGGACTCTGCATACTGGAAATAGGAATCGTCTGCCCGATAGCCGATGACAACATCATAGCCGGTTAAATCAATTGAATAGTGGTCAATAAGATAGTCCCTTGCATCAACGGCAACTTCGGAGTCCAGCTTGAAGGTGCGGAACTGAAGCAGAAGAGCCATCCAGTTCAGTACCGTATGCGTTCCGTCCAACAGATTCAGCACCTTCAGTCCTTCCGTGTCAAAGTCGTAGCTGTTGACAAAACCGTCTGTGTTCTTTTTGCAGGCCCACTCACGAGCCATTTCATCGACGCGGGTACAGTAGAAACCCATGCCATAGTCGTTGTGCGGATTACCGATATGAATATCCGGAACCTCGATGATGTGGTCGGTTCCATGAAGCAGTTGAATGACGCTCATAATATGAAGCCTCCATTATCATTGTAATGATACAACAACATTATATCATCCTGATGATAGTTTTGTCAATAGCGCATGAGAATTCATTCCAAAGAATATGCCGCCTTCCTCCAAATTCTTCTGCTTCCGAAAAATATTTTGGAAACGAGCAAAAAACTGTGGGAATCTCGCAAAAAAATTCGGCAAAGAGAAAGTGAGAGGACAATCTCATAAAACCCGGTAGGAGTGATTCACATGAATAACAAAATAAACATCAACCCCAGCTCGACAAAGTGGCTCGAAAAAGATGATCGGGTCGTCGCTGATTACTTTTGCGATTTGGGCTTCCGTTCCCTGAAGCAGATCCTTGATATGCGTGTTTTCGACCTGATGAATATGCAGGGTCTGAACGCTGTCCGAGTCGAGGAAGTGATCATCTGCTTATATAAGTGGCTGAATCCCAACACAGCTATCGATGAGGCTATCTATAACGGTATGATGTCACAGCCCTTCCTCTATACTCCGTGGAGAAAAGAGCACAAAGACCTTGCCGCAATCAAAGTCGGCGACTTGGTGCTGACCCCCGGTATCAACATGAAAGCTATCCAGCATTTCTATGATGCGATCCGTAAGGCGTTTTTCAAATCGGAGGAATACAACTGGAGATGGTACAAGTTCCGAAACAGAAGTGAATATGTGACCTATCTCCGGAAACACGAGGAGGCGGAATAAATGACGCGAACAGAAAAAGAAAATCTCGTTCCTGTTTGGGAGCGCATTACCATTAGTCTGGAAGAAGCTGCCGCATATAGCGGTATCGGCGTGAGGAAGCTGCGAGATATGACCGATAAGCCCGAATGCAACTATGTTATCTGGGTCGGAAACCGAAGAATGATCAAGCGGAAAAAGTTCGATGAATACCTTGAGTCGGCCTATTCTGTATGAGTCAAGTATGCGATTTGCTTGATATGGGCTGATTCGCAACATTGGAAAACGAGATGTCTCTATGTATCCTTAATGGTGCCAAGAGAAAAGCGAAAGCAAAGGAGTGAAGACTATGCAGTTTCAAAAGAAGGAAAAGCGGCAGACAACCGTTCGCTTTGATAGCCACCATGTCAGGCTACGCACCGGAGAGGTACAGAGAAAAACCGGCAGCTATATGTACCGCTGGACAGATAAGCTCGGAAAGCGTAATACCATATACGCTGCAACATTGGAAGATCTCCGGGAGCAGGAGGAACAGATTCTTGTTGATCAGCATGACGGCATCAAAGCCAATATCAAAAATGTCACGGTGAATGATGTATATGAGCTTTGGTGCCAACTGAAAAGAGGCATCAAGGACAGCACCATGAAAAACTACATTTATATGTATGAGCTGTTTGTGAAGCCAACTTTCGGAAAGAAGAAGCTGGTACAGGTGAAAAAATCGGATGTGCGCCGATTCTATAACCAGCTCATCGACGATAAGGTCCTGAAGCCGTCTACGGTAGATGTCATCCATAATATTGTCCACCAAGTATTTCAGATAGCCGTCGATGACGATATGATTCGCAGCAACCCTGCGGCCAATATGCTTCGAGAAATCAAAATGGCGCACGGTTCGGAAATCGAGAAAAGGAAGGCTTTGACCCTTGAGCAGGAAGAATTGTTTCTTGGTTATCTGGCCAGAACTCCCAAATACCAGCACTGGTATCCTGTCTTTTATATTATGGCGAATACCGGAATGCGTGTGGGGGAAATCACTGGTCTGCGCTGGTGCGATGTGGATATGGAAAACGGCATCATCAGCGTGAACCATACGCTGGTGTACTACAACCACAGAGATGAGAAGGGCTGCTACTTCTCCATCAATACACCTAAGACAAAAGCCGGTATTCGGGAAATTCCCATGACCGAAGGTGTGAAGCAGGCATTTCTAATGGAAAAGGAGTTCCAAGAGGAGTGCGGAATGAAAAGTGTCAGCCACATTGAGGGGTATTCAGACTTCGTGTTTGTTAATCGGAACGGCGAGGTGCAGCATCAAGGCACACTGAATAAGGCTCTGCAACGGATCATGCGCGATTGTAACAGCGAGGTCCTTGAGAAAAAGGGCGTAGACTCCGATCCGGTTCTTCTACCTAAGTTCTCGTGCCATGTGCTACGGCATACATTCGCTACAAGAATGTGCGAGAGCGGTCTGAATGTAAAGGTCGTGCAGTCTGTGCTTGGTCACGCCGATGTAACGACCACGCTCGATATTTATGTGACGGTCACGAACGACCTGAAGAAACGAGAAATCACAGCCTTTGAAACATATTTGAAAACCGGAGCCAAGCAAATGGCAAATGTATAATATGGCTCTCTCCCCCTTGCGGTCGCAAAATCTGCGATTGCAGGGGGTTTTCTCTTTTTGCACATTTCTCTTATTCTGAGGTTTTTCTTATACTGTTAGCAGTACGCAGGAAGGGCGGCAACAGTATGGAAAACAGTTTGGCAAATAAGAAACCTTGGCTTGTAGCTGAATGGTCAGAAAGAAACGGCAGCATCTCACCGGATGATGTACCCTATGGTTCTAAAAAACTATATTGGTGGCATGGCAGTTGTGGCCATGAGTGGCAGGCCAGCGCAAAGGCAAGATCAAGCGGCGAGAATTGCCCGATTTGCAGTAACGCCAGAATCGTTGCGGGTATCAATGACCTTGCGAGTTTGAAACCGGAACTACTGAAAGAATGGTCGCTGAAGAATACCATCCAACCAACAGAGATCGGTGTTGGCTCTCATAAGAAAGTGCTTTGGATAGGAGCTTGCGGACATGAGTGGAGCGCAGAAATCCGAAATCGAGTCAGGGGAGCCGGTTGCCCCTACTGTTCGCACAACGCAGTCCTTCAAGGATTTAACGACCTTGCAACTGTACTGCCACAGGTTGCAAAGGAGTGGGCGCCTCGAAACGCATCACTCAAGCCAACGCAGGTAACACCTTATGCCAATCGGAAAGTTTGGTGGAAATGCGAACAGGGCCATGAGTGGTTTACGCTCATATCTACACGGGCTTATGGAAGCAAATGCCCTTATTGCAGCGGAATAAAATTGCTGAAGGGATTCAATGATTTAGCTTCGCTCCATCCACAGCTCGCATTGGAATGGTCACAAAAAAACGGCACATTATTGCCGGAGGATGTCAACGAGCGCTCCACCAAAAATGTCTGGTGGAAGTGCAGTACCTGCGGACATGAGTATAGGGCGGTAATCAAATCCAAAGTTCATGGGTTAAAATGCCCAGTATGCACGAGGAACGCTGTGTTGCCTGGTTATAGCGATTTAGCAACTACAGACCCGGAGCTGGCACAGGAATGGAATGCGGCAAAAAACACAAGAAAGCCCACAGAGATATCAAGACTGTCACAGTACCCGGTTTGGTGGAAAGGCATTTGCGGGCATGAATGGAAGGATAAAGTGTTTCACCGTGCAGTTGAAGGAGCCGGCTGCATCTACTGTGAGAAAGCATTTCTTAAGGAGCTGCCATATCTGCTTGTAACGATGTATGCAAAGCAATATGGGCTTGCGACACGCACAGACGACGAAAAACTGATTGGGGCACGGATCGATGCGGTTATCCCGGAACTGCGGCTTGCGTTTGCCTTTTCTCAAAAAGGCACTGATAGAGAAGCCAAAGTTGAGGAGGTTCTTCGCTTCCTGTGCAAAGCGAAAAGGATACAGTTATTTGTGATACGGCAGAAAGACCCGATTGCGCTTGCCACAGAAATCAAGCAAGCCTTCACTAAGGCAAACCTATTTATAAATTCGGATAGTCAAAGGGATGTTGCCCATCTTCGGAAGCGATACTTTGCTCAAAAGAACAATGGAAACTAAAAAGAGGAACTGCGACTTGCAGTTCCTCTTAGTTCTTTTGATTCGTTTTTACTGCATGGGCAAGCAGCATATTGAGTGCGTCTTGCTTTGCTCGCTCATCAGCTTTTCGTGATGCGATCAACAAGCTGAGTTCATATTCAGACAGTGTAGAGTCCTCGATGTCCTGCCTTCCCAGCAGGTAGTCAACCGTTACGCCAAAAATATCTGCCAGTTGGATCAGAATGTCAATGGAAGGCTGCCTGGAGCCAGTTTCATAACGGGAGTAAACCACGGAGGATACGCCCAATGCGGAGGCCACTTCTGCCTGTGTAAGACCCTTGCGAGTGCGAATATCCTTGATGTTCACAGGCACGACCTCCTTCCAATATACTATATTAAATTATACTACCGGAACGGAATGCAATGTACTACCGTATCGGTAAATAGCTCGTTGACCAGATACCGTTTTGGTAGTATCATATTCCGCAGGGGTAAATGCTTCGTGTCACTTCGCACCATCTCGGAATGCGGAGGAATACATGAACCTAAAAGAAATGCGAGTCAGTCGCAAACTCAAAGTACAAGAGGTATCAGACTATCTGTGCTGCTTGCCATCTGTTTACAGCCGTTATGAGAATGGCAAACGAGAGCCATCCATCGATATTCTTCTGAAGCTGTCCAAGCTGTACGGCGTTTCAGTTGATTGTCTGATTGGAAATGATGAGGTCGTTGACACGAGCATAACCGAAAAAGAAGCTGCAATGATAAGCGCTATGCGTCAGGCGGACGAACGAGCCAGACAGGATGCAATTGCCTTGTTAGAGCTGCATACAGTGAATAAGAAAATCTAAACAGAGAGGTGCAAAGTGACAGGAGCTTTGCCCTCTGTATCTTGAAGGGGCACCGTGCAAGCGGTGCTCTTTCTTTTAAGGTCGCAAGGCAGCACGCACTTTTGTGAGCATCCCTTTTGCGAGGTTAAAAGCAGGAAAAGTGCGAGCTTGGACACCGTTTTTGCCAAAATGGCTCAGTGAAAAGCGGTTATTGCCGAAACGGCGATGGAAGCAGATGTGTCACCACCTTATAATAATAGTAGTGACTTATGATCCCTATCTGCTTTGAGAAATGTGCGAGGTTAGAATGGAAGGTTCCGTTTACCAATACTACGCAAATGTCCGAACTGAGCCGGTTGAATGGCTATGGTATCCCTATATACCGCTCGGGAAGCTGACGGTGCTCCAAGGCGATCCCGGTGAGGGTAAATCTACATTTGCGTTGAATGTCGTAGCAAGAATTACGACAGGACAGCCTATGCCGGATGGTGTTCCTGCTAAAGGAAAGCGTGTTGCGATCTATCAGTGTGCTGAAGACGGTATTGCAGATACAATAAAGCCCCGTCTCCAGCAGGCCGGAGCGGATTGTGAACGAGTAGCTTATATCATAGACAACGACATTGCATTGACACTGGAGGACGGTCGAATCGAAACAGCGATCAAGGACACACACGCCAGTGTATTTATTATCGACCCCATTCAGGCATTTATCCCGCCTGATGCAGATATGCAGAGTGCCACCAAGATGCGCTCTGTTCTGCGGAAGCTGGCAAATATTGCAGACCGCAACAAATGCGCTGTAATTCTCATCGGTCACATGAACAAAGGCGGCAGTAGCAAATCATTGTATCGAGGGCTTGGCTCTATCGACATTGCTGCTATTGCACGAAGTGTGCTCATGATCTCAAGAGATGAAAGCCGCCCTGACATTCGATACATGTATCCGATAAAATCGAGCCTTGCTCCGGAAGGACCTGCAATTGCTTTCTCGTTCAAAGAGCATGGCGGAATCGTATGGCACGGCAAATATGATCTGAATACCGCAGAACTCATGGACAGCATCACAGTAAAAACAACCAAGCGGGAACGAGCTCGTGCAAAACTGGTTCAGCTTTTGGAGCATGAGGATCGTCCGGCAAAAGAAGTATATGCCGGCCTTGCTGATATAGGCGTTGGAAGCCGTACTGTTGAGAAAGCAAAAAAAGAACTCCAAGTCACAACTTACCGTTCTGGCGGAAGTTGGTACTGGAGTTTGCCAAAACCCAAATAACCAATGATGTTTACCGGGAGATGAGATGATGGAGAACTTGGTTTGGAAAGCCTACTATCACAGTATGAGTGGGCATGAGATTCGGCCATTTAACATATTTGAACATGGGAGATTCAGAGAAGAAGTACGGAAGCTCTTGCTGAAATGCACAGAGAAAGAAGCATTCGCTGAGGAGCTGCGCCGTTCTCTTTTCTACTATTACTGCAGTAAATGTGAATGGGAAGTTGTCATCGGACCTTGGTGCGGAGATCGGGGCACGAAGGAAATCAAGGTCGATGTCTATATGCAGGTCATGAACAACTGGGATATCTTCGTGGATTATGTTTGGAACGAAGGAAAGAAGCAAAGACGATGAGTGTGAGCACAGATACAGAGCGGATTTTCCGAATCGGTGGCTATGTAAAGCGGGCAAAACTGAATCTGCGCAATGAGCGTGAGATAAGAGCTTTTCATCGAAATGCGATTGAAAGACGGTTGGGTGATTTCGAGGACGGCACACTCGTGGATGTTTATATCGACATCACCGGTTATAAAGAAACGGTCAAGCGTCCTGAGATGCTGCGGCTTATGCGGGATTGTGCAGATGGAAAAGTGAATCTGATTTTTGCAGAAACCAAAGGATATTTGGCTGCAAACACACGAGAGTTTTGCTACTGGCTCCACTTCATCTTTAATCTGAAGGAACGGGTAGACATCATAACCGACGATGACCAGTTCAACATCAACACGATTCTCAACGCAGACAAGCAACGTGAGGCACTGATAAAAATGGCTGAAGACTACATTTATCTGAATCCGCCTGACCACCAGAAGTGGTTGAATGGAGTGGTTTCTGCCATTACAAACTTACGGGAGGACGGATAAGGATATGGCAAAGGATGAAAACAAGGAATCGGAAATCCGAGGCGATGAGCAAGAAATCGTAGACCAGCGGCTTCCGGTGTGGCGTCCGCAGGATGCTGACCGAGAATATTACCGGTATGAAACGAAGAAGAGAATCCAGCATTATGCGGTTCCGCCGCAGACTATTTTCCGTCCAGCAAAACCAACGCCTACCATTCGAGATGCAGAGCATAAGCGTGTTGCAGTTTATGCTCGTGTGAGTACAAAGAGCAAAGAGCAGGTTTCCTCCATCGAAAACCAAACAAAGTACTATACAGAGAAGATCGCCAAAACGCCCAACTGGGATCTTGCGGAAATATACAGTGATGAGGGCAAATCCGGCACATCGAAAAAATGGCGTCCAGAGTTCAAACGAATGCTGGAAGATGCGTCGAAGAAGAAAATGGATTTGATCGTTTGTGCCAGTGTGTCTCGTTTTGCCCGTAACATCTCTGACCTGATTGAGGAAGTGCGGAAACTAAGAACGACGAATCCGTCAAACCCGGTCGGCGTATATTTTGAAACGGAGGACCTTTATACGCTGGACCCGAACATCAACGAAAGGCTCCAGATGCAAGGCCTTTTTGCAGAGTGGGAATCCGGCAATAAAAGTCGCCGCATGATCCTATCCTATGATCAAAGAATCTGCACTGGACAGTTTCCGCTATCCGATCTGCTCGGTTTACGGCACACAATAGAGGGCGGTTTCATCATCGAGGAAGAAGAGGCTAAGACCGTAAAATATATCTTCTTCGCTACACTGTGCGGATACACCGCAGAAGAAATTGCAGAGGTGCTGACGGATAAGCAACGACCAACACTTCGGGGACGTACCGAATGGACAGCCTCAATGGTGAAAGCAATTATGGAGAATGAACGGCGTTGGGGTGATCTTGAGGTTCGGAAAAGGGTCGTCATTGACTATAAGGAAAAAGTGACGGCGAAAAACGATGGTCTGAGAGAAGGAGCCTACATCCCCCATTACCATGAGGGAATTGTATCTCCTGAAATTGCAAGAGCAGCACATATGATGCGAGCCAGCCGATACAAGTTCGGAAGTGTCCCGGATATTTATGTGATCGATAGTGGAGCACTGAAAGGCTTCGTCAGTATCTCCCCGACATGGAGCGGCATCGACAATCGGGCTTTTCAGGATATTTCACGCCAAGTTTACAACGAGGATGAGTTTTGCGAGCTTCAGCGTCGGGCAAATATCATGAACGGCAGAACACATAGCAATGTCGTTTCCATGACGCTGAATGATTACCGGGTTGCACCCGGTGTCATGTTCATGACCCGTAGTGATCCGCAGCTTACATTTTCGCAAAGAAGTATGAAATTGAATGCAGTCTGTTGGGAAAAACTTGGGCAGCAGAAATATGTAGAGTTCTTGTACCACCCGGTACTGGAAGTAATCGCAGTACGAAGCTGCAATGCCACAAACCCCAATACGGTGCTATGGGACGAAACGAAAAAGTCGGGTCTTCAACTATGTACTTCCGCATTCTCAAACGCTGTCTATGATAAGCTCGATTGGATGAGAAAGTATAAATTCAGATTCAGAGGCGTGACCCGTGTCAGAGGGGGCGAAAGGATCATTTTCTTTTTTCTTGATGAACCGCAGATCTTGGTTGGAAAGGATAAAAAGAACCTTGATGCTATGGACACCTCAGATTCAACCGTAAAGTACATTCCCTATAAGGAAAGCGAGTGTGGCGAAGCGGCTGGTTTGGTGGCAGGAATCGCTTACCCTGAGAACTGGCAGGAACAAGTTGGTGTCAGTTATGAGATCAAACAGCAACGAGGGCGTGTCCTTGATGCGGTGTCTTCAGCAGATATTCGCAACCATGGTACAAAAGTAGTGAACCCTTTTATAGGAGTAATCCCTACACACGGAGAGCTTGAAGATGAATTAGAACAAATCTATGAGGCAATGTAACCGGAGGACAATATGGATAACGATAATTTTTCCTTTCTCGCTGATGCAGAAAGCTCGATAACGGGAGATAAAACCGAAGGGTACACGCCCAAGGAGCAGGAGCTGATTCATCAATTGGTTCAAGAACGACTGGGCAAGAAAAATGCCATCGAGTTTGAATCTCTCGATGACTATGTCGTTCCGCCCAAAATGTTCTTCTCCATGATTAAGAAACCGGCTGTGAGTATTCGTGCGAACAGAATGGAATTCAGTATGTCAGCGATCCGGCTGTTTGAGGGTGTACAGCACGTCCTTCCTATGCTCAGTGAGAATAAAAAGCGAATGGTTGTGGCCATCTGTGCGGAAGAAGAAATCTCTTCGATTGAATGGGCAAGACTAAAGAAAGATAAGTGGGTCAACCGTTCTATATCCTGCCCGGAATATGTCCAGAGCATTTATAAGATGATGAACTGGAATAAGGATTGCCGGTATAAGGTCTACGGACGGCTTGCCAATTCTGAGCGAGGGCTGGTTCTGGTATTTGATCTTGCATCCGCTGTTATGTTTGATCCGCTGCCGGAGGAGTACTTTGACAAGCACACCGGCAAAATGAAGAAACGCATTGTTAAATACTATCCTGATGAGATCCGCATGAAGTTGGGCAGGAGTTATTCGGATTATGAAGCCCTTCAGCAACGAAGCAGCTTCGAATCCCTATCCGGATACATGGATACCAGCGGTGGTGCTGTTCCTGCTACAGTTTCTGAAGAGCTGGCTGCTTCCATCAGTATGCAGGAGCAGGAGAAGAAACGGGAGACTTTGTTTGGCACGATTATTGGAAATGGAGGTGACGATGATGTCCGAAGCAACGAATGAGGATAGAATGTACCCAATCGAAATGACGCTGCAAGGCGCTCGCTGCTGTATCAGTATTGGCAAGGGCGTTATAAAAGCCTTGGGAAAGCCGAGCCATGTCTCAATTAAAATTTCAGACAGCCATGATTCTTTGAGCGTTTTCCCTTGTGATGAGGATGATGTGATGGCTTTCCGAGTTCCGCTGAAACTGTTCACCGATCACAGATGCGTCATGAGGATCAACAGCAAGCAATTTGTTCATGGAATCATGCGGACAAACCAGATGGACACTTCAAAGACATATGTTTTATCCGGCGAGTTTCTGGAAGAGAAGAATACAGCAGTATTCTCGTTAGTTGAGGGCGTCAGTCTTCGTACACAAAAAGGGATGGCGCAATCATGAACGATTTCGTCAGAGAGTTTTTTGAGGATCAGCCTGAATTACTCAGGCGATATGAACGCAACGAGGCACGATATATCTTGCAGCTTCCGAAGAACTACGATACAATTAGCATTGACTTTGGAATTGATAAGAATGAGATGAAGCGGCTGGTGATTGCCCTTGCCGAGCTTGATCTGACCATTGATGAATGGCTCTGCTTTAAGATGAAAGAGCTGATTCTGGCCGACAGACTATCCAAGGAAAACAGAGGCGAAGAATAAGGGATTATGCGCTACTATGTTATCTCCGATGTTCACGGATACTATACGCAGATGAAGTCTGCTTTGGAAAAGGCAGGCTTCTTTTCCGATACAACTCCTCATAAGTTGATCATGCTTGGAGATTTATTTGATCGAGGGCATGAGGCGAAACAGCTTCAGCAGTTCATATTGGAGCAGATGGAGCAGGACAAGATAATTCTCATTCGTGGAAACCATGAGGACTTATTTGTGGAGCTTGTGACCACGGATGCAGGGATGCCATATAGCTATCACAAATCAAACGGAACTTATGATACTGCACTCCAGTTGACGGGCTTTGATCCAGTGATGGCATCTATACGCCATTATGATTTTGCCGATGCAGCGAAAGACACACCGTTTTACAAAGAGATTATCCAAGCGATGCTTGATTACTTTGAGACGGAACACTATGTTTTCACGCATGGCTGGATACCAAGCATTCCGAACAGGGATAAAAGCTACAGCTATATTTCTTCTTGGAGAGAAGCAGACCGTGAGCAATGGAATCAAGCAAGATGGTTCAATGGCATGGATGCAGCACAGACCGCAGATGAGAATAAGACCATTGTTTGCGGACACTGGCATACTTCGTATGGCCATAGCAAATACGAACACAAGGGGACCGAGTTTGGAGAAGATGCGGACTTCTCTCCCTATTATGGTCCCGGAATTATTGCCATAGATGCCTGTACAGCGTTCAGTGGAAAGGTAAATTGTCTTGTGATAGAGGATTAACGGCGTGGCGTAGTACGGGATTGAACTTTGCATATCCGTTTATAACCACGCTTTAGACGGGCACAATATAAAGAGTGAATGTAAGCAGAGTATTGAAGTTTTTTCTGGATTCCTTACGGGACGACCAGAAACCCATTGAAATTCTGAGATTCTACTGTTATAATATTAACTACAATCTTTCGGAGGTGCGAAAGGTTGGAGTTGCACCACATACACCACTTGGAGCACCACTATGGTGTATGCTTTCAGCAGGGAAATGTACAGAGTTATCACACACGGGAAAATGTGACCTGTAAGCAAAGCACAGTATTAACAGGGCTTCTACACAGCTATTCCATGTGAGGAATCTTATCCCCACAATGAAGCCGCTTGACTCCGACAAGAAGGGTTCCAAGGAGGCTTCTGCCCCCGCCGAGGTCGCTCCCGCCGCTCCCGCCGCGGAGGAGAAGATCGACTTCTCCAAGGTGGAGATCGAGCCGCTCTTTGCCGACTATGTCGACTTCGACACATTCAGCAAGTCCGACTTCCGCGCCGTGAAGATCAAGGCCTGCGAGCCGGTGAAGAAGAGCAAGAAGCTCCTGAAGTTCGTCCTCGACGACGGCACCGGCACCGACCGTGTCATCCTCTCCGGAATTCACGAGTATTATGAGCCGGAGGAGCTGGTCGGTAAGACCGCCATCGCCATCGTCAACCTGCCCGCGCGCCAGATGATGGGCATCGACTCGTGCGGTATGCTCATCTCCGCCGTCCACAGCGAGGAGGGCGAGGAGCGACTGCACCTGCTCATGGTCGACCCCCACATCCCCGCCGGCGCAAAGCTGTATTGAGCCGCAATAAGAAATAAACCGTCAGAATGGGCAGTCCCGGCCGGGATTGCCCATTCTTGGATGAGGGGGGGAGGAGCGCAAGATGCAGGAGCTGATTCAGAATATTCTGGCCACGGTCGATAAAAAAGGCGTACAGCGAGACGGAAAGAAGATCCTGAAAAAATGCAGCATGAAATCCGCAAGGGATACGGGCTATGTCATCGAACTGGCGGTCTGGCTGTATGTTTACGGGCATGACAGGGAAGCGGCTGCCGTCTGCGGCCTGTTGGCGGGCGAGACGTTCAGCGGCAATTATACGCTCTGGGACAATATCGACCACGCCTGCTGCCTGAAGGCGCGCATTCTCAGGGAGCAGGGAAACTTAGAGGAGAGCCGGCAGATCATCCGGCGCGTCAACCGGCACAGGCACCCCGAGCTGTATGGCAGCGGGGTCGAGTGGTTTACGAAGACTATCGACGACAATATCCGAAACAGTCTGGTCAATAACAACAGCAAGGCGGAAGCGCGAGGTTGGAGACTACTGAAGCTGGAGAAGGCGATTGCCTATCGGGAAGCTGGACAGTACCCCCTGACGGACGACGAGCTGGAGCGGATCATTGCGGAATTAAAGGATGTATTATCCCATGAAAAATAACAAAATGACAAAGGATACCGTTCCGGAGGGGTTCAGCGTGGTGATGGCGCTGGTGGATCTGATCCCCGTCGTGTTTTTCGGCCTGTCCGCCGTCCGGGTGGGGCGGCTGTTTCAGAGTGCGCTCTTTGTCACCGGGGCGCTCATCTGCCTGCTCTCCGGCGTCGTGAAGGTGCTTTGGAAGCTGATCGCCGCCGTGTCCCGCAGGAACATCTGGCCCATGTTCGTTCAGATGCGGATTTTCATGCCGGTCGGCTTTCTTCTGCTGCTGGCGGCGCTGATCGCGGGCCGCGCGAAGCTGTGCAGCGCGGCGATTCTGGCCGGGATCTGCGGCTTTCCGGCGTGTGTGTTCTTCGCGCTGGGCGCGCTGGGGATGGTCTGCATGTGCGTCTTTGCGCGGCGGCTCGATTCGAGCGACCCGCGCGCGAACTGGCTCGAGCAGGGCGTCAACGCTCTGGCGCAGATCTGCATCTATATCGGCCTGCTGCAGGTGTGAACCAATCGTTATGCGCGGCATTAGACAAACTAATACCATACATAACGATTTCCTATTTCTTCGGAGCTGCCGTCCCATGCTATAATAAAAAATTGGACAAGACATCCCCACTTGAAAAGGAGTGTTACACAACATGAACAGAACGATTGGAACCGTGGTCAGAGGCGTGCGCGCCCCCATTTTCCGCGAGGGTGACGATGTTGTCTCCGGCGTCGCGGAAACGGTGCTGACCGCCCTGCGTGAAAACGGCATCGAGCCGCGCGACAAGGACGTCGTCGCCGTGACGGAGTCCGTCGTGGCCCGCTGCCAGGGCAACTACGCCACGACCGAGCAGATTGCCGCCGACGTGCGCGCCAAGACCGGCGGCGACGTGGTGGGCGTGACGTTCCCCATCCTCAGCCGCAACCGCTTCTCCCTCCTGCTCGCGGGCATCGCCGCGGGCGTGAAGAAGCTCGTGCTCGTGCTGAGCTATCCGTCTGACGAGGTCGGCAACCACCTTGTCTCGCTCGACCAGCTCGACGAGGCCGGGATCGACCCGTGGAACGACGTGCTCGATCTGGCGCGCTTCCGCGCCGCCTTTGGCAAGGTCATCCACCCCTTCACGGGCGTGGACTATGTCGACTACTACAAGGGCATCATCGAGAAGGCGGGCGCTGAGGCGGAGATCGTTTTCTCCAACCGCGTGCAGACCGTGCTCGACTACACGGACACCGTCATCTGCTGCGACATCCACACCCGCGCGCGCAGCAAGCGCCTGCTCAAGGCCGCGGGCGCGAAGGTCGTGCTGGGTCTGGATGACCTGCTGACCGCCCCCGTGGACGGCAGCGGCTATAACCCGCAGTACGGCCTGCTCGGCAGCAACAAGGCCGACGACAGCCGTGTCAAGCTCTTCCCGCGCGACGCGCAGGCCGTGGCCGAAGCCATCGGCCGCCGCATGTGCGAGGCCACCGGCCATCAGATCGAGGCCATGGTTTATGGCGACGGCGCATTCAAGGATCCCGCCGGCAAGATCTGGGAGCTGGCCGACCCCGTCGTCTCCCCCGGCTATACCAAGGGGCTTGAGGGCACGCCCAACGAACTGAAGCTGAAGTATCTGGCAGATAACGATTTCGCCGGTCTGAACGGCGAGGAGCTGCGGCAGGCCATGTCGCTGGTCATCGACCGGAACGCCTTGGCGGCGCTGACAGAGAGCCGTCTGGTGACTCTGGCGACCGGACTGATCCCCGGAGGGATACGTAACACCATGGGCGGAGACTTCCGCACGGAGAGCGGCGACCTCATGAACAACGACCCAGAGGCGCTGACGGCTGCCCGTGAGAAGGCGGCGGAGCTGATGCAGCAGGCCGGTCTGACGGACCCCAGCAGTCTGGCGGGATTGGGGCAGGTGACGCTGCTGTACGAGGAGAACGACATCAACGCCAAGCTCGCCCAGCTGCTGCGGGATACGTGGCGGGATCAGCTGGGCCTTGTGGTGACGCTGAAGGGCGTTACCGGCGAGGAGGTACAGCGGGATGTGGCCAGCGGCGAGTT
>ERZ1108170.1176-NODE-1176-length-17622-cov-4.591051_pt1 | contig 17622 bp, 17 predicted proteins | sample MGYA00403705_ERZ1108170 | MGnify/ENA primary metagenome ERZ1108170 (study PRJEB35170, sample SAMEA104062422) | human gut metagenome | biome: human gut; feature: human-associated habitat; material: faeces | place: Denmark | collected 2012-06-15 ...
ATTCGAAGCAAGACCGAACAAAAGCGTTGACGTGGCCCGCCAGCTTTAGGTAGGTTGCTTGAGGCGGCTGGTAACAGTCGTCCTAGATAGATGATCATTCCGACTGTGGCTTGCTGCAGTTTAGACATAACCCGGCTTATCGTCCTGCTTAAATCAGCTATCAGTATATGGAAATATAATCAAAATCTAAAATGTTTCTTAAAAGACAATAGGAATGTTGACGTTTGTGAGTGTAAGGTTTACCATAACGTCATGGACAAAAAACGGTGCCAGAAAGGTGCCGTTTTTCCGTACATAAACATAAAAATGCGATTGGCAGAGGGTACATGCAGTTGTATATGATTGTATGTGATTACATGCAGTTGCATCTGGATGGAAAGGAATGTCATAGATGAAAGAAAAATTACGACAGTTTATGATCGGCAGATACGGAGTGGATGATCTCTCAAGGGTACAGATCATTGTGGCACTTGTACTATTTTTGATATCTGCATTTTTCCGGATGAATATTTTATATTGGCCTGGCCTGGCGTTGTTAATTTATTCCTATTTCAGGATACTCTCACGGAATGTGTCAAAGCGTTACGAAGAGAATCAGAGATATTTAAATGCAAAATACCGGGCGGTGGTAAAGAAAAACAACATGAAAAAACGTTGGGCACAGCGCAGCACTTATCGCTTTTATAAATGCCCGCAGTGCAAGCAGACAGTCAGGGTACCGAAGGGAAGAGGAAAAATCTGCATTACCTGTCCAAAATGTAAGACAGAATTTATTAAAAAAAGCTGACAAAGGAGAAATGCCTTGTGTTTGGTTATATTAATATCAATCAAAAAGAGTTGACGGAAGAAGGGAAAAAAGCATATCAGGCATATTACTGTGGACTTTGCAGACAGCTTAAATCAAATTGCGGAACCAAAGGACAGATGCTGCTTGCATATGATATGACTTTTCTGATCGTTCTGCTGACAGGTCTTTATGAATTGCCGAATAAAAAGTCGAAGTTTATCTGTGCACTGCATCCGACTCAGAAGCGCACGGCATGGATCAATGACGCAACAAAATATGCAGCGGATATGAATGTGATTTTGGCATACCATAATCTGATTGACGACTGGAATGATGACAGAGCATATACTAAGAAGGCATTTGCAAAAATGCTGGATAAGGATTATACTCGTATCATATCAAAATATCCGAGGCAGGTAAGCGCCATTGAGGAATATATGAAAAAGACCAAAGACGTTGAAAAACGCCAGGAGACAAATCTTGATCTCGTTGCCGGGTTGACGGGAGAGATGGTTGCGGAAGTATTTTGCTGGAAGGAAGATGAATGGGCGGAGGAACTCCGTACGATGGGGTTTTATATGGGAAAGTTTATCTACCTGATGGACGCATACGAAGATTATGACAGAGATAAGAAGAAAAATTGCTATAATCCGCTCATATTTGTTCAGGAAGATCAGGCACAGGACCTTGATACCTGGTGCAGGTTACTTTTGACAAGTATGATGTCAGAATGTGCGAAGTCATTTGAACGTCTGCCAATTCTTTTGCATGCGGATATTCTGCGCAATATTCTGTACTCGGGTGTATGGTCTAAGTATGAATATCTCCAGATCAAAAAACGCAGGATTGAAGAAAAGGCAAAAAAGAAAGAGCATAAACAATGAGGTTTGATTTATGATGGATCCATATCAGGTACTTGGTGTATCACGAAGTGCCTCCGATGAAGAAATAAAAAAAGCATATCGTTCCTTAAGCCGCAGGTATCATCCGGATGCCAATGTCAATAATCCGAATAAGGCACAGGCTGAGGAAAAGTTCAAAGAAGTGCAGCAGGCATATGACCAGATCATGAAGGAAAAGCAGCAGGGAAGCGGCTACGGATATAATTCAGGAAATAGTTATGGATATGGGAGCGGACAGAGTTATCATTATAATCAGAGTACTGAAAATCCAAAGATGCAGGCTGCTGCAAATTACATAGCAAACCGTTGTTATGCGGAGGCACTTAATGTTTTAAACGGGGTGCCGTTCTCTGAGAGAAATGCCCGCTGGTACTATTACAGTGCGCTGGCAAATCAGGGTATGGGAAATAATATCATTGCAAAAGAGCATGCTACGCGTGCGGTTGAGATGGAACCGAGCAATTTTGAATACCGTCAGTTCCTGCAGCATTTAGAGTATGGTGGAACATGGTATACGAATATGGGAAGCAATTATGACAGACCTTATTCGAGTGCAGGTAACTGGTGTCTTAGTATGTTGTTTTTGAATATGCTTTGTAATTGTTGCTGCTTAAGACCGTTTTAAAAGACTGGCTAAAGACTGGTCAAAGGAAAAAATACTGGAACAAAAAATACTGCCGGGTCGATGGATCCGGCAGTGTTTTTGTTAACGGCGGTTTGGATTTGTATATTTCTCCTCACAATATTTGCAACGGTATACTTCTTTTTCAGGGTCAGTCAGAAGGAAGATCTGATCTAACTCCTGCTCAATCGAAGTGATGCATCGTGGATTTTTGCATTTGATCACGTTTTTGACCTGCTTTGGAAGGCGAAGCTCTTTTTTGGAGACAATCTTATCATTCTGGATCACATTGACGGTGATATTGTGGTCGATAAAACCTAAAATATCAAAGTCGAGTGCATCGATCGGACATTCTACTTTTAAAATATCCTTTTTCCCCATTTTGCTGCTCTTGGCATTCTTAATGATGGCAACCGGGCAGTCGAGCTGGTCTAACTTCAAATCATGATAAATCTGCAGGCTCATACCTGCCTGAATATGATCAAGGACAAATCCCTCATGGATTCCACTGATATTTAACATTGTTCTCCTCCTTATTCAACTTTAATTTCAAGCAGCGTTAAGATCAGAGCCATACGCACATAAACGGCGTACTGTGCCTGTTTGAAATAAACAGCTCTCGGATCGTCATCTACTTCTACGGAAATTTCGTTGACACGTGGCAGTGGATGTAACACGATCATGTCTTCTGGTGCAAGATCCATTTTCGCTTTGGTTAAGATATAGAAATCTTTTAAGCGGACGTAATCTTCTTCGTTGAAGAAACGTTCCTTCTGGACTCTGGTCATGTAGAGGACATCAAGCTGTGGAATGGCATCCTCTAACCGTTCAACCTCGGTAAATGGAACATTATTTGCGCGCAGGACATCTTCACGGATATAACTTGGAATACGCAGTTCTTCCGGTGAGATCAGTACAAATTTAATGCCTGGATAACGGATCAGGGCACTGATCAAAGAATGGACGGTACGACCAAATTTTAAATCACCGCAGAGTCCGATCGTCATATTGTCAAGACGTCCTTTTAAGGAACGGATGGTAAGTAGATCGGCTAATGTCTGGGTTGGATGCTGATGACCGCCGTCACCGGCATTGATAACTGGAATTCTCGATTTCTGGGAAGCTACAAGAGGTGCACCTTCTTTTGGATGACGCATTGCACAGATGTCTGCGTAACAGGAGATAACTCGGATTGTATCGGAAACACTTTCGCCTTTGGATGCGGAACTTGAATCAGCACTGGCGAAACCTAAAACAGAACCGCCAAGATTTAACATGGCAGCTTCAAAACTTAATCGGGTTCGTGTACTTGGTTCATAAAAACAGGTGGCTAATTTTTTGCCTTCACATGCGTGTGCATATTTGTTCGGGTACTTCTCGATATCATTAGCAAGGTCTAAAAGCCTGTCTAATTCATCGACGGAGAAGTCCAATGGGCTCATTAAATGACGCATATAAATCCTCCTTTGTTTTGCGGAGCAAAATGCGACTGCCTTTGCAGGAGCAGAGGATTTTCCTCCTTTGTTTTGCGGAGCAAAATGTCTGCTATGCATGCTATGCTTAATAGCTTGCATAGCATGTGCCTTTTGCAGGAGCAGAGGATTTTCCTCCTTATGTGATGCTGACTTTTTTCAGCATTTTTTCTATCATATAATAATCACTATCCGATTTCAAGAAAAAAAAAATTTACGTTATATTGATAAAATATGCGCCAGTTTTCAGATATTTTTGAGCAGGGAGGGGTATATATCAGTAATTGAAAATAAAAATATCAGGAGGATCCTGATGTGTTGCACCGTATGAGAATGCGTTCAAATAATAGTCCGGCAGCCATCCATAATGGGGCGTAATCGAGTCTTATGACACCGTCGATGTTCATTTTGACATGGCTGTAATCCCAGGGACACATGCCATGGCGTTTTAAAAGTGTACCGCTGATATATTCAAAAGAAAAAATGCCGATGGAATAGATGCCGCCGCGGAGGAGTGCCGGAAAATTTTTGATGTGCCGGTACAGAGGGGCAATTACGGCAGCAGATCCATAAATGGGAAACATCCATACGGATGTCCGTCCGATCAGACGTTTATCCTGTTTCAAAAAGGAACCTGCTGAGGTAAAAAGAATCTCCATGCACCAGCCGGTCAGTCCGCAGACAAAGAAGTTTTTTGTGATCATTTTCGCATGTCCTTTTTATATAAAATCATGGTATCAGTATGCCGCATGGTATCGTAAAATATGTAACATTTTTCTAAAATAAAAGCGGAAAACTTGTAAAAACAGACGTTCTGTCATATAATAAAAAAAGTGTATTCCAAGGAAAGAGAATGCGTTTAAATCAATTACTCGGACATATTTCATACGAAAGCGTGCAGGGGAGCCACGATCTTATCATTACGGATATCTGTTATCATTCCGGAAGAGTAAAGCGGGGGTCCCTGTTTGTCTGTATAAAGGGACAGTATACGGATGGCCATGATTTTATTATGGATGCGGTAAATGCAGGTGCATTTGCTGTTGTGGTGGATGAAAGCTGTATGGTGAATGTCCGCTGGGAATGTTTTATTTACACAGGACGTGGAAAAGTGCGTGTACATGAACTGGTGCGCAATTATGGCATGGCTGTGATCGGTGTAGATGATACCAGACAGGCACTTGCACAAATTTCCGCAGCATTTTACGATTACCCGGCAAAAAAACTTAAGATGATCGGGATCACTGGAACAAAAGGAAAGACGACAACAGCATTTCTTACAGCAGGAATCCTAAAAGAAGCCGGATATAAGACCGGCATGATCGGCACGATATGGACGTATAATGGGAAAGATTTAAAAAAAGCGGGACATACGACGCCGGAATCATGTGATCTGCAAAAGGAACTGGCACAGATGGTAAGCAATGGATGTGTGTGCTGTGTGATGGAGATATCCTCACAGGGAATTAAGATGCAGCGTGTAGCGGGGATTTTTTTCGATATAGGTGTGTTTTTAAATATTGAACCGGATCACATCGGGCCGGGAGAACATGCATCATTTGCAGAGTATCTGTACTGTAAAAGCCGGCTGTTCCGGCAGTGCAGGGCAGGAATCGTCAACTGTGATGACCGGAATACCGAAAAAATATTGTTCGGTCATACCTGTGACATAGAAACTTTTTCTGTGCAGGGAGAAAACTGTGTGGATGAATCGGGGCAAAAAATAGATATCGCAGCAGAAAATATTACTTTTTCCATGAAAGAAGGAAGATTATACAGCCACTTTTTTACGAATGGGAATGAAGAAATTCTGCTGCAGATGCCCGGAATCTTTAATGTTTCCAATGCGTTAGCAGCAATTCTTGTGGCACATCATTTTAAAATAGCACAGGATATCATAAAAGATGCACTTCAAAAACAGACAGTGCCGGGGCGGTGTGAAAATGTCAGAATCTCAGATAAATTTGTATTTCTGATCGACTACGCACACAATGAGATGAGCCTGCGCAATCTGCTCAAAACATTGCGTGAATTTAATCCGGGCAGGCTTGTCGTGATCTTTGGCTGCGGGGGCAACCGTTCAAAATTGAGGAGAGGCAGGATGGGAGAAACGTCCGGGCATCTTGCAGATTTCACGATTCTGACCTCGGATAATCCAAGATGGGAGGATCCGGAAAAGATCTTAGATGACATCGAGCGCGGCATAAAGGGTACGAATGGGGCATACATACGCATTGCAGACCGGAGAGCAGCGGTTGCATATGCATTCGATCATGCCAGAGAAGGCGATATTATCGTTCTTGCAGGAAAAGGGCACGAGGACTATCAGGAAATCTGTGGAGTCCGTTATCCAATGGAGGATAAAGAACTGGTGAGAGAAGCTTTGGCAGGATGGGGCAGATAGACAGAAAGGCATGGTAATTGAAATGGCAGAATATGCAAATATCATTGTAGATATTTATCAGGGAAAATTAGATAAGACGTTTCAATACCGGGTGCCGGAGAGACTTAAGAGCACAATCGCGGTCGGTATGCTGGTAACGGTTCCGTTCGGATCGAGGAAAATGCAGGGATATGTGATCGAATTGACGGATGTTTGCGAATATGAAGAGGATAAGATCAAAGAGATTCTTTCCATTGTAAAAGGCGGTGTTTTGATCGAGTCGCAGATGATCGCACTTGCGGGCTGGATGCGGGAAAATTATGGTGGAACCATGAACCATGCCTTAAAGACAGTACTGCCGGTCAAAGAAAAAAAGAAAGCAAAGGAACAGAAAACGATAAGACTTGCGCTGCATCCGGTCGAAGCAAAAAATGAACTTGCGGAATGTGAAAGAAAGCATAAGACGGCAAGGGCAAAACTTCTTATGGCACTGTTAAATGAGAGAGAACTTGAGTGGGAGACGGCAACACGGCAGTTAGCTGTTTCTGCGTCTGTAATCCGTGCGATGGAGGAAGCGGGTATCGTAAAAGTAATGAGTAAGACCGCGTACCGTAATCCGATCGATGGACTGAATACGAGTGGAAATCGAAAGCAGTTGAATGAGGAGCAGCAGGATGTTGTTTCGAAAATTACGATGGAGTATGATGCGGGCGAGCGCAGGACCTACCTGATCAAGGGGGTTACCGGAAGCGGAAAGACGGAAGTTTACATGGAACTGATTGCACATGTGCTTGCAAAAGGAAAACAGGCGATCGTCCTGATCCCGGAGATCGCCTTGACTTATCAGACGGTGCGGCGCTTTTACAACCGTTTTGGCGAACAGGTATCCATCATCAATTCCAAACTCTCAGCGGGAGAGAGATATGATCAGTTTGAGCGGGCAAAAAATGGAGAAATTTCAGTGATGATCGGTCCACGTTCGGCACTTTTTACACCGTTTCCCAATTTGGGGATCATCATTATAGACGAGGAGCACGAGGCTTCCTATAAGAGTGAAACTGTTCCGCGTTATCATGCGAGAGAGACCGCAATACAGCGGGCAAAAATGACGGATGCGATCGTGGTGTTAGGCTCCGCAACACCTTCTTTCGAGAGTTATTATAAGGCAGAAAGAAAGGAATATTGTCTGCTGGAATTAAAACACAGGGTACAAAAACGTCCCATGCCTTTCTGCGAGATCATAGATCTGCGCGAGGAGTTAAGGAGGGGGAATCGTTCGATCTTAAGTGACCGCCTGAGTGAACTGATGGAGGACCGTCTGAAAAAGGGGGAACAGACGATGCTTTTTATCAACCGGCGGGGGATGGCAGGCTTTGTCTCTTGCAGAGCCTGCGGTCATGTGATAAAATGTCCGCATTGCGATGTTTCGTTAAGCCAGCATGGAAGCGGCAAGGCGACACGCTTAGTCTGCCACTATTGCGGGTATACGACAGCGCAGCCGGATTTATGTCCGGTCTGTGGATCTAAGTATATCAGTGGTTTTAAGGCAGGTACACAGAAAATAGAACAGGTGGTAAAAGCACGTTTTCCACAGGCACGCGTGCTTCGGATGGATATGGATACCACCAGAAGCAAAGAAGGGTATGAACAGATATTATCTGCATTTTCAAACCACGAGGCAGATATTCTGATTGGTACACAGATGATCGTTAAGGGACACGATTTTCCGGGCGTTACGTTGGTGGGTGTGCTTGCGGCAGACCTCTCACTTTATATCAGTGACTATCGTGCGTCAGAGCGTACTTTTCAACTTTTGACACAGGCTGCAGGCCGTGCCGGAAGGGGTGAGGTACCCGGCAATGTCATCATACAGACTTATAACCCGAAACATTACAGTATTACGACGGCAAAAGAGCAGAATTATGAGGCTTTTTACGAACAGGAGATCGAGTACCGCAAACTGATGAGATATCCGCCGGTATGGAATATGCTTTATATTTTGTGCGCTTCAAAAAATGAGTCGGCAGCAGACGAAGCAGCAGCAGAACTGATGGAAAAAATCAATCAGACAGCGAAAAAAAGCAGTGAGGGAATTTATCCCATAGGTCCATCAAATGCGCCGGTTGCAAAGATATCCGATGTCTACCGTAAAGTGATCTATGTGAAGACGAAAGAATACCAGACACTTGTGATTTTAAAGGATGATCTGGAAGTTTTTATGAAAGATAACCATCGGTATCAGAATGTGGCAGTGGGATTTGATTTTAACCCTGTCAATGGATTTTAAAAAATAAATTGTAAAATGGAGGATAAAAAAATGGCACTTAGGACAATCAGAATACAGGGCGATCCTGTACTTACAAAAAAATGCAGGGAAATTACCGAGATGACACCAAAGATCAAAGAATTGATCGATGATATGCTGGATACTATGTATGAGGCGAACGGAGTCGGACTTGCAGGACCACAGGTCGGTGTTTTAAAAAGAATCGTAGTGATCGATATCGGAGAAGGACCGGTTGTCATGATCAATCCGGTTATTTTAGAAACATCCGGTGAGCAGACAGGAGATGAGGGCTGCTTAAGCCTTCCGGGAAAAGCGGGCACTGTCACAAGACCAAATTATGTGAAAGCGCGTGCATTCGATGAGAATATGGAAGAATACGAGATTGAGGGAACAGAACTTATGGCACGTGCAATCTGTCATGAGTTAGACCATCTTGACGGACATATGTACACGGAGATCGTAGAGGGACCGTTACATGATGTGACTTATGATGACCCGGAGGAATAATGTAAAAAACGGGTGGAAATGAGGAGTAAACAATGAGAGTAATTTTCATGGGAACCCCGGATTTTTCGGTGGGGACATTAGAAGAAATCATAAAAGCCGGTCATGAAGTTGTACTGGTTGTCTCACAGCCGGATAAAGCGGTAGGGAGAAGCAAGGCATTAAAATACACACCGGTAAAGGAATGTGCGCTGGCACATGGCATCGAGGTGTATCAGCCGGAGCGTGTCAGAGATAGCGCGTGCATTGAATATCTGAAATCTTTTCATGCGGATATCATGATTGTGGTGGCTTTTGGACAGATTATACCCAAGGCAGTGTTAGACATGCCAAAATACGGCTGTGTGAATGTTCATGCATCTTTATTACCGAAATACCGTGGGGCAGCACCAATCCAGTGGGCAGTTATCAATGGTGATCCGTATACCGGAGTGTCCACACAGCGTATGGACGAAGGTATCGATACAGGCGATATCATTTTAGAAGAAAAAGTGGAGATCAGAGCGGATGAAACGGGTGGAAGTTTATTTGACCGCCTTGCAGAGGTTGGAGCAAAACTCTGTGTAAAGACCATGGAAGCGATTGAAAATGGTACGGCTGTTTACACGCCACAGGATAACAGCAAAGCGACACATACGGCGAAAATCCACAAAGAGTTAGGCAGTATTGACTGGACAAAGAGTGCGAAAGAGATCGAATGCCTGATCCGCGGGTTAAATCCGTGGCCAAGTGCATATACGAGACTTGATGGTAAGACACTTAAGATATGGAGAGCAAATGTTCTTCCGGATGAAAAGAAGGCGGCGCCAGGATGTATTATAAAAGCAGAAAAGGGAAGCTTTATGGTACAGACAGGGGATGGTATCTTAGAACTTCTTGAAGTACAGTTAGAAGGGAAAAAACGTATGACCACAGATGCATTTTTAAATGGTTATACAGTAGAAGAGGGAACTTATTTTACGCGTGGTTAATGAATGGAGGTAACTGAGTATGCCTTATTACTATTATGGTTTTGATCCAACTTATGTTTTAGTTCTGATCGGTGCAGTGATCTGTCTGATCGCATCTGCAAGAGTAAAGAGTACTTTCAATAAATATTCACAATACCGCAGTATGAGCGGGATGACCGGAGCACAGGCGGCGGAACGGATTTTAAATTCCGCAGGTATTTATGATGTGACGGTCTGTCATATTGCCGGAAATCTGACGGATCACTACAATCCATCAAAAAAGACTCTGAATCTGTCCGATTCCGTGTATGGGAGTAATTCTGTTGCTGCGATCGGTGTTGCAGCGCATGAATGTGGACATGCGATACAGCATCAGAAAAACTATGTGCCACTGACACTCCGCACGGCGATCGTTCCGGTTGCAAATATTGGTTCGACGCTGGCGTGGCCGCTGATTCTGATTGGGCTGTTTTTTAACCGGTCAACCGGTGCGATGCTGATCAATCTCGGAATTTTATGTTTTTCATTTGCAGTATTATTCCAGCTGGTCACACTTCCGGTAGAGTTCAATGCTTCTCGCCGGGCACTTCATATCTTAGGTGCGCAGGGAATTTTATCGGACAGTGAGCTGCCTTACACCAGAAAAGTATTAAAGGCTGCAGCACTGACCTATGTTGCAAGTGCCGCCGCAGCAATCTTACAGCTGCTTCGACTGGTTCTTTTATTTGGAGGACGTAATCGTGATGACTGATACCGTAAATACAAGAAGACTTGCGCTTGATGTTCTGCTTGAGGTGACAGAGCATGGGGCATATAGCAATCAGGTGCTTCGTGCTGTGCTTGAAAAATATCAGTATATGGAAAAATATGAGAGGGCATTTCTGACCAGACTTGTGGAGGGAACAATCCAGCACATGATCGAAATTGATTATGTGATCGATCAGTTTTCCAAAGTGAAAGTGAAAAAAATGAAACCGGTCATCCGCAACATCTTAAGAATGGGTGTGTACCAGATACAGTATATGGATTCCGTACCGGATTCTGCAGCCTGCAATGAAGCGGTAAAACTGGCAAGAAAAAGTGGGTTTTCCACGCTGAGCGGTTTTGTGAATGGTGTGCTTCGGAATATTGCAAGGAACAGGGATTCCATCTGTTATCCGGACGAAGAAAAAGAGCCGGTTTCTGCCCTTAGTGTACGCTATTCCATGCCGGAGTGGATTGTGCAAGAATGGCTCATGGCATATGGAAAGGAGCAGACAAAGGCAATCTTAGATGCATTTTCTAAGGAAGCGCCGCTTACCATACGCACGAATGTGACAAAGATCACGCCGGAAGCGTTAAAAGAACAGTTAGAAGCAGAAGGCGTGATGGTACAGACATTAGAAGAACTTGGATATGACGGACTGCCAGATAAAGATGTATATCACTATGCATTTGCGATTTCCGGTTTTGATCATCTGATGGCGCTCCCTTCATTTCGGGATGGACTTTTTTATGTACAGGATATCAGTTCCATGATGGTGGCTGAGGCTGCAGCACCGGGGAAAGGTGCACATGTGATCGATGTCTGTGCTGCTCCGGGAGGAAAGAGCATTCATCTTGCGGAAAAGCTGGCTGGAACCGGAAGCGTGGAGGCGCGTGATCTGACGGAATATAAGACCGGATTGATCGAGGAGAATATCAGTCGTTACCGGATTAAAAATATGACAACAAAGGTCTGGGATGCCACGATACCGGATGAGAGTGCGAAGGGGGCAGCGGATGTACTGATCGCAGATCTGCCGTGTTCCGGTCTTGGCGTGCTGCGTAAAAAGACAGATATCCGATATAAAATGAGCCGCGATCAGCAGAAAGAGTTAGAAGAACTTCAGCGCCGGATTTTAGATACGGTCTGGTGTTATGTCAGGAAAGGCGGAGTCATGGTCTACTCTACCTGTACAATAAATCCGGGAGAAAATCAGGAGAATGTTGCATGGTTTTTAGAAACACACCCTGATTTTGAACTGCTTGGTATGGAACAGATTTATCCGGGAACACAGGTGGGAGATGGATTTTTCTACGCCAAATTAAGGCGTACCGCATAGCCGCCTTAAAAGAGAATGGGAAAGAGGAAATTATGCAGCAGGAAAAAACAGATATCAAATCCATGAATCTGGACGAATTAAAATCATATATGGAATCCATTGGGGAAAAAACGTTTCGTGCCAAACAGCTGTATCAGTGGATGCATGAAAAACAGGCAGCATCCTTTGATGAAATGACAAATCTGTCAAAATCCCTTCAGGAAAAACTTAAGAAGGAATGTCATTTTGTAAGTTTAAAGCAGGAGGCGGTACAGGTATCAAAGTTAGATGGCACCAGAAAATATCTGTTTGCGTTAGATGATGGAAATGTGATCGAGAGTGTTCTGATGCGTTATAAACACGGCAATTCGGTCTGTATTTCTTCACAGGTCGGCTGCCGGATGGGATGCAGGTTTTGTGCGTCCACGTTAGATGGCCTGGTGCGCGGACTGACACCGTCGGAGATGTTAGATCAGATTTACCGGATTACAAGAGATACCGGGGAGAGAGTTGCAAATGTTGTTGTGATGGGAACCGGAGAGCCGATGGATAATTTTGATAATCTGCTGAAGTTTATCGAACTTCTGACGGATGAAAATGGACTGAATATCAGCCAGCGGAATGTGACGGTATCGACATGCGGTATCGTACCGAAAATGAGAGAACTTGCGGATAAAAAACTGCAGATCACGCTGGCACTTTCCCTGCATGCATCTTCGCAGGAAAAGAGACTCGAACTGATGCCGGTTGCCAATAAATATGAGATACATGAAGTAATTGAGGCATGTCGTTATTATTTTGAACAGACAGGAAGGCGTGTCACATTTGAATATAGTTTAGTCGGCGGTGTCAATGATACCGAGGAAGATGTAAGAAGGCTTGTAGACCTGATCCATGGCATGAATTGTCATGTAAACCTGATTCCGGTCAATCCGATCAAAGAACGTTCTTATGTGCAGCCGGATCATGAAGCAATTCTTAATTTTAAAAATAGGCTTGAAAAAAATGCGATTAATGTTACCATTAGAAGGGAAATGGGCAGGGATATAGACGGTGCATGCGGACAGCTGCGCAAACGTTATATCAGCCATGCAGAAAGGTAGGAAGTAGAGAAGATGAAGACGTTTTCCATGACGCACATCGGGCAGCGACGGGAAATGAATCAGGATTATATGTTTACATCAGAGACCGCTGTGGGAAATCTGCCGAATCTTTTTTTAGTAGCGGATGGAATGGGTGGTCATGCTGCAGGTGATTATGCTTCCAGATTTACAGTTGAAAAATTAGTGGAACTGATTGGTAAATCCGGTGAAAATGAGCCGGTGGCAATCATGAAAAGTGCTGTTTCCATGACGAATAGTCTGCTTTTGACAGAGGCACAGGCAGATCCGTCAAAAAATGGAATGGGTACAACGATTGTCGCTGCAACAGTGATCGGTAATACACTCTATGCTGCAAATGTTGGCGACAGCAGATTGTATGTGATCAATCAGGAGAATATTACACAAATTACAAGGGATCATTCGCTGGTTGAGGAAATGGTTCGTTTAGGAGAAGTAAGAAAAGAAGACGCAAAAGATCATCCGGATAAAAATATCATTACGCGGGCAGTCGGTGTATTGCCGGAGGTAACAGCTGACTTCTTTGAGATCAGTTTAAAACCAGGGGATGAGATTTTGATGTGTTCCGATGGACTGACAAACATGATCGAAGATGATGAGATCAGACATATTGTGCTGGGACAGAGGGATATTGTTGAGAAAGCAGAAAAACTGATTGAGACCGCCAATCGAAATGGTGGCAAAGATAATATTACGGTTGTGTTGATAGAACCATTTTCTGATGAGGTGAAAGAATGTTGACAGAAGGTATGTACATAGCAGGCCGCTATGAGATTTTAGGTAAAGTTGGCGCTGGCGGAATGTCAGATGTATATAAAGCAAAAGATCTTACGCTGGGAAGATTTGTAGCAATTAAGGTATTAAAGGCAGAGTTTTCCGAGGATATCAATTTTGTGACGAAATTCCGTTCCGAGGCACAGGCAGCTGCAGGGTTAGAGCACCCGAATATTGTAAATATTTATGATGTCGGCAGTGAGAATGGCCTGCATTATATTGTGATGGAATATGTGGAAGGAATCACATTAAAGACATATATTGAGAAAAAGGGACAGCTTTCGTTTAAGGAAGCGGTCAGCATTGCAATTCAGGTGGGCAGAGGTATAGAGGCTGCACATAACAAAAATATTGTTCATCGTGACATTAAACCACAGAATATCATGATCTCCACAGAGGGAAAAGTAAAAGTAACAGATTTTGGTATCGCAAGGGCTGCAACATCGAATACGATCAGCTCAGATGTGATGGGATCTGTACATTATTCATCGCCGGAACAGGCGAGAAACGGATTTGTGGATGGCAAGAGTGATATCTATTCACTGGGTATCGTGATGTATGAGATGGTGACAGGACGTGTTCCGTTTGACGGAGATACGACAGTTGCCGTTGCAATCCAGCATCTGCAGGAAGAGATGGTACCGCCAAGTGTTTATGCACCGAATCTTCCAATCAGTATGGAAAAGATCATTCTAAAATGTACGCAGAAGAATCCAGACAGAAGATATGCTTCCATGACAGCACTTTTGGCAGATCTGCGGAAAGCACTGATCAGCCCGAATGAAGACTTTGTTGTGATGGTACCGCTTGCAAATCAGGATAAAACGAGAGTAATCGGAGCAGACGATTTAAATCAGATCAAAAAACAGACGGCAAATGTTTATGTGGATCCGGCATCGATCAAAATTCAGGAGCCGGTTATCGATGATGACGAAGATGAAGATGACGACGATGACATGGATGATGATGGCGATATCAATCCGAAGATGGAAAAAGCAATCACGATCATGGGAATTGCAGCGGGTGTTGTGATTATTATCATCATTATTTACCTGTGCATTACGTTGGCCGGGGGCATGAAGTCTAACAAAGACAAATCTTCCAATACAGAAACAACAAAAACAGAGACACAGACGGGAGACAGCCAGACAACCCAGACAACCCAGATTAAAGATGGTGTGGTAGTACCTTCCCTGACCGGAAAAACAATGGATCAGGCAAAACAGGAAATCAATGGAACCGGACTTGGTATTAAACAGGCAGGAACGGCATCTTCTGATACAGTAGAAAAGGGACAGATCATAAGCCAGGATCCACAGGATGGAAAGACCGTCGAAAAGAATACAACGATCGAGGTTATCATCAGCAGCGGATCTGCGGGCAACAGTGAGAATGCAGTGGATATACCAAATGTTGTCGGACAAAGTGAGACAGATGCCAGCGCGGCATTGACGGCAAAGGGATTTAATGTCACAAAGACAACTTCCTACAGTTCTTCTGTTGCGGAAGGGTATGTAATTTCCCAGACACCAAATGGTAATACACAGGGAAAAGAGGGCGACACGATCGCACTCGAGATCAGCCTTGGATCTGAAAAGATTACAGTACCGGATGTGGTAAGCGGCTATAAGTCAGAACAACAGGCAAGAGAAATCTTATCGCAGTTTAATGTTTCTACAGATACAAAATACAGTGATACGGTAGATGAGGGAATCGTAATGGCACAGTCGCTTGCGGAAGGAACACAGGCAGATCCGGGAGCATCCATCACAATCACAGTCAGTCTTGGAGCAGAACCGGCACAGCAGATCACGACAAAGACCTATAAATTGAATGTCAGCTTACAGCTTCCATCGGATACGTCAAGTATTTCCGGTGCAGATATTGTTTTATATGATAATCAGGGAAATGTTTTGCAGACCTGGTATGGTAAGACAATTTCAGATTTTGGTAGCAGTGGTCTGCTTTTGACAAAGACGGGTATTCTTTCAGACAACGGAAAGATTGTAGTCACCTGGCTGGACTTAAATGGAAATGATTTAAAAGACCAGACGATTGATGTACAGTTCCAGGAAGAATAAAGACAATAGGAAGATTTATGCAGGGAAAAATTATCAAGGGAATTTCCGGATTCTACTACATTCATGTAGCGGGATCCGGAATTTATGAGTGCAAGGCAAAAGGCGTATTCCGAAACCAGAACATCAAGCCTCTGGTAGGAGATAATGTCGAGATTGCCATATTGGATGAGGAGCATAAAAAGGGAAATATTGAAAAAATCCTGTCGAGAGAAAATGAACTGGTACGTCCTGCAGTTGCAAATATTGATCTTGCATTGATTATTTTTGCAGCGGCAAAACCGCAGCCAAATTTTAATCTGTTAGACCGTTTTCTTGTTATGATGGAATATCAGAATGTACCGGTTGCAATCTGTTTTAACAAAACAGATCTGGTCACGGAGGAGGAACTGCATGCGTTTGCGGATATTTATGCAGCTTGTGGTTATCGGACTCTTTTTGCCAGTGCAAAAGAAGAAAAAGGCGTAGATAGTCTGTTAGAACTTTTGAAAGGAAAAACAGCGGCAGTGGCAGGCCCGTCCGGGGTTGGAAAGTCATCGCTTGTAAACCGTCTGCAGCCGAATATCACCATGCAGACAGGGGAAGTGAGCAGGAAGATCGAGCGCGGAAGACATACCACACGTCATTCGGAGATCATACCGGTCGGTGGGGATACTTATATTATGGATACTCCGGGATTTTCCACGCTCTACATTCTGGGAATGGAAAAAGAAGACTTAAAAGAATTTTATCCAGAGTTCCGTAAATGGGAACCATACTGCAGATTTCAAGGATGTAATCATATCAGTGAACCGGATTGCGGTGTGAGACAGGGGTTAGAAGAGGGAAGTATCAGTTCGTTGCGGTATGTAAACTATAAATTGCTGTATGAGGAATTAAAATCTGTTCGAAAATATTAAAATAAAGGACAAAGATTACGGAGGGAAAAATGAACTGTTTATCACCATCTATATTATCTGCCGATTTCAGCAGGCTTGGAGAACAGATAAAAGAACTTGATGAAGCCGGGGCACAGTATGTGCATATTGATGTTATGGACGGAATGTTTGTTCCGAGTATTTCATTTGGGATGCCGGTCATCCGTTCCATAAGAGAGTGCACAGACCGTATTTTTGATATTCATCTTATGATTGAGGAACCGGGACGCTATATTGATGAGTTTGCCGAGGCGGGTGCTGATCTTATCACTGTCCATGCGGAGAGCTGCAGACACCTTGACCATACCATAGAAAAAATCAAAGAAAAAGGACTTTTAGCAGGTGTTGCGGTCAATCCTGCAACGCCTGTTTCTGCGATATCCTGTGTACTTGAAAAAGTGGATATGGTTCTTGTTATGACGGTAAATCCGGGATTCGGAGGACAGAAACTGATTCCCTATACGGTGGAGAAAGTCCGTGAATTAAGAAAAATCGTGGATGAGAAGGGATTAAAAACGGACATTGAAGTAGATGGCGGCGTAAATCTGTCAAACGTGGAAGAATTGATGGATGCAGGAGCAAATATTATTGTTGCTGGCAGTGCAATTTTTTCCGGGGATGTGACCGAGAATACGATTCGTTTCTTAAATATTATTAATGAATGATGGGAGCCGATGGATGAAACATTTTTTTATCATAGCGGGTGGAAAAATTGAAGATGCATTTGCGATAGAGGTTTTAAAAGGCTTTGCTGAAAAAACA
>ERZ1108170.1180-NODE-1180-length-17604-cov-146.561513_pt1 | contig 17604 bp, 12 predicted proteins | sample MGYA00403705_ERZ1108170 | MGnify/ENA primary metagenome ERZ1108170 (study PRJEB35170, sample SAMEA104062422) | human gut metagenome | biome: human gut; feature: human-associated habitat; material: faeces | place: Denmark | collected 2012-06-15 ...
AGGATTGGGATGCCTCATTCGATTTCTTCGGAAATATCGCAAACGGATAAAGAAGATGTAATTAAACTGAATAAAAAAAAGAGTGTATCATAAATTCATGACACACTCTTTTTTGGTTAATATTCTCAGACTTTCAGATGGATGGTCTGTGTTTTCCCCGTGATATCAGTTACCACGGCGATCCCTCCATCACGAATCTCGACCTTCTCATATTTGGCATCAACTATCACCTTGCCTTTTAAGGTCATAATACCCCAATATCTTGGAATCTCTTCAAAGGCACAATAGGCACCAACAGGTTGCGCTATGCTGCGATAAAGGGGTGGCACGACAACTCTGCCATCCACTTTTATGCCCCATTTCTTTCCAGCCTGATATAATTCCACATGTCCTGCTACAGACTTTTCATGCAAAAGAATCATCTCGCTTGCTTCCTTTTTCTTCTCCTGTAACATCATCTCATCATAGTATTTCTTGCCAAGGCGAGGCATTACAATATGAAGATCTTCATTTTCATTCTTTGGGTTATTGCATCCAATATAGGACTTCTTCAAATATGAATCCACCAGGTAGTAGTCCTGCTTGCTGTCCATAACCACGATACAACCACAACGAAGAGTGGCACACTTCCAATACACATGTTCATAATCACCACGCAAGAAACATACTCGATTACTATCTATAGTAGCCTTCATCATCAAGCCATTGCCTCCTTCATAATAGTACCATTCCTGGCAACCACTATCTACTAAATAATTATAACGATATATCAGGTAATCCCCAAAATTGAACAGGTCATATTTGGAAGGGCAATATGGGCAAGAGAAATGTTCGTAGGTGCGAGACATATAAACATCTCCATATTTGATGAACTCCCAACCTTCTAGCGTAACCACCTTTGGAACATCGTAAACATTGGGACCATCGTCAATAATAGCTCCAGACAACAGGTCATAATAGCAGACCTCCTTTCTGTGATGTCGGTAGAACAGGATGTTGCCATCCAACAGCTTCATGTCACGGTAATCGCCTGGCTCCAAGACTTGTTCTCCCTGCCGGTTCACTACCGTCATCTTCCCATCAGGAAGCTTGATGATGGCAAACTCCCCTCTACTGTCCACAAACTCTCGATAATGCAGCGTCTGGAGCAACTCCTCATGGCTCACCACCATCTCCATTTCCGAATCAGAATCATCCTGATGCCCCTCTTGCTCCTCACTTCCCAGGAAAAACGCTCTTTTCTTGGCAGTCTCCTTCTTCTTGCCAACTTTCAGTTTTCCTTCAAACATCGCATTCCAGTTCCATACCTGTGATGGCAATCCGAACACCCGGTATAATCCCACGTTATCTATCATCACGCAGTTCTTCTTTCCCCTGGCAACTCGCAATCCTCTTCCTACCATCTGCAGATACTTGGCAAGCGACAAGGTAGGACGAGCCAACTGCACAAACTCAATATCCGGACAGTCAAAACCCTCCGAGAAGATATCCACATTCACCAACACTTGTATAGGAGCAAGTCCATCAGCAGGTCGCAAGCAAGTAGCACCAAGCCTATCAGCAGCCCCATCAGCAGCCCGCAAGCAAGTAGCACCCAGGCCATCACCAGTTCGCAAGCAAGTATCAGTAAGGCGGTCCCATCCCGCACAATCTGGCGAGACCTTTGATGGTCCGCCATCCTTAGAGCGTAGCGGTTCCGAGCACCGAGTAGGGCGGTTTCCTCCCTCTCCCCTGAGGGTGAGAGGGTCGGGGTGAGAGGTGGAGCCCTCTTTAAGGGTAAAGAGGGACGGGGTGATTTTCGAAAAATATTGAGAAGTATTAGAAGTATTAGAAGAAGCTTTGAACCTTTCAATAAGTTCTTTTCGTAAAGAACTTGGCGTTTTACTATCAATAGCAACAGCCGCGATGCCGTGTTCTCTGTAGAACTCGGCAATAGCATTAGCATGACTGATATTGATAGCATACACGATTCCCTTTCTGTCTTTACCAAATTCTTCCAAACTCCGATAGAGCCTTTCGATGCTCGGCTTCTTATTCAGCAACATATCCATTTCTTTGTTCTGATAATCACCATCTGCTCCTCGCTTCTGCAAGGAATCAATGAGCCCTTGCGTCACACCATCCGATTTGATGCTCACAAAATCGTATGTTGCCAATCTTCCCTTGCTGATAAATTCAGGAACACTCCACGACTGCACCAAGACATCAAACAGATCAGTGAATCCCTTACCATTCAATCGGCAAGGAGTAGCCGTCAGTCCCAGGAATTTAGCTTTCGGGAATCTATCCCACATTCCCTTGTAAGTCTTGGCAAGCGCATGGTGCGCCTCGTCAATCACTATCATTCCCGGTTCTTCCTCTATCTCGCCATAGTGCTTCGACAACCATTGTATCGACACAGCCTTTATCGGCATCATGTCAGAAGTAGGATTAACAGACGAGGCAGAAGTGGCACCAAGCCCATCACCACCCCTCTCACCCAGGCGGTCCCCAAGTCCCTCAGTAGACCGCAAGCAAGTAGCAGTAAGGCGGTCCCATCCCGCACAATCTGGCGAGACCTTTGATGGTCCGCCAACCTTAGAGCGTAGCGGTTCCGAGCACCGAGTAGGGCGGTTTCCTCCCTCTCCCCTGAGGGTGAGAGGGTCGGGGTGAGAGGTGGAGCCCTCTTTAAGGGTAAAGAGGGACGGGGTGATTTTCGAAGAATTGACAGGGTGGTTCGAAAAATCCTCTTTTATGGTAAGGGAGGACGGGTGGGTTTTCGAAAAAACTCTTTCAATAGTTTCTCGAATCTGAGAAACCAATTCCCTTCTATGGGCAACAATCCAAACATTGCAATTGGAATGTTCCCTCAAAAACGATTCTACGACCGAAGCGAGTAGAACCGTTTTTCCCGTACCCGTTGGCATTTGTGCCATCACGGACCGATGAAGGCGCAACGCCTTCTCAATCCGTTCCTTCATATCCTCTTGGTAATCAAAAAGCTTGATTACATTCATATTTTCAAATTATAATTAAATATTGTTATTTTTTCGCCTTATCGGTTGACTACTCCATATAATTTTACTATCTTTGTCAACCAGAAGAAAGAATGATTAATTATGGAACTAAAAGATATATTTTCTAAGCGACTGCGCAACGCACGTCTGATGCGAGGCTTGTCCATGCAACAACTCTGTGTGATGATGAATGATATTATCACCAAACAATCCGTGTCCAAATACGAACGAGGCGAGAGTATGCCAGACAGTACCATTCTCATCGCATTGTGTAAAGCCCTGAACATTTCCCCCGACTATCTGTTTCGTGAAAATCGTTCAGCTCTCAATAATGTTCATTACCGCAAACTAACTCGCCTGAGTGCTAAGGAAGAGAAATCCATCAATCTCATGGTGGAAGATACCATTGAACGCATCAATGAAATAGAAGATATTTGTGGCATCGAAAGCCATTTTGATGCTTCCTCCTTTACTTGCCAAGTAAAGTCTTTAAATGATGTTTTCAGCGCAGCAACCAAACTCCGCACCGATTGGAATATTGGCAATGCCGCCATTACAAACGTCATCAATATCTTAGAGACCAATGGTATCATTGTGGTAGAAGTAGAAGCTTCTGACGCTTTCTCTGGTCTCAATGGCACATTGGAAAATGGAACTCCTGTCATCGTCATTAACAAACAGATGAGCACCGAGCGTAAGCGTTTCACTGCGCTTCATGAATTAGGTCATGCATTGCTTCATTTTCCAGAAGACATGAATGAAAAGATGGAAGAACAATACTGCAATATTTTTGCCAATGAAGTTTTGATGCCAAGACAAACTTTCTTTCAGTCTATTGGTGAGAAACGCCACGACATAGCTTTAGTTGAGTTGAAAAACCTTCAATCAGAATTTGGAATATCCGTTGATGCCTTGATGTATAAGGCGAGATATCTTGATGTCATATCAGAAAATCGCTATACAACCTATTGGAAGAAGAAAAATTTCGATTCCAATTTCAAATCACAGGTAGAGAAAAGCATCATTGATGACGAGCACAGCACCAGATTCGAGAACCTTATCTATCGTGCCCTGTCAAGTGGCTTGATTACAGAATCCAAGGCTGCCGTCTTACTCAACAAGACGACAGAGGAAGTATTACATAATTTCGTTCTTGCCTAATGGAAATAGTAATCAGCGATACCAAAACGAACTTCTTCACCATGATATTCTATCGAAAGAAGAATATATAACCAAGCTTAAAGCCTTGTTGAAGTCCAACCATCGCCTTCCGACAAAGGAATTAATGAAACGAATCGAGGATTCTCTTTGATAATGTGCCATGATAACAAATCCAGCCCCAGAACCAATTTCATTCTTCACTTGAAGAATAAAACCAAGATATTTATCATCAGTAAAAGCAGCCTCAAAATCATTCCACACCTCATCCGTATATTTCTCCAACAAAATACTACAAAGACCATCAAAATTTGAATGCAAATAGCCATGATTAAAACCTTCTATCAGTTTTTTGTTCATCTTCTTGGCAAATACCGCATCATGATGTCTCTCCAAAACAGCTTCTTGATTGATTTCTTGGAGTTTATCCATCATTCGATTAAATAAATCCATTGACCTTTCACCCTGTTTGTTTGGGCGTTGATGGAAATCCGAAAAATGCAAAATCTTCATAGTATATCCTATTATATATAAGTTAAATCATAATTCTCTTGGCAAATAAAACTGCGTACAATCCTTTTGATACACAATTTTGGTTGCACTTTCATTCTGTAGCACTGCTCTTAAAGAAGGTTCTATAGCCTCTGGATTTGGATCCTGTATATAAACAGTCTTCAAGTAAGGCATGGCTGCAAATATCTTTCTATCTATTTGTCTATTGAAATATGGGAACGAATAACCTATGACAACTACCGTCGTTGTATCAGATGTTACTTTCTGAAGCATATCAAACATTTGCCTTTGCCTCTCAGAAGTCTCCCAAGCATAAGATAGACGTGAGGTAAATTGATAGCCAAATGCCGAAGTATCAGCACCCAAATTATCATAATATTCAATCAACTGAATAACAGAATCCACATCTCTATGCTTGGATATATAATCCACCATACAGAAATCATCAAAATTAGCAGAACCATTCACTTTGAATATTTTCCCACAATTACCAGAATCTTGATAATCTATATGAGCATTTTTGTCATATATCGGCAGGTTTCCAGTCTTTGAATAATTCCTATATGCCATTTCAAACTGGGAGTCGTAGTTCCAAGAAATGACACTTATTCCATTGGGAATAGATAATGTTTCATTTTGCAGAATATTAGCAAGAAAAGTATCATACCTTTGATCTGTCTTAGATACTAGTTGAGCCCAAACAAAGAATGTAGTAAGGACATTCTTCAAACGTTTCAGCTCGTTGGTTCTCCTAGTCAGATACAACTTTTTTCCATAAGTATCAATGGTCGCATGTTCCTTATTAGCTTGATAAACCTCTTTAATATCTGCTATCAAGCTATTACGCTTATGATTAAGATCGTCACCTCCTACACGAAACTTATTCAAAAATGAATAATCATTTGTATCAATCGGAGTATTCACTACAGCTTCCTTAAAAGAAAGGAGACATTTACCTATTTCATTGATAACAGGTAATCCCTCATGAATTAGAAGTCGCTCATTATCCGTTCCTTTCCCAATCAATTCTCGAGCATCGTTTTTACCATAACTAGCCCCTGCACCAATATAATATATAATTTTGCTCATATATCTAGATTGTTTCAAAATCCTTTCTTGGCATGCCATAATCCTTATAACATTCTGTATCTTCAATTTCCTTCCATGCCTTGTGAAGATACACCTTCACATCTTCAGGCAACTTACCTTCTGCTACAAGCCCATGAAAGACTCTCAACATATCGTTGACGGCATACTCAGGACTATACATATCATCAAAGTAGTTGTAATGCTCATCTATGACAAAATGCCGGCACATGGATTTTGTCATTTGCATAAATTTCAACGCTGCATCCATATACTCCCCCTTGGCAATCATCCGCTCAATCTTCCTATTCTCTTCAAGCATCAACTGCCAAATCAAATCACAATTCCAACCGATATTTCTACTGTTGAAGATACGACTCTCATAATCCTCATTCAACGGAATGATAGACTTTGCCTCTTTCTCTGCTTCAATTCGTTCCTTTTCCTCTCGCTCCTTTTGAAGGGCTATGCGTCTTGCCTCTCGCTCTTCCTCCTCACTCATTTCTCGCTCTACAGCTACTGTTTCACCAGTGAAAGGAGCCGCAGGAACCAAGACTAGCAACTTCTTCTCCAGCCCAGGGAAGTTACCATATTCCTTTGAATGTGTCATGATATACGAGCAAACCTCTTGGCGCATTGTCTCATTGTTCCAAGCCTTTACCGTCTCCACCAAAGCAGTATAACTCGCCAACACCAACTTTCCTATTCTCGACTTGTATTCACCTATCAGTACCGCAATATCATCACGGTTAATCAGCAATGGCAGATGCTCACACAATCCTTTTGCAATGGCAAATGCTGCATCTGGACGATTCTTAGCCAATATCCGTGGAATAGATTTCTTGTGCCAACGCTCCAACAGTCGCAACTGATGCATAAAATCCTCATTGTCCTTAGGCTTGAATGTCACTTCCTGCATGAAATACTTTCCATACGCCTCCTCATAATTCACTGCTAAACCACGAGGTACAAAATCTATCTTCGGTCGCTCCATCTGTCTGCGATAATGCTCCACCTCACGCATCCTCTTTTGTTTCTCATCCCATTGGATACGCAAAAGTTTCTCTTCTCTGATTCTAAGTTCTATCTCTTCAAACTCAGGAGTTTTCATCGTCTCCTCTTTGAGATGATTCTTGATGACTTTGTTCAAGTATCTCTTCCATACCTCCTTGTTCTCCTCATTCACGAACGGAGGACACTCATCGCCGTATGTCGCTCGCCAAGTTATCTCGTCAAACTGGAGATACCACTGATAACGTTTATGTTGGTTGTTATTTCCCATTATATACTTATTTTTGTGTTCATTACTACTCCTAATTCTTTAAATATTCAGTGAATATCTTCTTCACGTACACCAAATTCATTTTCCACCATTGCCAGCATAGCAGCAGACCAACTGATACCGCAAATAACAATAACCACCAAGACCAACCAAGAATGAAAAACATAATTATTGATGTAAACAAATGAGCGAAGAAGATATTTCTTGATAAAATAGACTGATAGTAGAACTCTTGACATCCCTCCATATTAATACTCTGCTTTGCCTGTGCCAAAGCCCTTGCAGACTTCACATTATCCACAGAATCTTCACGTTGAAGACTTAATTTATTTCTAAGGTCGCTGTTTCTAACAATCTGAAATCTTGTAAAGCTATTATTCAATACCAATCGAGAAGGACGAGGAATTCCCCAATGGTACATAAGATACTCTAATCCACCACTGATGATTTCATTGATATAGCCCACAACAAAAGCAGCAAAGAACAGCAACACAAGAAGTATTGCTGATAATTTGCCAACAGTTTCTACTATTCCATTATCAAAAGCATTATGATTTATGAGAACACTAATGCTTATACCAAACAGCAAATAAAAGCCAGGTATCAATATTTTGATTATTTCTTGCCAACGATATGTCATTTCTTATCTTCTTTTTGAGGTTCTAAATATTTTTTGTAACAGTATTTATATCCAGGAGGAGGATTTTTGAAACCTTTCAAAGCTTCTTTATTTTCTGATTGAGCTTTCCACAGCGCATCTACAGGTATAGATACAACTTGAGTTGTAAACAAGTCCTTGCCTTCGTGTTTGTAACTGTAACGTTTATATTCTTCCTTTGCTGGAGTAAAGCATACAGACCCACCGTAATGTCCCGAATTACAAATTACGACATTACAGTAAACAAGTCGTGAAATGGCTTCTGCCAAGAAATAGAAAGACTTAATGTCTATATTATTGGCTATAATCAAAAGATGCTGGATGCGCCCCTTGTATATGGCGTATCGTTCTATGTCATAAAAGTCGGCACAGATAGACACCCCCATCTCCCCATATTCACCTAAGTCAACAATATAAAACTCATTGCAAGGCTTAAATACTTTTTTCCATTGATCTTGAATAACATCAAGTTCATGTCTCGATGCAAAATGCTTTCCAAAATAAAATGAGGATTGATAGACTTCTACATTATTATCTTTCGGCCACCCTCTTGGTATATAAAACAATGCCTTATTCTCAATTTGATTATCCTCACATTGTCTAAAATCCAACCCTGCAATAATGATTGCTCCTAATTTCTGCGCATATTGCCTTAGGCGAGACTCGAAATAATTGGCAACCGCCAATTCTGGGATGACAACAATATCTGGGATATTCATTTTAGACATTTCTTGGAATGAAGCAAAAGCAGCTTGTATTTGTTTCCAAATGGCATTGGCTTCATAAATATCCATTTGAGGAGAGTCATACCATGCCAAGTCTTCATCTACTACAGCTTGGATGATTCCTATGTTCAAAACGTTTTCCATTATAGCTTGATTTTTATAAGTTGGCGTGTTTCGTGATTAGCCACTGATATCTGGTTCTCTCTCAATTCTTTGAGAGACTCCTCTAGTTTATTTCGCAAATCCTCGATATTTTCTATTTTTGCGTCATTTACCTTTTGTTTGGCGCAAACGGCATCATTCAGAATACTTTTCAACTTAATGGTCTCTCTATTTTCCAAGGATAGGCAAGAGGCTATAATCTCATAATTGATAGAAGAAACCTTTCCTCGTTCTAGCAAACGATACAAAACAGATTGCCATTCATACCCATATTCTGGTCTATTAAATACCCATGGCAAAGAAAACTCCTTTGTCAACAGTTGTAGGAAAATTATTCCTAAGCCATAAACAGTTCCAATCTCTGGAGAATATTCATCAGAGGCGAAACTTGGATAACGATACATTTCATCCATAAAGGAATCTTTCACTTTGATGTCAATTTTCTTATTGAGTGATAGCCAACTATCCCAATCCTTTTTATCCAAACATTCTTCTCTCTTTACCAAAATAGCAGCAGGATGAATACCAAAACTATCTATGTGCTCTATATCATTACAATAATGTTCTACGACATTCTTCATAATCAGCGTTGCTGCATATTCAGAACATAGTGCATTACTCAAAATATCGTTATCAGACAATTCTATTTTATGTACTTCATGAATCCATTGAACTAAAGAAACCTTATTAGGACTGGACATTTTTTTGTCATTCAATCCAAATGCCTTGATTACCTGTTTGGCACCTTGTCGTCCCCAAACAGAAAGCAACAGATTTTCTTTTTGCAATTTGGTTAGCTTTAGCTTCTTAAAATCAGTTTTGCCAAAACTATCCAATGGCACATGATTGACACAAGAAAACAGTAATTGCAAAAAATAAGCTGAATCGGCATTTGCTTTGCCCAAGTTCTCTTTCAAGAAATCAGGCATCACCAAATTTGGAGTAGGCTTCTTCCGATTGAATTTCTCTATACCCCACAATAACCAGAAGGAGGAATCTAAATTAATCCCATGATAGGTGCAACCATTCAAGAATTCACTTCCATTTACTTCTCCTTTAAAATAAGAAAGCCACATCTTAGTTCTTTTCACAATAAAATTAGCATCCTCGTAGAGATAATGATGTGGCTTAGTATATTTATCATTCAGTTTATTATAAATACCAAGGAGTCTCTTGTCAATATCCTTTTTTCGCGGGTTATTGTACTGATTCACAAAAAGTCTTGCAATACCTCTCATTACCTGCATCGCAAGATGTATATTCATCACAGATACAATGTATTCATAGCCCATATCATGAATCTGCTTTTGTTCATTTAACCATCCCAATCTGTCATACAGTTCTTGGATATTCTCAGGGTTGTGATAAACGCAAAAATCCAAGATTCTTAGCCACATCTTTGGTTTGTCAGGAACTTCTTGCAAAGAATAAATCAATAGGTGGAATATTCTTTCTTCAATCTTATTTATTTCTTCTCTTGAATGACCAATAGCTGCGATGATAGCATCATAATATTTATAGCCTTCTTTTACTATGTCCTTTAAGTCATTATCTAAAGACTCTGGATATTCATCTCCTATGGTAAATACTAAAGACTTCAACTTTTCCTTGACGTCATTTTCTACAGATAGTTTGTCAACATAAGACAACCATTCCCTGCGTAGTTTATGTATTTCTGCATAATCAACATTGATGTCAGAAGTCAAACGAGACAGCATGGTACAAGCAAAAGAAGTTCTTGTCCCCTTCTTAATTTCTTCTTCTGGAAATTCTGTTACGAGGAGCATCTGCAAGTCTCGAAATACCATATTAAATTCGTTGGTGTTAAGCAAGTCAAGAGGCATTTTAGCTATGTCCGAGATTTTATGTAATGTTTGTGTAATCAGAGGTGTTGGATAATGAGAATCAAATTCTATTGGTTCTTTATCTGTCTTAGCCACATTCACGCTCAATTGTAAACCCTTAAGCTCTTGTATATACCATTCTTTCCATTTGATCAACTCTTCCTTGTTATCTGATAAAAACAAATGGTCATCCACATATCTGAAATGCATGATTCGATGCGTCTTTACGCTTTTCAATCTCTCAATGACTTTCAAGTCAATCTCCAAGAGATAAAGATTAGCCAAAGCACCAGCAACTAGCAAACCTGTTGGCAATCCGTCAAAAACGACATCTTTATACAAATCCATCTCACTGAGTTCTTCTTCGGAGAAAGCATTTCCATCAGAACTATCATTAACAATCTCAAATTTTGTGAGAGCATTGACAAGAGAGACAAAATGGGTATCACCTATAGGGAAGTTATCAAGCAGAATTTTCCTTATCCTATCCATCTTTACTGAAGGGTAGAACTTTTCCAAATCAATTGCTATATAGTAAAGCCTTGTATGGTAATCTTCGGTTCCAAAATAGCCTTTCTCCAAATAAGGCAATTTAAAAGCCTCATTTACTTGAGCTGCATTTTCTTCTATCGCTTGCAACTCTGGTTCATTACATACTTGCTCATCATTCTTTCCAGGAAAAGCCATTCTCTTAATACATGCAGCCAGCATGTGCCTGTACAGCGGCCATCCCTGCTGCCACTTCCTATAAAAATTTCTGGATGTCGTTCTATAAACACCATTAATCCAATGTCCATGCTCGTCCTTCCAAGTATTCAAGAACATACGGTTTCCATAACTCCAAGCTGGCATTTGTTCCTCAAAGTATGGTCCAAGTACACCATATACAGCCATCCATACCACCTGGTCTTCCACATTGATACAGAATGATTGCCTTACACGCAGCTCCGTTGTTTCTTGTCCTTCTTCATTCTGACTGACTTTCATCCCTTTGGGATAAGGAGCAGGTTTTATCGGCTTCATTTTATAGTTGCCTTTCTTCATTTGCTCAGAAAGACGGCCTATATTCTGTACCAAATTAAACTTGAAAGCAGAAATCTCCAACTCGTCAAACCACACATCACCATGCTGATAGGAGTTCTCCACTCTTCTCCATGCCAATATGAGGTTTTCCTTACTGCATATTGCTTCAAATAGGTGTTCTTGTATCTTTCTCATTTTCATTGTGTTTGCTCAAATAAAATTCAGAATAATCTTTATGTTTATCATCTTTGCGTATGTTGTGAATGCAATTTCCAACTTTTCTCAAAGCCACGTTCATTTTTTCAAACAAAGACCTTCCTGCGTCATCATTGTCCACATATATAAATAGTGTCTTGTCTTTTAGATATTGAGCATACTCTGGTCTAAAAGAACCTGCGCCAGGCAAAGCTATCGCCTTTTTCCCCTCAGACAGATAAGCAAGGCAGTCGGTAACGCCCTCTGCCACATATATCTTTTCATATTGCCCTGATGATTTTAGTACTGGCATATTAAACATTAATGGAGTAAGCCCCTTGCAGTTGTTAAATCTTCTTTTGTCACCTTTCACTAAATCTCCAAGAAAGCGGCTTTGTATATTTCTGATGTTTCCATCTATATCATAATAGGGGAACAACAAGCATGGCACTCTAAACACAGGAAGTAACTTGAAACCATATTCTATCAAAACACCAGCCTTTATACATCTTTCTTTTGAAAAGACATTTGTCAAGGCTGCAACAAATTTGTCACCATCGGAAATACTTCCTATATTCATCGCTTTCACAACGTCCTTCAAATATTTTCTTTCTTCAAACAGAAAATGCTTTGCTAATTCAGAAAGACCTGCATTGCTAATAATCCATCCTAAGACCTCCTCATCTACAACTTTCTGAGTTTCTTCTATCTTTGGTGAAACTTTTCTTGCTGCAACTTTCCTTAGTTTTACATCCTTGGTATCAGGTATCTCAATATTGAAATTCCTTGCCAACCATATACAGGATTCTTGAAAAGTATAGCCCTTATAACGTTTTACCAACTCAATGCTATGACCACCAACACCGCAGACAAAGCATTTCCAACTATTATTACTTTTCCTGAAGGCCATGCTTGGATGATGGTCATCATGCATAAAGCAAAGAGCATGGTTGCGAACAATTTCTATTCCCAATCTCTCTGCCACATCATAAACACTAAGAGCATCCAACTTTGAAACTATATATGGTGGAATGTAAACCTTAGAAATCATTTTGTTACATTTAGCTTTTTCCACGTCCAGAACCACGTCCTAAACAGCGGCTCACACAATGCCTCACTTGGATAATGCCTCACAAATCGCATATTCCTTAGCGACATACGGAAGTATCGGTGCACCTTGCCTTCGCCAGTCTTATCCCCAAGCCTGTCATCATACTGTCCTAAGTTGCCACCTCGCATGATTTCATCAAGTAAGAACATTCCTTCTTTCTCATTAATTGGCACAATCATCATATCCTCTTCCAATCCAAACACCTCATGCAGTACATACATCACTGCACCAGCAAACTTCCACAACCCCAACCTTTTCAATTCCCGTTGCAACGCAGCCAAATCCGCAGAATCAGAATCCGTGAGATTAGTGAGATCCGTGTGCCACATCATCACCACAAAGTAGTAATCGAGAAGCTGCCTCAACCCGATACCCTCCGTAAAGATATGCCGATACAGATGAGAAAGGATATAGATAACGTTGAATGAAACCTGAGGCATATGAATCTCCCCATACCCATCAGGCAAAGAAACCCGATGATTACACTGTTCACCCATCACCTCCTTAAACCACTTCTGCATCCTGCTATTATGAATAGGGAAAAACATATATGAAGGAGTAAAATGCACCTCTATTGCCGTTTTCATCACAGGGAAGTCTACATGGTGATAACGCATCACCTGATTCGGACACACTTGATCCACATACTTCATGATTTTCCTGCGACCACCCGAAAGATAGATGTCTATATCCCCAGGCGTTCGCATATAAGGGTCGGGATAAAGCAACGCATTCCCCTGCCCCTTCAAGATGCAGTTAGCAAAGCCCTCGTTCTCGAAGTTTTGGCAAACCTTCACGGAATCCAGAAACAGTCTGATATTCTGTTTTCGTATCTGTTCCGCCATCACCATCCATTGCATCAGTAGCTTCTGCTCTGGCGCCAACTCCTTTGGCAATCGCTGGATACCATAAAACAGCACACCAAGCAAGGCCTGCTTCTTGGCGATAGCATATAGCTCCTTCCAATCCGCCTCCTTCAAGGAATCAGGAATCTCCTTGGCTGAACTGATACAGAATCGCAAGAAATCAAAGAAAATCTTTTGTTGTTTCAACATAAAGTTGTACTTTTGCACGCATGATACACACCATACGCATCATATTATCCTACATAGCAGCTATCATCCTTCTTCCGATAGCCTTGCTATGTAAGTTCTTCCGAAGAAAGTAATCCTATTTTTTTCGGAAAGGATCCTTGTATATTCCCAAGAGCTTCTTACCGAAGTAATAGAAGAACTGCATGTCATCCACGAAGTAACGCTTGAAGAGGCGCTTTGGTTCCTTCATGCAACGATACAGCCACTCCATACCAATTTTCTGCCAAATCTTAGGCGCACGTTTCAATGTTCCAGCTTCGAAGTCAATGGTAGCACCCAGAGCCATGAATACCTTTACTCCAGGCATCTTATCACGATACTTCATAATCCATTTCTCTTGCTTTGGAGCACCCACACCAACGAGCAGTACATTTGCACCACTCTCGTTGACGATGCGAACCAACTCCTCGCATTCTTCCTCATGCTTCTCGAAGCCAAAGGAAGGAGAATGAGCACCTACCACCATCTGGCGCCCCACCTTCTCATTGATACGTTCCATAGCCTTGGCAGCAATACCCTCCTTGGCACCAAGCAAGAAGATTTTGCAGTCAACATCATTTTTATGATACATATAATAAGAGGTGAAGAAGCTGGAACCCGGAATCGCTTCCTTGATTGGAGTCTTCAACAACTTACCGAACAGGTAGAGAATCTTACTGTCACACACCACCCATTCCGACTTCAGATACACGTCATAAAACTCCTTGTCCTTCTGAAGCTTGATCAGATGGTCAAGATTAGGAGTTACAAGAACACCCTCCTTCAGGTTCTCCAAGAGTTCCTGACGAGTAATGTTCTGAATATCTATATTTAAAATTTTGATTTTTTCCATAGCTATTTACGCATAAGAGATTGAGTATATTTTTCAATTAATTCATCTATTTTTTCTGTAAAATTATCAGAAATACCAACATCAAGATTTTCTATCTGACCAGAAATTATATTTAACAATTTCTCAAAATATTCTTCAACAATTATCATATGACAATAGGAATTAAACTTTGTCTTTGAAAATTTATGAATGTATTCATTGAGTTTGTCAACTATGTCCGACAAAGAACCCTCTATAGATTTATTTGCATCTTGGGTACTTTCTATCTTATAAGAAAATTCACTATCAGAAAAGAAGGTCTTTACTTTTTTCACATAGTTTCTTCTTTGCTCTAAACCTATTCCTTTAACATCTGCTAATCTTACCATACTCTCATATATAGTTCTAGTCTTAGATACAAAACCAAAATCTTCAATAACAGATTTCATATCATCAGTAAAAGATTGTGGTTCTATTTTAAAGCTCATTAAATCCACATGATTGAGAAATTTAGCAGGTGAAAACAGATGCCAAGATAAGACTTCTCTTCTAGAATATTTATTTTTAAAAGCTATTCTATATGGAGTAAAAGTTCTATCTAATGTTATAAAATACGGTTCTTTGCCTTCATGATAGTGTGTATCTGCCAAAAAACTTACCATTATAGCATCATTTTTACAAATGCCAGAATTCTTACTAGGTAGTCTATTTTTCAAAATGACATCTTGGAGCAAAGCTTCTGCATTCGTTGTTTCATAAGTAGGTATATTTATGACTGAAATGCCTAAGTCTTGTTCCATAAAATCTGATAAACAATCACGTGCAATACCTTCAAAATCATTATCAATCAAATCATCTTCTGAAAGATTGTATGTTTCATATAAAAAGTCAGCAAATGAATTGATATTTTCTTCCAACAAAGAATTATCTCTTAAATAAATGTAGTATTTATAAAAAACATTAGAAGAAACGTTAACATTATGCAAGGAAGGATCGTCCACAAATGGAATTAATCCTAAAGCTATTTTTATTTGATTGGTTACCTCTCTGAAATAATGTGTAGAAAAATAAAGTTTTATCTTTGGATTTTTCCTAGCATATTCTATAAGCTTTTTTATAACTCTCATACGAACATCCTCGGAACCGTCATTACGTAGTCCAGTATCACATAATGCATATAGTACTATCTGTGTATCTAGGTAAACACTCATATTTTGTTGACGAAGATAATTTTCAAATTTATCGGGGTTGGATAAATTACAAAAAACCTTACTTGCGGATTCTCTTAGCAAGAAATCATTATCTTCACAACATTCCAATATGTCTTTAAATAAATTGACATAAAGCTCTTCACCAACTATAGACTTCAAGAAATCCAAGATATCAGAATATTGATTATTCAACATATCATCTTCTAAACAATAAGCTTCAACCAAATCTATGTTAAAATTTTGTTCAAAGAAAACTGACAATCTATTCAACAGGTTATTTCTCTTATCTTCTATATGATATTTGCTTAAAAGCTCATCGAAAATCAAATAAAAATTTTGTTGATTATCCAGATAGTCTCTATGTATTTGTGTAATTTTATTTTTAAAATCATTAGATAACGATATCGGCTCAGATGATTGTGGAACAATTTGTCCTTTTCCCCTTAAGCGGTCAATTTGCCTTTCAAAGAAATCTTTGGTAAAAGCATTCTTAAAAAATCCTGTAGAATCCTCAACTAAGGTTGAAATCGAGCTCTGGGGATGTTGGTATAAATAATTTTCAATATAAGCATTAACTATCTGCTTTTTTAGCTCCGTTGAAGTATCCCCATAGTTGAAAAAATCAAATAACAATTTCTGTTTTAAATTCGTCTCGTCATCTATAGCAACACCTCCATTAGCTTGAATTTCTCTTGCAACTATGTTTTTATGAACTAAAACAACATATAAATAAACAACAAGTATATGTTTTAAGAGTACTGCTATTTCTGCAAAATCAAGTAACGCAGCATTATGTATATCATTACGCTTTACATAAGCTATAGCTATGGAATAAAGATATTCTTGACAACCTTTAAAACTATCCAAATTTGCCTCATTTAATATAGGATAATCTGTGGCTCTAACTTGTGATGACAGGCTTGTGTTTAAATGAAGTTGTTTGAGTAAAGGGGCTAAATTAATATGAGAAAGCTCTTCATAAGTTTTGCCATCCTTTAACATCAAGACCTTACGACAAAAAGGTTCTAACTTTGTTGCTAAAATATCAAGATTATTGATTGAATAAATCTTATCAACAAGCAACTCTTGTAATGCACTAAATATTGCAACTGAAAGCCCATGCAAATTTTCATTTCCAGACTTTGTATTAAGAAAATCAATAAAAAGATCGATCGCTTTTCTTATTGCATCTTGTGAATAGGAAGGAGTCCCATGCAAAAAGGTAATATAAACAAGATTATAAATACCTTCTTTAATATTTTGTAGTCTATACATAAGTTTTGAAATTACATAATTTTAAAAAAACTATCAACGATTTCTTTGCATTTGATAACTAAGAAACAAAGCTTAAAACAACTAGATTCAATGAGAACAATAAGTGACATGAGATTTTGCTATTTTCCAAACTCTTTAATTCTCTGTTCCTCTTTCAAAGAGCAAACAAGAAGCTGTCCATTCTTCTCGGCTACGATATAGCCATCCAAACCCTGAACCACCACCTTGCTTTCATCGTCTGCATGAACCACGCAGTTCTTGCATTCATACAAGCGGATGTCCTTGCCTACCTTGGCATTGCCAGCCTCATCCTGTGGAAGCAAGGTACGGAGACTACCCCAGCTGCCTAAGTCACTCCAGCCGAACTCGGCTGGCAAGGTATAGATTTCCTTCGACTTCTCCATCACGGCATAGTCAATGCTTATCTTCTCGCAGGTTGGGAAGAGTTTGCCGACTACCT
>ERZ1108170.1185-NODE-1185-length-17569-cov-4.897225_pt1 | contig 17569 bp, 17 predicted proteins | sample MGYA00403705_ERZ1108170 | MGnify/ENA primary metagenome ERZ1108170 (study PRJEB35170, sample SAMEA104062422) | human gut metagenome | biome: human gut; feature: human-associated habitat; material: faeces | place: Denmark | collected 2012-06-15 ...
AAGCACATTGTGCCTTATGCGCTCTACCGCGCAGAGGGCTTCGTCTCCGCGAATCTCGCCCGCAAAACCACCGGCTTCTCCGAAGACGACCTTGCGCTGCTCTGGCAGGCAATACTCAACATGTTTGAAAACGATCACTCCGCCGCCCGCGGCAAGATGGCCGTGCGTGAACTCATCGTCTTCAAGCACGAATCGGAGCTTGGCAATGCACCGTCCTACAAGCTTTTCGACGCCGTGACCGTCAGCAGAAACGCCGGTGTAGATGTCCCCCGCAGCTACCGCGACTATACCGTAACCGTCGCCGAGAATATTCCTGATGGAGTGACCTGCGAGAGGCTTTCGTGATGTACGAGCCTGATGACTGCTTGATGATCTCCGGCTTGCAGCACTTCCGCTTCTGCCGGAGGCAGTGGGCGCTGATACACATTGAGCAGCAGTGGGCGGAAAATCTTCGCACGGTTGAGGGTGAACTGATGCACGAGCGTGCGCATGACGAAAGTCTCCGCGAGAGCCGCGGCGACACGATCATTACCCGCAGTCTGCGCGTATACTCCCTTACGCTCGGCCTGAGCGGTCAATGCGATGTAGTTGAATTCCGGCGCAGCACGCAAGGCGTTCCGCTTGCCGGGCACGACGGGCTGTGGCTGCCGTACCCCGTCGAATACAAACGCGGCAAGCCCAAAGACGACGGCTGTGACGAATTGCAGCTGTGCGCACAGGCGATGTGCCTTGAAGAGATGCTGTGCTGCACAATTGACAGCGGCGCGCTGTTCTACGGTGAACCGCGGCGGCGTACCCGTGTGGAGTTCACAGATGCACTGCGCCAAGAAGTCATTGACGATGCCGCCGAGATGCATGAGCTGTACCGCCGCGGATACACGCCGCGCGTAAAGCCGACCAAGTCATGCAACGCCTGTTCGCTCAAGGAGCTGTGCCTGCCGCGGCTGTCGCGGACAGGCACGGTGGCCGCCTACCTGCGCGATAACATGGAGGACACGCCATGAAGAAACTGCTCAACACTCTGTTTGTCACAACGGAGGACGCATACCTCAGCCTTGACGGAGAAAACGTCGTCGTGAGCTGCGAAAAGCAGGAGCTCGCGCGTTTCCCGCTGCATACCCTGTCCGGAATTATCGCGTTCACCTACGCCGGTGCATCCCCTGCGCTCATGGGCGCATGTGCCAAGCGTGATATCGCGCTGAGCTTCTGCACTCCGCGCGGCCGTTTTCTCGCGAGATGCGTCGGCGAGACGACCGGCAATGTGCTACTTCGGCGCATGCAATACCGCGCGGCAGATGATCCTTTTCAAAGCTGCCGCATTGCCCGAAATATGATATTCGGGAAGCTGCACAACGCCCGCTGGAGCATTGAGCGCACGAAGCGCGATCACGGCCTTCGTGTTGATGTTAATAAGCTTCAGGCGTCCATCGACCGGATCAAAGGTCTTTACCCCATTGTCATGGAAGAGATCTCGCTGGACTCGCTCCGCGGAGAAGAGGGCGCAGGTGCACAGGCATATTTTGACGTGTTCGACGATATGATCCTTCGCAGCAAGGATGAGTTTTATTATCGCACGCGCAGCCGCCGTCCGCCGCTCGATGCGTTCAACGCGCTGCTGTCGTTTGCTTACAGTCTGCTCGCGCACGACTGCGCCTCGGCGCTTGAAAGCGTAGGGCTGGACGCCTACGTCGGATATCTCCACCGCGACCGGCCAGGGCGGGAGTCGCTGGCGCTCGATTTGATGGAGGAGTTGCGCCCGTGCTTTGCCGACCGCTTTGTGCTCACGCTCATCAACAACCGTGTGCTCAAAGCGATCGATTTTGACTTCCGCGAGAGCGGCGCGGTGCTGCTGGCGGACACAGGGCGCAGGACGTTCCTGCAGAAGTGGCAGAAGCGAAAAAAGGAGACCATCACGCATCCGTTTCTCGAGGAAAAGATACCGTGGGGTCTGGTACCGTATGTACAAAGCCTGCTGCTCGCGCGGTACCTGCGCGGCGACTTGGACGACTATCCGCCGTTTTTATGGAAGTGAGGCGCCAATGCTGGTTCTGATCACCTACGATGTGAACACGAGCGACGCCGCCGGACGCGGGCGGCTGCGCAGAATCGCAAAGGAATGTGTCAATTACGGTCAGCGCGTGCAGAATTCGGTGTTCGAATGCCTGCTGGACACGGCGCAGTGCCGGAAGCTGCAAAATGAACTCTGTAAGATCATTGACCCAGAAAAGGACAGCCTTCGATTTTACTACTTGGGCAAGAAGTACGAGAATAAAATCGAACACTTCGGCTGCAAGCAGACGTATCTGCCCGAGGAACCGATGCTCTTATAGTGCGAAGCACAAGCGCGCAGAAATTGTCCGGGCGGTTCGCACTAAAATTTGCACGTTTTTCTCGCACAAAAAAAACAGAATGCCCTGACAGTCGGCATTTTGCGCAAAAACATCTGAAATTTGTCTGTTATCGCAAAAATGTGCATAGTGATTTGTACACTTTTGCTGTCGCGCCCCGCAAGGGGCGCGTGGGTTGAAATTCCATAGAATAAGTAAAGCACTTAGCAAGGTAAGAAGTCGCGCCCCGCAAGGGGCGCGGGGATTGAAACGCTCCCGGGTTTTCGTTACCGTATCCCTCCACAAAAAGGAAGTCTCTGCCGGTCGGCAGAGACTTCCTTTTCATTTTCTATCTTTACTTGTCGAAGCTCGGGTTTACGTAGTAGACATTTTTCTCGTCCAGGCGGTCCTTGGCGAGGCGCAGGCCTTCGCCGAAGCGCTGGAAGTGCACGATCTCGCGCGCACGCAGGAATTTGATGACATCATTCACGTCCGGATCGTCGGAAAGGCGCAGGATATTGTCGTACGTCACGCGCGCTTTCTGCTCCGCCGCCAGGTCCTCCGTCAGGTCCGCGATGGTGTCGCCCGTGACCTGCATGGTGCTCGCCGACCACGGGTAGCCCGAGGCGAACTGCGGGAAAACGCCTGTCGTGTGGTCGACAAAATAGGCCTCGAATCCAGCCTCCTTGATCTGTTCCTCCGTGAGATTTCGCGTGAGCTGGTGGACGATCGTGCCGACCATCTCCAAATGCCCCAGCTCCTCGGTGCCGATATCGGTCAGCAGGCCCTTGAGCTCGGGGTAGGGCATGGAGTAGCGCTGGGAGAGGTAGCGCAGCGACGCGCCGAGCTCGCCGTCCGGGCCGCCGTACTGCGAGATGATCGCCGCGGCAAGCCGTGGATTCGGGTTCTTGATCTTGACGGGGTACTGTAACTTTTTCTCATATACAAACATTACTTTTCTCCCTCCAGATCCCACGGCCACGGATCATTCAGCCACTTGAAGCTGCCGGGCGTCACGTCCGTCTGCAAAATCGGGCCGTACTGCTTTTCATAGGCCTCGCGCCCCTCGCGGCCGAGCTTGATATACGACCAGTAGAGGTTCAGAACCTCGGTGTCCTCCGGGTGTGTGGTGAGATAAAGCCCCAGCTCGTCGATGGCAAAATCGAGCGCCATCAGCTCTGAGAGCGCCGTGTTGACGGCGGGGAACTTCGTCTTCATCTGCGCGTGAAAGGGTAGGTTCAGCCCCGGAAACAGCGTACCGGCCTTGAGCGCGTCCTGCTGGGAATAGCGCTCGGGGTCGTTTTTCTGCACGGGGACATAGGGAAAAGCCAGCGGCGCGCAGCAGCCGTTCGGCAGTGTACCCACGCCGGACTCGGCGCGCATGGCTCTGTTGTCGTCCAAAGAAGTCTCCTCCTTGCAAAGAAATCGGGCATCCGCCCACACCATCCTATGCAGCGGGAGAAAAAAGGGAAGCGGGGCTTTTCTTTTTGTTCAAAGTCCTGTATAATGAAAAGCACATAAGGCCGCGCCGCGGGGCATACATTGTTCCGGGGTGAGGGGTATTTTGTTTATCGTTTTCGGAAAAAAGGCGTTTTACGCCATATTCGCGCTGCTGCTCGTGCTGACGGCGGCGACCGTCAGCCTGCTTCTGCCGCCGGAGGCGGTGGAGACGAGCGTGTCGGCGCCGACAGGGAAGACCGTCTGGGTCATCGACGCGGGGCACGGTGGGGAGGACGGCGGGGCCGTCGCCGCCGACGGCAGCAAGGAAAGCGACATGAACCTCGCCATCGCGCGGCGGCTCGACGCGCTGCTCATTTTTCTCGGCGAGGAGACGCGCATGACGCGAACAGAGGATATCTCCATCCACGATGCCAGTGCGTCCACGCTGCGGGAAAAGAAGCGCTCCGACCTCGAAAACCGCGTGGGACTGGTCAACAGCACGCAAGGCGCTATCCTTGTCAGCATCCATCAGAACAGTCTTCCGTCATCCAAGCAGACGCACGGCGCGCAGGTGTTTTACGGCAAAAAAGAGGGGAGTGCCGAGGTCGCGAATGCGGTGCAGCTCGCGCTGAATCAGACTGTCAACGCGGGCAATGAGAAGACAGAGAAGGCCATCGACGCGTCGATCTTCCTGATGAAAAACGTCACCGCGCCCGCGATCCTGATTGAGTGCGGATTTTTGAGCAACGAGAGCGAAACGACACTTTTGAAAAGCAGTCAATACCAACAAAGACTGGCCGTTGTGATCGCGTCCGGTCTTTTACAGCAGTAGCAGCAAAGCAAAAGAGGTTTACAATATGGCAAAGGCAAAAAGTGTATTTTTCTGCACGGAGTGCGGCAACGAAACGCCCAAATGGGCGGGCCGCTGCCCGAGCTGCGGCGCATGGAACACGCTCGTCGAGCAGGCCGTCGGCGACAGTGCAAAGGCGAAAGCGGGCGGCCGCAGCCGCGCGCTGCGCGCCAAGGCGCACCCGATCGCAGAGCTTGACACAGCGCAGGAGATCCGTTTTCCCACCGGCATGGGCGAACTCGACCGCGTGCTTGGCGGGGGCGCTGTGCAGGGCTCGCTCGTGCTCGTCGGCGGCGCGCCGGGCATCGGCAAATCGACACTGATGCTGCAGATCTGCGGAAAACTGAGTGAAACCGCCAAAATTCTGTACGTTTCCGGCGAGGAATCGCCGCGTCAACTCAAGCTGCGCGCCGACCGCCTCGGCGTGCAGTCGGACAACCTGTACGTGCTGTCTGAGACCTGCCTTGGCGACGTGCTGGAATCCGTCGAAGAAGAAAAGCCCGACGTTTTGATCGTCGACTCCATCCAGACGCTCTATCAGGACTCGCTCGAATCGCCCGCGGGCAGCGTGGCGCAGGTGCGCGCCTGCACGCTGGAGCTAATGCAGCTGGCCAAAGGGGAGGGCATCACCGTCTTCGTCATCGGTCATGTCAATAAAGAGGGCTCCATTGCGGGCCCGAAGGTCTTGGAACACATGGTCGACTGCGTGCTGTATTTCGAGGGCGAGGCGCACATGAGCTACCGCATCCTGCGCGCAGCGAAAAACCGCTTCGGCGCGACGAACGAGATCGGCGTATTCGAAATGCGCAGCGAAGGCCTTGTCGAAGTGCCGAACCCGTCGGAAATGCTGCTTTCGGGACGACCTGACGATGCGCCCGGCACCTGCGTGACCTGCGTGATGGAAGGCCAGCGCCCGGTGCTGGCCGAGGTGCAGGCATTGCTTGCGCCCGCGGCGCAGTCAGTCTCGCGGCGGACAAGCAACGGCTTTGACTACAACCGCGCCGCCATGCTGATGGCGGTGCTCGAAAAGCGCGGCGCGCTCAAGGTGTCCGGCTGTGATGCGTTTTTGAACGTCATCGGCGGATTGAGCGTGGACGAGCCCGCAGCGGACCTTGCCGCCGTGCTGGCGCTCGCGTCGAGTTATCTCGACAAGCCCATCGGCAACCACGTCGCCGCCATCGGCGAGGTCGGCCTGACCGGCGAGCTTCGCAGCGTGAACCATTTGAACGAGCGGCTCAGCGAGGTGCACCGTCTGGGCTTTGAAACATGCATCATCCCGAAGCAGCGCAAGGATCAGATCCGCGCGCCGCAGGGGCTCGCGCTGATCGAAGCGTGCAACATCGCCGAAGCGCTGCGCGCCATTGTGCAGGCGTAAACGCCGATGCGCCGATTGTAAAGCAGTTTCTATAATCTATAATATAGTAGCAAAACCGGCAGCGTTTTCACACTGCCGGACCCATAAAATCCCACGATCCTGACAAAGGAGGTTTTTGCCGCCAGCCACGCCAAAACGCTCATTTCCGCAAAAATACGTTTTTCCGCCCCCCTAAATTGAACAAAATTTTTATTTTGTTCAATAAAGTATGGACTTCAAAATGCCCCCTCTCCATCGGCCTCTTTATTGAAAGCCGTCATACCGTCGATTAACGGCATGTGCGCTGTGCATCCGTTCGAACGATCAATCGCTGCGCAGATTTGCTCTGCGTCGTGTTTGAACTGCCGACAACGCTCACAGATCAGAGCTACCGAATTTTTTCCGGTATTTTGAAATCCAACACTTCGTAACTTCTCCGTATTTTTTCTTTCTGATTTAGATGAGCTGTTTCTGTGCCTGCACTGGCGCTCATTTACTATGAACGACTACCGCTTGGAATCGCCGCCGATCCTGCGTGATTTTTTATCCTATCACGAGACCATCAAAGCCCACTCGCAGAAAACAGTCGACGAATACTTTCTCGACCTGCGCAACTTTTTTCGCTATCTGAAGCAGTCGCGCGATCCGTCGCTGTGCGACCTCCCTTTGAGTGAAATTTCCATCATGGATGTCGATCTCGACTTTGTGAAAAAAGTAACATTAACCGATATCTACGCCTACATGACCTATTTGAGCCGTGACCGCGTGCAGCACCAGAACAGCGACATATCCGATTACGGCTTAAATGCTGCGTCTAGAGCGCGAAAAATCGCGACAATTCGGTCTTTTTATAACTATTTAGTCAATAAGGCGCACCTTTTGGACACAAATCCCTGCAAGGATCTCGACTCCCCCAAGATTAAAAAAACGCTGCCGAAGTACCTGACGCTCGATGAAAGCGTGCAGCTTTTGCAGTCGGTCGACGGACAGAACCGCGAGCGCGACTACTGCATTCTGACGATCTTTCTGAACTGCGGGCTGCGCATTTCCGAGCTTTGCGGCCTTGATTTGCAGGACATTCAGGACGACGCACTGCGCGTGCTCGGCAAAGGCAACAAGGTGCGCATCGTCTACTTAAACGATGCCTGCAAGGACGCGCTCAATGGCTATCTCGCCGTGCGCCGCCCCATCACGGGGCGCGACCGGAACGCTCTTTTCCTCTCCACGCGCAACGAGCGCATCAGCCGCTCAAGCGTCCACGCGCTCGTCAAAAAGCACCTGAGCGCCGCAGGGCTCGACGCCTCGGAGTACTCCTCGCACAAGCTGCGCCACACGGCGGCAACACTGATGCTGCAAAACGGCGTGGACGTCAAAGCCGTGCAGGAGGTGCTCGGGCATGAGCATCTGAACACGACGGAGATCTATACGCACATCGATAACGATGCGCTGCGCGTGGCTGCAAAGGCAAATCCCTTGTCGCATGTAAAGATGAAAAAGAACAAGGAATCAAATTGACTTTCCCCGCCTGATCCGATATACTTATTTGTTGATGAAATGTATTTTTCAAGGAGGGTTTCCATGAATACCAAAGAGCTTTCCCCCATCTGCCGGCAGGTGCGGCGCGACATCATCACGATGACCGCCAACGCCGGCAGCGGCCACCCCGGCGGTTCGCTGTCCGCGGTGGAACTGATGACCAGCGTTTTCTTCAACCACATGCGCGTTGACCCCAAGAACCCGCACGATCCCAACCGTGATCGCTTCGTGCTCTCCAAGGGTCATGCCGCCCCCTGCTATTATGCGGTGCTCGCCGCCAAGGGCTTCATCTCTCGCGACGAGTACGCAAACTTCCGCCAGCTCCATTCCATCCTGCAGGGCCACCCTGACGCGAAGAAGGTCCCCGGTGTGGACGCTTCCACCGGTTCTCTCGGTCAGGGCGTGTCCATCGCCGTCGGCATGGCGCTCGGTGCCAAGCATCTCGGCAAGGATACGAAGGTCTTCGCCCTCGTCGGCGACGGCGAGAGCCAGGAGGGTCAGATCTGGGAGGCTTACATGGCCGCTGCGCACTATAAACTCGACAATCTGACCGTCATCATCGACAACAACGGGCTTCAGATCGACGGCACGAATGATCAGGTCATGAGCCTTGGCGATCTTCCCGCCAAGCTGCGCGCCTTCGGCTTCGATCTCATCGAGCTGCCCGACGGCAATGATCTTGACGCCATCGAGGCAGCGCTCTCCAAGCCCACCATGCCCGGCAAGCCCAAGGCGATCCTCGCCCACACGGTCAAGGGCAAGGGCGTTTCGTTCATGGAGAACCAGGTCGGCTGGCACGGCAAGGCCCCGAACGCCGAGCAGCGCGAGCAGGCACTGAAGGAATTGGAGGACTAAGAACATGGCTGATAAAATTGCGACCCGTCAGGCTTACGGCGAAGCGCTGATCGAACTGGTCGAAAAGAACGATAAGGTCGTCGTGCTCGACGCCGACCTCGCCAACGCCACGCAGACCTGCAAGGTCGCCAAGGCGCACCCCGAAAAATTCTACAACTGCGGCATTGCCGAGGCCAACATGGTCGACATCGCCGCCGGTATGTCCACGATGGGCCTCATCCCCTACTGCTCTTCGTTTGCGATGTTCGCGGCGGGTCGTGCCTATGAGCAGATCCGCAACAGCGTTGCCTACCCGCACTTCAACGTCAAGGTCTGCGCCACCCACGCGGGCGTCAGCGTCGGCGAGGACGGCGGCAGCCACCAGTGCATCGAGGACCTCGCGCTCATGCGCGCCATTCCCGGCATGACGGTCATCTGCCCCGCGGACGCCAACGAAGCCAAGGCCGCCACCATGGCGATTGCCGAGGTCGACGGCCCGGTCTACATGCGCCTTGCGCGCCTTGCCACCCCCGTTTTCGAGGGCGACATGGTCAAGCCCTTTGAGATCGGCAAGGCAAACGTCCTGCGCGAGGGCAAAGATGTTGCGATCTTTGCGACCGGCCTCATGGTCAACGAGTCCCTGATGGCCGCCGAGGCGCTCGCAAGCGATGGCATCGACGCTGCCGTCATCAATATCCACACCATCAAGCCCATCGACGCAGAGTGCGTGACGAAGTACGCAGAAAAATGCGGCAAGGTCATTACCGTTGAAGAGCACAGCGTCATCGGCGGCCTGGGCGACGCCGTTGCCGACGTCCTGATGGGTAAGGTCAACTGCAAGTTCCATAAGATCGGCGTGAACGACCGCTTCGGCCAGTCCGGCAAGGCGGCGGACGTGCTACGCGAGTATGGCCTGACAGCGGACCAGATCGCTGAGACGGTCAAAGTGAACATCTGAGGAAAGAAAGGAGACAAAGCGAATCGGTTTTGTCTCCTTTTTTTCAAAAATATCGCAAATCCTCTTGCAAAATCAAATTTCTGTGTTACAATACAATTAGTTCCAAACGTACCAAACATTTGAAATAACTTAAATAACTTTTTATCAAAGGAGAAGATATTATGCCGCTCGTAACATCTACTGAAATGTTCAAAAAAGCCTATGACGGCGGATACGCCATCGGCGCGTTCAACGTCAACAACATGGAGATCGTGCAGGGTATCACCGAGGCCTGCCAGGAAGAGCACGCGCCCGTGATCCTGCAGGTCAGCAAGGGCGCCCGCGCCTACGCGAACCACACCTACCTCGTTAAGCTCGTCGAAGCGGCGGTCGAGTGCTGCCCCGATATCCCCATCGTGCTGCACCTTGACCACGGCCCGGATTTTGAGACCTGCAAGTCCTGCATCGACGGCGGCTTTACCTCCGTCATGATCGACGCCTCCTCCAAGCCCTTTGCCGAAAATATCGAGATCACGAAGAAGGTCGTCGAGTACGCACATGACCACGGCGTCGTGGTCGAGGCCGAGCTCGGCACCCTCGCCGGTATCGAGGACGAGGTCAAGGTCGCCGCGCACGAGGCGTCCTACACCCATCCCGAAGAAGTCGAGGAATTCGTCTCCAAGACCGGCTGCGACTCCCTTGCCATCGCCATTGGTACCTCTCACGGCGCTTACAAGTTCAAGCCCGAGCAGTGCACCGTCAATGAGCAGGGCATCCTCGTCCCGCCCCCGCTGCGCTTCGATGTGCTGAAGGAAGTCTCCAAGCGTCTGCCTGGCTTCCCCATCGTGCTGCACGGCTCCTCCTCCGTCCCGCAGGAGTATGTCAAGATGATCAACGAGCACGGCGGCAAGATGCCCAACGCTATCGGCGTGCCCGAGGATCAGCTGCGCGAGGCCGCAAAGCTCTCCGTCTGCAAGATCAACATCGATTCCGACCTGCGCCTTGCCATGACCGGCACCGTGCGTGCTTTCCTCGATGAGCACCCCGACAAGTTCGACCCGCGTGAATACCTCAAGCCCGCCCGTGCCAACATCAAGGAGCTCGTCCGCCACAAGCTCGTCGACGTGCTCGGCTGCGCCGGCAAGGCCTAAGCGATAAGGAGAACTGCTATGAGTGAATTGAAAGGCGCGTGCATCATCGGCCAGTCCGGCGGCCCGACCTCCGTCATCAACGCGAGTGCTTACGGCGTCATCCGCACGGCGCTCGATTCCGGCTGCATCACGAATGTCTACGGCGCAGAGCACGGTATCAAGGGCGTGCTCGAAGACCGCCTGTTCGACATGAGTCAGGAAGACCCGAAGGAGCTGGATCTTTTAAAGTACACCCCCTCCTCCGCCCTCGGCTCCTGCCGCTACAAGATGAAGGACCCCGACGAGGACGACACCGATTACAAGCGCATCCTTGAGGTATTCAAAAAGCACGACGTCCGCTATTTCTTCTACAACGGCGGAAATGACTCGATGGATACCTGCAATAAGATCAGTAAGTACATGCAGAAGGTCGGCTACGAGTGCCGCGTGATGGGTGTGCCCAAGACGATCGACAATGACCTTTATGGCACCGACCACTGCCCCGGCTACGCCAGCGCCGCCAAGTACATCGCGACGAGCTTGATGGAGGTCTATCAGGACGCGCACGTTTACGACACGGGCATGATCTGCATTGTCGAGATCATGGGCCGCCACGCCGGTTGGCTGACCGCCGCCGCCGCGCTCGCGACGAAGTACGGCGCTGGTCCCGACCTCATCTACCTGCCCGAGACTGATTTCGACATGGATACCTTCCTTGCCGACGTCCAGCGCGTTTATAAGGAGACCGGCAGCTGCATGGTCGCCGTGTCCGAGGGCATTCATTATGCCGATGGCAGCTTTGTCTCCGAGGCCAAAACCAGCGCGACGGACGGCTTTGGCCACGCGCAGCTTGGCGGCCTCGCCGCGCTGCTGGCGAGCATCGTGAAGGAAAAGACCGGCGCGAAGGTGCGCGGCATTGAGCTGTCGCTGCTCCAGCGCTGCGGCGCACACCTCGCAAGCGAGACCGATATCGAAGAGGCCGTCATGGCCGGTCGTGCCGCGGTGGAGAACGCCGTCGCCGGCATCACCGACAAGATGGTCGCCTTTGAGCGTGAGACTGTGGACGGCCACTACGTTTGCAAGACGAAGCTGCTGCCGCTCACCGAGGTCGCAAACTTCGAGAAGAAGATCCCCATCGAGTGGATCAACGACTCTCACAACGGCGTCAAGCAGGAGTTCATCGACTATGTCCTCCCCCTCATCCAGGGCGAGCCCAAGCTCCCGAAGGAGGACTCCCTCCCCCGTTTCGCCAAACTCAAAAAAGTGCTGGCCAAGTAAATTTTTCAGTAAAAAAGGAACCGATTCAAAAGAATCGGTTCCTTTTTTATCCTGGTCCACGCATTCCGCTTATTCCGTGGACCACTCACCGAGAACATCTGTGGTAAGCGGCAGCGTCGTTTCCTTCGTGCCGCTTTCCGTGTAGAGCGTCAGCGTAACGGTATTGTCCTGTGCGTGATAGGTCTCCGCCCGCGCGGTCACGCCGAGGGGCGCACTCCGGCGCGCAAGCTGCGCGTCCGCCTTATCCCAGTCGACCTCACTGCGCTGAGAGCCCCCCTCCGCGGCGTTCCAACGGTAGACAAAAACACACGACATGCCGTCGCCAAAGGTGCTGCGCGTAATGAGTTCGCTGCGCCCGTCTCCCGTGAGATCAAGCGGCCACGCGCCGTCGCCCTCCGCCGCATCATCAAAGTCATTGCCAAAGGTCCTGCCCGCATAGACGAAGCCCTGCTCCGTCAGCGCATAGAAGTCACAAACTGTCATAACTATGCCTTGGATCGTTTCAAGCTCGAAGCCCGGAAATCCGAGCACATCGTCCCGTGCGGTGAGAGAGACTTTTTCGGCAGCGTTGCCATTTCCGATCCAAGTGCCACGATTCACGCCGAACGGTATGTCGATCTCCGCACCGTCCGCGCCAAAGAGCGCGTAGCGCGCATAGCCAGCCTCATCCGGCTCGTAGACTCTCAGCGTGACAGTCTAACCGCCGACCTCCTCGGTCTGTGTAAGCAGCACGGCGGGCGCGTCAGCCTCCGTCGGTGGCAATTCCTCTATGATGGGCTGCGGGGTGCGGCTTGCTAAGATGATGCTGACAAGCGCCGCTGCCACCAGCAGCGGCAGCGCGATCTTTCGGCTCATATCCTCTTCCTCCTGTTATTCTTCTTATAGAACAGCATAACAGCGGGCAGCGGAAATGACAAGTTACAAAGTGATGACATTCCAGTTACAGGAATGTAACAAAGCGAGAGGAACCTCCTCTCGCTTTGTTTCTTTACAGGATGATACAGATGAGACCGCCCGTGCCCTCGTTGATGATGCGCTCAAGCGTCTGGCGGAGCTTGAGGCGCGCGTCGTCCGGCATGTGCTTGAGCTTTGCCTGCAAGTCTTCGTTCACGATCTCGTGGAAGCTGCGGCCGAAGATGTTGGACTGCCAGATCTTCGTCGTGTCGCCCTCGAACTCCTGCAAGAGGTAGTTGACCATGTCCTCGCTCTGCTTTTCGTTGCCGACGATGGGCGAAACGGTCGTTTCGATGTCGGCGCGGATGATGTGCAGGCTCGGCGCGCTCGCCTTGAGCCGCACGCCGTAACGCCCACCCTGCTTCATGATCTCCGGCTCTTCGAGGTTCAGCTCATCGACCGTCGGCACAACGATGCCGTAGCCTCTCTCGCGCGCATCGGACACCGCCTGCGCCACCTTGTCGTACTCCGCCTTGACCGACGAGAGCTCAGTGAGAAGGCTCAGCAGATCGCCGTCATCCTTCACATCGAAGCCCGACTGCTCGCTCAGCGTCCGGTAGAACAGTGCGCGCGGGAGCTGCAATTCCGCCGCGGCGACGCCCGTGCCGAGCTGAATGGACGTGATGCGCGCGCTGCTGACGCTTTCGCAGCCGCCGATGGCGCTGATCGCGCCCTGCACCTCTCGGATACAGTGGAGGCTGCCTGTGTTCTCGCGGATGGCCTGATAGAGGCCGCTTTTGATCGGGTGATCGTCGGCAAGCGCCTCGACCCACGGCGGGATGAAGAGGTCCAGCTCGCAGAGCGGGAACTCGTAAAGGATGGCCTTGAGAATCATTCCCACTGCGTTGTCGTCGAGCGTCAGGCAGTTGACGGGCAGACATGTCACGCCATAGCGTGAAGCGATATCCCTTGCCATTGCCTGCACGCGATCGCTTTCCGGCTCTGTCGCGTTGAGCAGGACGAGGAAGGGCTTGCCGATCTCCTGTAATTCGCGGATGACGCGGCCCTCGGCCTCTATGTAGTCCTCGCGCGGGATATCAGTGATACTGCCGTCGGTCGTCACAACGACGCCGATGGTCGAATGCTCGCGGATGACGCGCGTTGTGCCAAGCTCCGCCGCCTCGCTCATCGTCACCTCGTGGTCGAGCCACGGCGTCGAGACCATGCGCGGGCTCTCGCCCTCCATCTGCCCCGTCGCGCCGGGGATCATGTAGCCCACGCAGTCGATGAGCCGGACCGAGCAGCTGCTTCCCTCGTCGAGCGCGATGTCCACCGCCTCTTCCGGCACGAACTTCGGCTCCGCCGTCATCACCATGCGGCCGCTGCCGCTCTGCGGCAGCTCATCCTTCGCCCGCTCGCGGCGGTAGACATTGTCGATATTCGGGATGACCTGCGTTTCCATAAAACGCTTGATGAACGTCGACTTACCCGCGCGCACGGGGCCAACGACGCCGATGTAAATGTCCCCCGCCGTGCGGGTCGAAATATCCTGATAGATCTCCGTATTCATGCTCATACCTTCTTCCTCCGTTCCTCAGCGCCTGCGTGGGATCAGCAGCAGCTTTCCGATCATCGCGGCGGATTCCTCCTTGAGCTCGTTGGCCGCAAGGATGGCCTCGACCGTTGTGCGGTAGAGCTTGGCAATATCCCACAGCCGCTCGCCCTGCTTCATCGCGCGCAGCACGAGCGAGGGGACGTTCTCGTCCTTTTTCCCGCACTCCTCGGCCTCAAGCGACTGAAGACACGGATAGCACGGCGTTTCCGCCACGCTGACGGCAAACGTTACGGGGAAGCGCAGCTCCACGCCGTCCGCGCCGACGGACGCGGCGATCTCGCCCGCGTACACATCCTGCACCCGCGCCTGGCCGCTGCCCGGAAGGTCGGTCTCGAGCAGCACCTCGCTCCGCCGCTCGGAGAGCAGCGGCACGGCGTTTTCGTCGAGATACAGCACGCGCAGATTCGCCGTCGCGCGCAGCGACGCGCTCTCTCCCCCGCCGCTCACGCCCGCGCTGCTGAAGATCACGTCCGTCGCCAGCACCGTCTGCACCTCGGCCCCGGTCTCGATCTTTTCGCGCACGAGCTGCTCGCGCAGCACCAGCGCCGCGCTGTCGCACAGCTCGACCGTCTCCGTCTTCGCGGTCAGGTCGTAGGCCGTGCTGTAAAGGTCCGCCACACAGCAAACGCTTTTCACCTCGCGCACCGCTGTGAACGCGCTGATGTAGAGCCGCAGCGAGATGGCGCGGTTGTTGTCCGGCTCGCTCTCGCTGCCGACATGGATCTCCGCGCCTGTCAGGCGCAGCGACGCGCGCACCGTCGTCTCGCCCTCCTCTTCGGCAAGGCCGTCGAGAATCTGCGAAAACGGCAGCTCGCTGCTCATGGACGCAAGGTTCCCACTCTCATCCAAGTAGATGGCATCCAGCCGCGCGACGCCCTTGAGCACGATCTTGTTGCCGATTGACTTGCAGTCAGTCACGCGCAGCGCGCACTTTGTGCGTAAAAGCTCCTGAATGGGCTCTTTTGTCCCCGAGAGCAGCACCTCGTCGGAAAACGTGAAGTCCTTTTCCCGAATGGCACGGATAATACCGATGTCCTTTTTCTCGCACAGCGTTTCGATCTTGTAGGCTTCCTGCTCCTTCACGCCGCTGCACACGCTCAGCGACGCGGGCACATAGGGCGTGAGCGTCAGCTCCACGTTCACGCGTGTAAACACCTTACGCGGATTGAGCATGCGCACTTCGCACGAGCAGAGCCGTCCATCGAGGCAGCTGTCCGCGCTGCCGCTCAGCGTGCGCCCCTCGATCGTCTCGTCGAGCGGCAGCGTGTATTCAAACGACTTCATCCCCTGCGCGTCCTCGGCCACGTACAAAAGCGTCATGCGGACCGTGCCCGACACCTGCGCTTTTCCGTCTGCGATCTCACGGCTGCGCAGGAAAAGGCACCCGCTCGCATCCACGATGCGGGCGATGTCCGGCAGATAGTCCGGCACGATGGTCTCCGTTGTCTCCTCGCGGTTCTCGCTGAGCTGCGGTAACGCCTGATAACAGGCAAACTGCTCCTTTTTCAATTCCAGTTCCATTGCAGTCCCTCTCCTTCGGCTAAGTGGTTACTGCACTCTATGCACTGTGGACGCGCGTTATGCTTCCTCCCCGACGCCAAATACGCGCCGCAGCAGCGACGAGAGAACCTTGGGTGACTTCCAAACGACAATTTTCATGCTTTTCCCCCTCCCAATATTCATGCCCTTTTCAACCAATGTTAAAATCTGCGCAGGCAGCCGATGCCGCAGAAGATGAGAAGAAACGCGACCAGAAACATCAGCGCCCCCACCGGAAAAACAGCCGCAATGAAAATACCGAGCCCCAGCGCCAGCGCGCAAACACCCACGCAGCGCCACGGGCCGAACAGCGGCGGTCCCGGTGGGCGCGGCGGCGGATTCGAATACATGCTTTTTCCCTCCTCTCCCGGCGTTCGCCTGCTCCATTCTATACAAAAGCGGCCGCCGCGTTCCTGCTTTATCGTGACAAAGCGTCGAACTTCGTCATGTTGTCCTTTGTAATACTTGACATTCTCTCATCTTTATGTAATATTAAGAACAACTTCACTTGATCGCGGCTCTGCGAGCGTGTTCCGCACTGACCGCAACGGAAAGGACGGCACACCCATGCAGGAAATGAGCAGAAGAAATCAGCACTTTACCGACTCCGTCATTCGCAGAATGACGCGTATCTCCAACGAATGCGGCGCGATCAACTTAGCGCAGGGCTTCCCCGATTTTGACCCGCCCAAGGAGATGATGGACCGCCTCGAGGTCGTGAGCCACGAAGGCCCCCATCAGTACCCCATCACGATGGGTGCGCCGAATTTCCGCCAGGCCATCGCGCGCAAATGCGGTCACTTCATGGGCCGCACCATCGACCCCGAGACCGAGATCGTCGCGACCATCGGCTCGACCGAAGCGATGGTCGACACGCTCTTCGCCCTGACGAATCCGGGCGACCGCGTCGTGATGTTCTCCCCGTTCTTCGAAAACTACCGCGCGCAGGTCATCATGGCTGACTGCGAGCCGGTCTTTGTCCCTCTGAATCCGCCGACGTTCTCCTTTGACCCGAACGTGCTCGAAGATGCGTTCCGCGGCGGCGCGAAGGCCATCATCATCTGCAATCCCTCGAACCCGAGCGGCAAGGTCTTCACCGAGGAAGAGCTCAAGACCATCGCCGACCTCTGCATCCGCTACGACGTTTACGCCATCATGGACGAGGTGTATGAGCACATCATCTACGACGGCCGCAAGCACGTCTACATGAACAGCATCCCCGGCATGTGGGAGCGCACGGTCTCCTGCTCGTCGCTCTCCAAGACCTACTCCGTCACCGGCTGGAGACTCGGCTATGCCATCGCGCCGGAGAACATCATGGCGCGCATCCGCCAGTACCACGACTTCAACGCCGTCGGCTGCCCGTCGCCTCTGATGGAGGCCGCCGTCGTCGGCCTCAACATGCCGCTGAGCTACTATGACGAGTTCGGCGCGCACTACGCGCACATGAAAAAGATCTTCACCGAGGGCATGCGCGACATCGGCATCCCCTTCACCGATCCCGAGGGCACGTACTTCGTGCTGGCCGACATCTCCCCGTACCTCAAGAAGGGCCAGAGCGATGTCGACTTCTGCGAGCAGCTGGCGAGAAAAGCCGGCGTCGGCGCCGTGCCGGGCAGCTCGTTCTTCAATGAACCGATCAACAATATTGTGCGTCTGCACTTTGCGAAGAAGGATGAGACGCTGTACGCCGCGCTGGATCGGCTGAATCATATCAAGGATATGATGTGAGTTTTCCGCACTTCATGCGGAAGGAATGTTCCACACACTGTGTGGGGACGCGGATAAGGGAGGGGTATCTCTTTTTGAAAAAGAGACATCCCTCCCTTACACCC
>ERZ1108170.1195-NODE-1195-length-17481-cov-8.866005_pt1 | contig 17481 bp, 13 predicted proteins | sample MGYA00403705_ERZ1108170 | MGnify/ENA primary metagenome ERZ1108170 (study PRJEB35170, sample SAMEA104062422) | human gut metagenome | biome: human gut; feature: human-associated habitat; material: faeces | place: Denmark | collected 2012-06-15 ...
GCACAAATCCCCGCTCGTCCAGAAAGTAGGTTCCGTTCTGGAGATGGATGCGGTCTGTCTGAATCTCCGGTGGTTCGGATGCACAGGCCAACTTGATGGCCTGCATGATATGTTCAATACGTCGTGCTACGCTGGTGGTAGCGTAATAGCGAATCTGCTCATAGATTTCCTTTTTCAATGGGGCTTCATCCTCGATCATGCCATCCACCGTGAACAATCTGCCTTGAAAACAACGCATGGGGTGCAGGCTCAGAAAGTAATCTGCGAACAATGGTTCAATGATTTTCCCGTTGTCACCCACCCAGGTTCGGGCGGGTGCACTATGCTGCTTTTTCGGTTTCTTTGCATCGTTCGATTGCTTCTCCAAGGGCGGTCACTTCCTTTCCGTTCAATAGTTGTTGCTTTTCATTTGGACTTTCCTGCAAAAGAATATCCAGCAGATATTGCACACGGTCTGCATAGTGTAGACTTGCTACAAAACAAGGATGCAGGGATACTTCTGGATTTTTGGGTGCATAGGCCATGCGCCAATTTGCTAACAGAGAACGATAGCCACACAGGATTTTGTAGAATTGCTCTTTCGGACTTAGCGGTTTTTCCACCGGCTTGCAGGGAAGTGGTTGAAAATTATCTGTTGCAGAAAGCCCAAAATCTGTAGCCAGCTTTTCAGCCGCCTGCCGCAAAGAAAGTTGAAACAGTTTTGCGGCAAAGTCGATCACATCACCATCCGCTCCACAGCCAAAACAGTGAAACCGAAAATCCACTTTCATGCTGGGATTGCGGTCTGCATGGAATGGACAGCAAATCATACTGCTGCGGTTTGGACGAAAACCATAGGCTTCTGCGGCCTGCCGGGTGGTGATATTCAGCTTTACGATTTCAAATAAATTGTTGTTCTTGAAGATTTTCCTCCTTTACAGTTCCATACCATGACTGCGCTTCTTTGGTTTGGTGCATGTCTGCTCACGCTGATTGATTTCTTCCTGCCGCCGATGCAGCTTTTGTAGAACAGACGGACGAGTATTTTCTTTGATTTGCTCGATGGCAGGCTTTTTGATTTCCGGTTTTATAAGGACAGTTGTCAATCTTGCGGTAATCCTGTTTACTGCTGCAATAATATTTTTTCGCAGCGTTGTGATTTGATATGTGGTGTAGTCCAATGTTTCCTTGCTTGCCGTTCGCCCCGGCTCTTTCAGCCAATCCAAATATATATCGACCTGTTCTGTGCTTGCTTTCAAAGCATCGTTCACAGCGTTTTCTGAAACAACAGCCACAGCTTTGTCGTAGGCAACCGCAGAAATTTCATCCAACAAGTTCTCGGTATCTTCAATCTTCTGAGAAAGTTCACTTAACTGTTTTTCCTGCTTTTGAATTTTTTTATCGTTGCTCAGAAGTGTTAGGGACTGATAGGTTGTACGGCGAACCTGCTGATGATGTGCTTTCTCATGCTCTTGTTTCAAATTTTCAAGCTGAGCGGTCTGTTCCTGCACGGCTTTTTCCTGTTGAGCAAGTTGTTCTTTTTGCTTTGCCATGATATAGTCCTGCTTTTCCAGATAAGCCCGTCCGCCGTATTCTGGCACTTCGTCCAGTTCCAGACCATGGCGTTTGGCAATCTCAAACAGCATCGTGCGGCAGGCTGCATCAAATGTGATTTTGCGGTTGTTGTAGCGTCCAAGGGGCTTGTCTGGTTTTGGCAGTTCAAAACCCAGTGCTTCCAATGCCTTTTCCTGCTGCGGAGCAATCTCGCCATACTTATTTTCACAGTCAAACACATGGCGTTCGTGGATGTGCGGAGTCCCCTCATCCAGATGCAAGGCCCAATCCAGAATGTGAACGTGTTTGCCGAAACGCTCATGGAACTCATCCATAAATTCTGTGGCGATTTGAAAAAGTTCTTTGGGCGAAGCGTGGCTCTCCAGCGTTCCAAGCTGATAGATGCTTTCTTCGGGGCAGGTTTTCTTGCTGGCGAGCAAATCTTCGGTGGAACGGTTTCGCTCGGTGTGCCGGATTTTGGCGTTGCGTTCATTCTGTCTTTCGGTGAAGTTGGTGTAATGGAGTTTGTAGTAGAGCTTTTCGACTTCTTCAAAAGTGTCGGCCAGACTTTCCTCACTCTTGGGCTGCAGAGCAGAGCGGATGCCGTTATAACAATCCCAATAAATGTTTTGCTGGACACGTTCCGGGTCGATATGCTCGCTGTTGGCAATTTCAAAACTGCGGTCATTGTGCTTTGGGTTATAAGTGCCGTGCTTTCCGGCGCGGCCATTGTGTCGGGTCAGTTTCAGCGACCATCTCTCCTTTCTGGGGTCACGCAGAGAGCGCCGTGCGCGGGGTAGGGGCAACGCGGTGCAGCGGAGCTGCAAATCTGCCGCCTGCTATGCGCCAGATAATACCCAGTAGGATATGACGCAGGGCATCACATCCACTGGGCAAGGCTGCCGCCCTTGACCCGCGCAAAGATCTGCGATCTCTGCACTCTTGCGCCGAACAACCTGACAGACAAGACTTGTGAAGTCCTCTCTACCAGCTTGCCCGGTTCTTCTTCGGTGTCGGTCTGCCCGCAAGCTGTTCCTGCCCGATCTCCTCCGGCGTATGGCTTCTTCTTGGTGCGCTCATATCATGGCGGCACTTCTCCGAAAAAGCATAGTGGCTTGCAGCCGATCATACTGTTGTCAAGGTACAATGTTGTTTTGTAAGAAGTCGAGGGCTTTCAAAAATGCGAGTAAGACTGTTTTTGAAAGTAGTCCCTACACCCTATACAAACTTAACAGGGTGTTTTTAAACGGGGGCTTATGAAAATTCAGGAAATTTTCACTTTTCAAACAATCTCCTATATCTATAACATTCTAAAAAGGGTGTTTGGCAACCTGATTTTCAAATTTTGTTTGGAAAACTTCTTACACCAATATGAATCTATAGGGCCGTTTTGGAATACAATTTTGGACAAAAAGAAAAACGGCAAAGTTCACAATAGAACCTTACCGTTTCTGGGAATGCTGCACAGCAGCACCGTATTATTTCTTTTGATTTATTATTTCATAACTGCGTTCAACAATGTCTGATAGTCACTCACCACATCGTATACCACGTTTTCATCGTTCAGTGCCTTGAAATGTGCACGGGCACAATCAATTTTAGCCTGTTCTACCGGGGTGATGTGATTGAGCTTCATGGAATCCAGTGTGCCTTTGGTTTCAGCAACAAAGTAGATGTGCTTGACTGTGCCCTCATAGAACGCAATCGCCCAGTCGGGATTGTATTTTCCAACAGGTGTGGAAATATAGAATCCATCTGGCAGCTTTACATAGACTGCCACATCACGGTTCGTATCGAGGTCGGCGGCAAAATCACGCTCATTAGTAGAATCGTAAATCAAATGGTCATACAGATGCCGCTGTACTTTCATGACGTTCGTACCGAGTTTTCCCTTCAAAGTCGGCTCAGTGAAAATGTCCGTATCGTAATGTTCATCCAAAATATTGTAGGTGATATGCTGGATGATGGCCGTTGCCTTTTCGTCATTGATGAGGGCAGCTGCTTTTAGGATGAACTCTTCCGGGTTATCCTTGAACTGATCGAACACCACTTTTTCAATGCCAACCAGAATCTGTACAATCGCCTTGCGGGTCAGCTTGGTTTCAGCCACCAGCTTGCCAATCAGGTCATACTTGACGCTCTGGCTGGCGTGAATTTTGGTCTGTGGGTCATATTGATACTGATCCGCTTTTGCGAAAGCAGAGCCATCTAACAGAGAATCCTTGGATTTGATCTCCGTCATTTCACCGGATTCTACTTTGAAGTAAATCTTTGATACGTTCAGATTGCGGTTGAGCGAGCGAATGGACTTTTGCACCAGTTCATCTGTGTCAAAATCCACCACATAAACCGATTTCGGGCTGATTTTGTTCCAAAGGGCCTTGAACTCCGGCATGGCCAGCTTGTCCGGGTCGATTTTTAATTCCACATTGTTGGAACGTGCATTTTCAGGCAGCATGACCTTATCGCTGTAAACAGAATCCAACAAATCAATGACCGATGCTGCACAGTCTGCAACTTCTTCTGCCACCTGCACCGCATGGTTTGCATGGTCGGCATAGTACTTGTCCGTCAGCGCACCATGGCGGTCCACATAGCCACTCTGCACCAGATCAAAATAGATGGCAGTGGCGGTGTCAGTATCCACGATCTGTTCGTTGCCGTTTGTATCCGTAAGAACCTTGCCAACAAACAGGGCAGCATCCACCTTTCTGGGACGGTTTGCAACTGCTTCGGCCAGTTCGCTTTGCAGGCCTTTGGCGAAGCTGTCATAACTTTCGCTGGCGATGACAGTCAGGATGTTGATGTTATGCACATCGTTGCCCAGAACATTCGCATCCATACGTTCGCCGTTCTGGTTGACGCACAGACGCAGGCCGCGGCCAACCTCCTGCCGTTTGCGGACTTCACTGCTGCTCTGTTTCAGGGTGCAGATCTGGAACACGTTCGGGTTATCCCATCCTTCCCGGAGGGCAGAGTGCGAGAAGATAAAGCGCACGGGGGAACGCTTGGGGTCCCGGTCAAGAAGAAGCTCCTTGTTTTTCATAATCAGGTCATAGGCACTGATGTCATTGGAGGTTTTCTCCCGCTTGTCATCGCCTGCAACCTGATTGACAAAATGGCCTTTCTTATCCACCGAAAAATAACCCGCATGGGTATCGTGTGCAGAAATTGCTTGCAGGTAGCGGATGTAATCATCCTCGCCCAGCGAAAGCTGCATCTGGCCGACAATATCCTCGTACTCCTGCTCAAACATCTCTGCATAAATACCGTTGTAAGGCTGGCCTGCGGCATCGTAGCACTTGTACTTGTCCACTTCATCTATAAAGAACAGGCTCAGCACTTTAATGCCCTTGTGGAACAGCTGACATTCCCGCTCAAGATGCGAAAGGATCGTTTCCCGAATCTGGATGCGGCGCAGCTGGTCCTCGTCCACCTTGCCGACCACATCTCCGGCAAACAATCGGACACCATTCAGAAATTCAATGTGATTATCACGGCCATCAATCTCTTTCACCACATAGCCATCCTTATATTCGTCCAGATTGCCGGAGTGGTCATAGAGGTTGAATTTCAGCCCAACGGTGCGCGTTACTTTGCGCAGGCCGGCTTTTCCCTCGCAGTCGAACTGGATTGTTGCCGTAGGGTCTGCCTTGGAAAGATTGATGCTTTCCAGATAGACGAATCCATCCGTAGCGGTACTGCCGGATTCCGTAATGCCTTTGACCACGATTTTCTTGACCAGACGCTTATTATAGGCTTCCATTGCATCCAGCCGGTAGACCATGTTGTAGATGCTGTCCGCGCGGTGGGTAGCCGAGTAGCGCAGGGTGATCATCGGGTTGAACTCTTTCATCCGCTCTTTGGTCTGCTTGCCCTCCACTGACTGCGGTTCATCAATAATCAGGATCGGGTTCGTCTTTGCAATAATGTCAATGGGCCGACGGGAACGGAACTCGTCCAGCTTCATATAAATGCGGCGGGCATCTTTGCCTTTGGCATTGAACGCCTGCGAATTGATGATCATGACATTGATGGAACTATCCGAGGCAAAGCGGTCAATTTCCGTCAACTGTGCGGAGTTGTAGATAAAGAAGCGGATCTTCTTGCCGTACTCTTCTGCAAAGTGATCCTGTGTGACCTCAAACGATTTATACACGCCCTCACGGATGGCAACACTGGGCACGACCACGATAAACTTACTCCAGCCGTAATGCTTGTTCAGCTCATACATGGTCTTGATATAGGTGTAGGTTTTGCCGACACCTGTTTCCATCTCGATGGTAAGGTTATAGTGTCCCTCCAACTGCTTGGATGGCTCAATCTGGTTGGTGCGCTGGATTTTTTGCAGGTGCTCCAGAATAATACTGTCGTTCAGCTCTGGTACAATCTGTTCATTGCGCCAGCCTGTGAAGCTTGTTTCCATATCAGTCTGGTAAATGCCGCTGCCGTTGTCGATGCGGTAATTCGTAGTCAGGTAGGGCTGGCCCGCAAAGACGTCCACCACGGCTTTTGCGGCATCCGCCTGAAATTTCTGGTGTTTGAATTGAAGTTTCATCTGCTGCTCTCCCTCAAATCACCTTGACATCGGTATCTGGCGCATACAGCTTGAAAATTTCAAACACGTTGATCTTTTCCGGGCTGCTGGCAAAGGAAGAATCCCGGAACACTGCACGGCGCGGCTTGCGCTTGGCGATTTCCTTGATAACATTTTCCGGCACATTGCTGTCAAAGCAGGCAATCAGGGCATCGGGAACATTCAGCGCAGCATCGCCGGGTGCGTAGGTATGGACGGTACAGTTGCTGATTTTCTCAGACCGATACGGCATGGACAGCGGCAGTCCCCAATCCAGCAGACAGCCAAACAGCAAATCAAGGTCGGTGCGATCCTCTTTGATGTTGCTTTCCAAATCTTCGAGGTCGGTCTGGGAGTATTCTTCGGCAGAATAGTAGACGTCCTTCATATTGGTATCGTCCAGCTTGAAAACACGGAAGCCAATGTCCAAACTATCCGCTAGTTTTTGATTTTCAGCAGTTTCATCTGCTTTGCCCCAAAGAGCAGGAATCATCGGAACTTCAAAAGAAGTCTGTCCATCATCTGATGCGAATGTTTTTCTAGGTGCAGTATTGATGTTTTTCGCAATGTGCTGGAAATCTTTTCCGCTATTTTTCAGTGTTTCATAGAGTTTATCTCCAGCTCTGCGAATACGCTCTTTGCCAATATCACAAATGGTTTTATAGCCAGCCTTATAAGATTCATCCTTTTCGTCACAGGGTTCAGGTAACTGTACCAAAATAAATTTGCGATGACTATGACCGCTATTTTCAGCGTTTAACTGCATAACAGCATGAGCAGTAGTTGCAGAGCCTGAGAAAAAATCCAGGATTATGTCATTGTCGGACAATTGAACAAGATTGAGCAGCTTCATCAATAACCGAACCGGTTTTGGCGTTTCAAATGAATTTCCAATACCCGGCAATAACGAAATCAGTTCTTTCTTTGCTTCTTGATTATGGCCGCACTCCGAATGAAACAGTATAGATGTTGGCACAACTCCATTTTGAATTTCTGTCAGAAATTGTTTTTGCCTTGGAACATTATCTCCTTTTTTCACCAAACCAGAGCCGATTTTCACTCTTTAATTTAAGATATGTTTCATATGCAGGAGCCCACTGACGCCCTTCAGGCGGATAAAATTCTTTTCCAGAAGGAGATGTGATTGCATAAGAATGACCTGCTGCTTTGGTTTTAGATGTCAGATCACCGCTCGTCCAAACACCCCTAGGGTCATTATCAGGATTTTTGAATTTTTGCAACGCCGAGGAATCACGTTCTTGTAATTTAGGAGACCATTTGGTTTTATCCTTTGCATAAACAAGTATATAATCATGCACAGCAGTTATATATTTATCATCGTTCTGTGGCGCAAATTTCTTTTCCCAAATGAGCTGTGAAACAAAATTGCTTTCACCAAATATTTCACCGCAGCATTTTTTCAAATCATCTTGTGAGTTGTCATCAATGCTAATGAAAATTACGCCATTGTCCGAAAGAAGATTCCGTGCCAAAAGCAATCGAGAGTATATCATGCTACACCAATCAGAATGGTATCGCCCTGCCGTTAAAATATTTTCTCTGGAATAATTTACATTGCCATCCTCATCAAAATAACCCGTTCCATCATTATATTCATCCATATCCATAATGAATGAGTCTGGATAAATAAAATCATGGCCCGTATTATACGGCGGGTCAATGTAGATCATTTTGACCTTGCCCAGATAGCTCTCCTGTAACAGCTTGAGCACTTCCAGATTATCGCCCTCAATGTAGAGATTCTCAGTATCATCCCAGTTCTTGCTTTCTTCCGGGCAGGGGCGCAGGGTCTTGCGGATGGGCTTGTTGGCTTCTACAATGGATGCCTTTTTGCCCACCCATGTAAACTCGTATGCTTCATCTCCGTCTACAACGTCCGGCGAGAGCATCTGCTTCAGCAGTTCAAAGTTGATACCGCGCTTGTAAACCTTGTGGTCGGGGGTACTCTTTTCCTCATCCAACATTTCTGTGATGCAGTTAGGAAAAAGCGCGGCAATTTTATCAATGTTCTGGGCTGTCAGGTTGGGGGTCTGCATTTTCAGCTTGTTCATTCGGATTCTCACTTTCTGCTATCTTCAACGAATAGATATCCCTGCTTCACCTGTTTTTCCAATCCTTTTGCATTTCATCAACGGACTTTCCAAGGATTTTCGCTTCAAGATAAAATGCTTTCCACTGCAAATCTTGGTATAGATTTTCTTTTGATGCTTGTTGAATCGAAATCCCAGAAGGAATGTTTGCATGAAACAAGTTCCAAATCATTTTATTATCTGGATGCTTTGCGTTTATTTCATAAATCTTTTGGCGCGCCGCATCTTCATTAAACGGAATGGTTTGCAAAATTTTATTAATGTCGTCAATAGTTGACCGCATATCTGGTATTTCGGCGGCGGTATGAACCGATGAAAGATTGTTATCCATCTTATGATTCCTCCTTTTCTGATTGTTTTTTGGTGAATAGCAGCGTATTCGGTATTAAGGTGAAACCTATTAGGTGGTCTGTGAGATGGCTTTTAAACTATTTGTGAATTCATCAAGAAGATATAGAACCTGTGCTTCATCAGGAGCCAAATCTAAAAAATTTACAATTTTATCTTTTAGTTCAAGCATACTTTGTCTACAATTAGCATCTCCATTGAGGACAGCACCCATTTTCTGAGTATCCACTGCACACCGATGGTACTTGGGATTTCCAAAAGCAAAATCTGGAGTATAAATGTTCGTGTAATCGCACTGAGCAACCCAAGCCGCACCCAATTCATTCATGCAGGCAGGGCTTTCCAAGTAATCATTAGACCAAAGTATAATCATAAAAATTTTACGGCTTATATTTTTCCTAAGATAGTTGAATATATTTTGATCTAGTGGAATTTTATGAAGTGGATGCGAGCTGTAAATCAACTGTTCCTTTCTTACACCTAAGCCTGTCATAAATTTTTCCAGCGCATTACCATAATATATATCTGTTGTGCAGTGACTCAAGAAAATAATGGGATCTTTTGAATTGACCGTGTTGATATTTTCGTATTCATTAACCGCTGTTTTAGGGGCAGCTTCTGCTTCAGAGACTTTTGGGATTGCAGAATGTATTAGTTCCGCAACACGTTGGTGTTCATCTTTGTGAAAAACATAGCTATTGCTGTAAATTTTAGACAGGTTTTTCTGATACCAGCTATCCATTTCTCCAAGACAATAAAGTGCACGTTCTTTATCATAATTGGTTAGGGCTTGCTTCAACGATGGTAAAAGCATCGCTGCATGGCATTCACTAGAATAACTTGTAAGTGTAGTTTCAATTCCCGGAAATTCCATTAATAGCTGGTCATAAACATTCATGATATTCCTCCTATATTCTTTAGATTCATTTTTAATCGTGTTAATTCCGCATTCATCTCTACCTGACGATTGAACTGTTTTTCTTTCCGAATCTTATTCTCCAATGCCGCAATCTGCTTTTGCAGCTTTTCACGTTCCGCAGAGCGCTGGATGTTCTCCGCAATGCTGTATGCAGCGTTCCAGTTCTCACCCTGCAATCGGGCAATCTGGCGCACCAGTCCATCGTAAACCGCTTCTAAGCTCAGGCCGCTTATCGTAAGGGACAATTCTGTTTCTGGCATCCAGTCTGTATGCAGATAGCGGCTTACCTTGGCACTGCTGTTCGCAGATGTATCTTTACAGCCGATCCAAGCCTGCACCTTATTCTCATAAGAAAGAACAAACAGAATGTGATAGGGGATTTCACTGTCGATTTGGCGCAGAACAGCTTCATCCAGTTTTGGCCCGGTCAGACACAGCTCGAAAATCTCGATCTCTGTCACCCGCTCTCCGGCAGTGAGATTCAAGGTGGACACTGCCAGCTTGTTGCGCCAGTAGATACAGCGCAGCTGGTCTGCAAACAATCGCTTGACTGCCACTGGAACGGCAGCGTTTTCATAGAACTTCTGTTTTGGAATCCGTTTGTTAAACTCCGTGGAGGGTGGAAAGCCCAGCATTGATCTCACCTCTTATTGTACCACAAGGAAGCAAATCAGTTCAAAGTCATCCAGCCCGGAAATCGAAGAAAGCAGGGCCGTCGTACCGCCCATCTTGAACAGACTGTCAATGTCGCTCTCTTCCTTTGCATCCAAAATGGAATTGATGGCCTCGCTCAGCAATTCAGAATAGGCCGACATATTCTTTCCATCGTCCGTGGCCTGATTGAACTGTTGGCAAAGGCTCTGGTCGGGTTCGGTTTTGCCTTTGCAGAGCAGCCGTAGACGATCCAGCAGCTCTTTCGGAGAAAGATAATCGCAGACAGTCGAGCCATCCTGCCCAATATAAACCATGTAGAATGGATGCAGACGGTTTTACTGATCCACATTGATCTCATTGTTGATGTTTTTCAGAACAAAGATCACACCCGGAGGTGCATCGGGCGTAGATGCAACAATTGCGTGCATCCCAAGCGGCGTATGCTCCACATCATCGTGTTTCTTCATATAGTCCAGCAAGTCCAGCCGGAATTCGTTCAATCCCAAGTCCATAATGGAAATGCCGCCCGACATTTCTTCCAGATCGACTACCTCGTTTTTCAGCCGTTTGAGCTGTGCACTGCGATATTCCAAATCGCCTTTTTCTTCCGGGCTGATGAGGTTATCATCCCCTGTGGAAGTCATGACCGTCAGCTTCATTCGGGTTTCCACGCGGCCTTTCAGGTTGATGTACTCATCCAAATCCACATCCGGCCAGAAGTTGACCAACTGGATGCAGCGATTCTGGCTTCCGATGCGGTCAATGCGGCCAAAACGCTGGATAATGCGCACAGGATTCCAGTGAATATCATAGTTGATCAGATAATCACAGTCCTGCAAGTTCTGACCTTCGGAAATGCAGTCGGTGGCAATCAACAAATCAATATCCGCCTGATTCGCGTTCGGCAGGCTGTCCCGCCGCTTGGAAATGGGCGAAAAGCAGGTGAGAACTGTATTCAGATCACCACTGAGTTTGGGAATGGTTGTTTTACCATCCACGCTGCCGGTGATTTCGGCAGTGTTCAGCCCAAACGCTTGCTTTACATAGCCGGAAACATTCTGATACAGATAGTCAGCAGTATCTGAAAACGCAGTAAAAATAATGATTTTCCGGTTGCCGGGGTTGATGGGATGCCTTTGCTTTTCGTCAATCAGGCGCAGCAGTTCTTGCAGCTTGGCATCGTATGCAGGGGTGATATCCTGCACCATCAGGGAAAGAAGCTCCAGATTTTCAGCATCCTTTTCCAGATCATGCAGCCACGAAACATGATCCATATCCGCAAGATCAATCTTTACTTTGCGGCCAACTGTAAAAATGTCGTTGTTCTGGTCATCATCGTCCAAATCGGCTGCATCGGAAATGTCGTTCAGCTCCAGCACACGGCTGCCATTTTGATAGGAACGTACCGATTGCATGGTATCTTCAATCAGTTTACTGATTCGGTCAATCGTCAGCCGGAACGCATAAACAGAACTTTCCAGACGTTTGAGCAGGTTAATGCTCATCAGGCGGCGGATTCCCTCTTCACGGCCTGCCTGCGTCAGTCCCTTTCCATGCTGGCTTGGGTCGATGTATTTGGAAATCCGAGAGGACAGAATAAAGCTGGTTGGTGTGTAAATGTGCAGCGTCAGCGAATCCAGTACATTATAGATCTGCTGATAGTTGATTGCATTATCAAGACTTGTCAGGCACGGCTGCACAGAGATCGGCTTCAACCGTTCCGGGAAAGTACCAACATCAGAAATATTATAGTATTTTTCGATATGTCGGCGAGAACGTGCAATCGTCACACTGTCCAGCACCTCAAAGAAATCGAAGTCCAGTGCCGCAAGCAGCGCATTTGTGGTACGCTCTGTGACAGGAAGCTTGCTCCATGTATTGAAAGCCTTTTGCGCCTGCCGGAAAATTTCATCAATCGGAGATGAAGTATTCAGCTTTTCATTGATTTTTCCGGCATCTCCCTCATAGGCAAGCGCAAGTTGATTTTTCAAATCCACAAAACGATTATTTACGGGTGTTGCCGAAAGCATCAGCACCTTGGTGCGCACCCCAGAACGAATCACGCGATTCATCAATTTTGTGTAGCGGTTTTCTTTCTCATCAGTAGAGGTATTACTGCCATTGCGGAAATTGTGGCTTTCATCAATCACAACAAGGTCAAAGTTCCCCCAGTTAAGTGCAGCAAGGTCAATACCGTTAGAGGTTCCGCCGGAACGGCTCAAATCTGTATGGTACAACACATCGTAACGGAAACGGTCTCCTACCAGTGGATTGTTGACGTAGTTGCCTTTATAGATGTTCCAGTTTGCTGCCAACTTTTTGGGACAGAGTACCAAAACGGATTTGTTGCGATTTTCATAGTACTTGATTACAGCCAGTGCAGTGAACGTCTTGCCAAGGCCCACGCTGTCTGCAAGAATGCAGCCGTTATACTGTTCCAGCTTGTGGATAATGGCCAACGCTGCATCTCGCTGAAAATCATAGAGCATATTCCAGATTTTACTCTGCTTGAAACCCGTAGCTTCATTTGGGAGATTATCTTCTGACACATCCTCCAAAAATTCACTGAAAATATTGTAGAGGGTGAAGAAATAGATAAAGTCGGGGCTGTTTTCTCGATAAGCTGTGCTGATGCTTTGCAATACAATGTCTGTAACATCCTGAAGTCGGGAAGAATCATTCCAGATTTCATCGAACAGCGACAAAAAGTAACGGCCGTTTTCAAAGGCTTCGGTTCGCTGAACAGGGTAGTATGCGTTGTTTCCGCGTTCACAACCAAGGTCAACCGTTGTAAACCCACTGATTGGCATATAGGAACTTTCACCAACCGTCATGAAACCGGGCATTTGCTCCCCACTGACGTTGGAACGAAATTTTACTTTCCGTCGCACCCAGTCGGCACATTCTTTCGCCAGTGCTTTTTGGGTGAGTTCATTCCGCAAGCGAACCTCAAATTCTGTGCCGTAAAGGCTCTTTTCACGGGTCAATTTCGGAATATAGAACTCTCGCCGCTCTTTTGGCGTGTTTTCCTGCACAAAGGTCGGTGAAGTGAAAATAAAGCGAAGTTCCGCGATTTCTTCCAACTGTTTCTTTAATTCCTGATACGCATAAATGGAAAAACAGGCCGCAGCAATGGACACGCGGCTCCCTTTCTGCATAGTATCCTGTAAATCTTCCCGAACAGTATGGTTGATATTATCCAGAATTTTCATAGAAGAGTCCCCGCAATCGACTGACTAAAGCGAAAATTAACTTTCAACGACAAGATACAACAATTCATTTTAATGATACTCTAATCAGGTTGGAAAATCAATCGTTGCTCAGGCAGAAAAAGCTCGGCAGGCACTAAACGGATAAAAAGTTTTGAATTTGGCCTTCAAATAAGGTATAATGAATTTACAAACGCTAAAGATTAAGAAGCAAGCAGGTGATACCATGCCCTTTCCCCTCGACCATTACATTGAAGCCTCTCATGTTGATTACAAGGAACGTCTTGAAGAGAAAAAGCCGCGCAGCTGGCTGAAATCCGTGTCGGCATTTGCCAATACCGAGGGCGGACACCTGATTTTTGGCGTAAAGAATGAGCCACGCGAGGTCGTAGGATTGGAAAATCCGCAGGCTGTGGTGAGCAGATTGACGGAACTTATCAAAGTCCGCATTGACCCTACACCACGCTATCGAGTGCGGGAGGTCGAAATAGAGGGCAAGTCCTGCATTGATCTGGAAGTACAGGATGGTCCGGCGTATCCATATTATTATGCCTTTGACGGTTCCCATACGGCCTATGTGCGGCATGGCGACCAGTCCGAAGAAGCCACTTCACGGGAACTGAACGAATTGATTTTGCAAGGCATGAACCAGACCTTTGATGCCCTGCCCAGTTCTTATCGAGTGGGTGATGTCAGTTTTACACTGCTGGCCGCGACGTTTAAGAATCTGAAAAAAGAGGATTTCGACCTTGAAAAAGACTTGCCCTCCGCAGGATTGGTAACCGATGATGGTCAGATTACGAATGGTGGCCTGCTGCTTTGCGATCAGGGCGTTCTGAAACAATCCCGTATTTTCTGCACCCGCTGGAAAGGCAATTATAAGGGCAGCATTGAAGAAGATGCTCTGGATGACAAGGAATTTCAAGGTGCAAGTCTGATCACGCTGCTGCAAAATGCGGAAGATTTTGTTCGCAACAACAGCAAAAACCCGTGGAGCATCCGTGGTATGACCCGCGAAGAACGCAGTGACTACCCGTATAAAGCCGTTCGTGAGGTGCTGGTCAATGCGCTGATCCATCGGAATTATCAGATTCTTGGTTCGGAGATTCATGTGGAAGTGTTCGATGATCGGCTGGAGATCACTTCACCGGGCGGCATGATGAATGGCCGCAGGGTGCAGGATATGGATATCCGGCATATTCCGTCTATGCGGCGCAATCAGGTGATCTCGGATGTGTTCTCACGGCTTGGCTTTATGGAGCGCCGTGGCAGCGGCATTGACCGCATCCTGAACTCTTATGTGGAAGTAGCCCAGAAGCCGACATTCTACTCGGATTCGGATTTCTTTATCGTCACACTGCCGAATAGAAGTGTAGCGACTCCGGCACAGGTCAGTATGGAAAGTGTGGAGACGCAACCTGCAAAAGTATCGACTTCTTCAAAAAAAGTGGCAACCTCGACCCTAGAAGTGGCAACCCCGCAAGAAAAAGTGGCAACCTCCCAAGAAAAAGTGGCAACCTCAGAAAAAGAGGATATGGACAGCGAGGTAGCCAATTTCAAAATTCAGCTGGATGAGACTAGCTTTGGAAGCAGAACAAAAGAGAAAACTTTGGGGCTTTTCAAAAGATACAGATACGAATATTCTTTTCATTCCATCAATGTGGCTCAATTCTTCGATGTGAAGATTTCTCGTGCCAATGCCATCATCCGAGATCTCCGTCGTCTTGGCATTGTCGAATCTCCGCAATATGGAGTGTATCAGTTTATAAGAAAGTAGAAAGTAAAATCGCTTTGCAAACCGAAATATTGGAAGGACTAATATTTTATTGGAACGAGTTAATATAATTTGAATTATCATAATCGAAATTATATTAACCGCCTGCGTAGAAATGCCCACTCCCCTGAGAACTCCTCAGACGAGTGGGCATTCTTCTTTCCGTGTATCAAATTTACCTCTGTGGTCACTCAAATCGCCATCAAGTCAGTGGTTAAAGCTATCATTTTTTATTTGTCCCAGAGTAAGTGCACGGTTTCTGCACTGTTTTTGCACGGTTTCAAGGGATGCAATGGGGTACTCTGACTTGCAAAATACGGCAAAGGGTGCAGAAATTGCCGGGCGGAAAACCACGATGCTTTTCACAAAAATGACGTAAACTCGAAACTTCTAAAATCAGAGTGTTCTGCCCGGTGGGCTCTTTTAATCAGAGGGCCATGGATTCGAATTCCCTCGAGCGCACCAAAGAAAAACCCACGATTGACCGTTGAAAACGCGGCGTAAATCGTGGGCTTTTCTATGGTTATATGCTGAAAATAGGCCGGAAAATGCGACAAATCTGAAAATTTTTGTAGTAAATACCCCCAATACTGGACACCCAGTATTGGGGGTATTTATCATTTTGCAGCGGTCCCGCTGCTTTCGGGTGTTATGCCCGAACAGGAGAAATAGGAGGAGATCTCTTGGGCGGTTGTGGATCAGATGACCGGGCCAAGAGTGTAAATATCGATGGAACTGTGATAGCCGAGGGTCTCATTTTTGGTCTGCTTGCCGGAGAGCAGGTCGAGAATGGCGGAAAAGGCCTCCTCGCCTACCTCCTCGATGCTCTTTTCGCCGGTGATGATACGGCCGGCGTTGATGTCCATATCGTGCGACATCCGCTCGTAGGTGTTGGGGTTGCCGCACACCTTCAGGACGGGCATGGTAGGAAAGCCCTGCGGTGCGCCGCGGCCGGTGGAGAATATCATAAACTGTGCACCGGTGGCGGCCATGCCGGTCAGAATCTCCAGCTCGTGGTCCAGAGAGGTCGTGACTAAAATTACCTTGTGCTTTTTCAGGATGCGGGCATAGATCTGGGGACACCACTGCTCCGGAATGGTCTTGTCTGGGGGGATCTGCGAGAGATAAGCCTCGATCTCCACTTACGACGGGGCACTGAGACTGCTCACGGATAAAGGCGACGCCCACAGCATGAGCCTCTTCCAAGTCACCGGCAAAGGCAGCTACGACATTCTTTTTTCGCCCAAGGTCACATTCAGGATGAACTGTACATTTTGCCCAGAAGCACCGGCTCTGCGGAGCGGACGATGAGGTCTTTCAGGTCGCTCTTCCTGAAGTGATCGACATAGTAGTTCGGCAGGATGACGAAAGCGCCCGCAAAGGTCGCCGAGATGTTGCCGACGATGATGATGGCAAGGACCAGAATCAGAGTCCAGAGGTTGCGTACCAGCGCCATAAGCTCCCTGCCGAGGCCCATGATGGCAGGAGAGATGATGGTGTTCAGCCGCCGGTTGCGCAGGAGGTGGTCGAAGGAGTCCCAGGCGTTTTTCAAACGGCCCTAAGAGAACGATGAAATTTCGGAAGCCGAGAAGTTTCCGCCCGGAAAATTTGTGGAAAATGACCGAGAACCGCCCCGAAAGGGCGCAAATATACCCGATAAATGGCGTTTTAAGAGCAGAAATTTAGTCCAACGTCCAAAATTGGGGTCCGGACGCTTGACAAAGCGGAGATAGGATAGTACACTCAAAAAGAAAATTGATGCATAGCATCTACAAGGTGAAAAAGATTCACAGAAGAACGGGCGTCTCCGAACTGAAAAACGGAAGGAGGCTTGGGGCATGACGCTGTTTTCCTACGAGATTTTCGATGCAGTTGCGCGGCAGGGCAGCTTTAACAAGGCGGCCCAGCAGCTGCATCTGACCCCCTCTGCCATCAGCCACGCCATCGCGGTGATGGAGGCAGAACTGGGCTTTACCTTATTTAACCGCGGCAAAAACGGCGTGACCATGACCAGCTATGGCGCTTCGCTCTACCCGTCCATCCGGGCGGTGCTCAACAGCGACGAGGCCCTGCAGCAGAGCATCGCCCGCCTCAACGGCCTGGAAAAGGGCAAGGTGAAGCTGGGTGCGTTCAACTCGGTCTGCGCCGGTCTGCTGCCCCAGATCCTCAAGAGTTTTATGGCCAGCTTCCCTCAGATCGAGGTGGAGGTCTATCAGGGCACCTACGATGATGTGAAGGAGTGGCTGCGCACCGGTCAGGTGGATCTGGCTTTCCTGTCCGCTACCTGCCGGGAGGAGTTCAACCTGACGGAGCTGTTCCGGGAGCCGCTGCTCTGCATCGTGCCGCAGGACTGGCCC
>ERZ1108170.1198-NODE-1198-length-17471-cov-7.737483_pt1 | contig 17471 bp, 13 predicted proteins | sample MGYA00403705_ERZ1108170 | MGnify/ENA primary metagenome ERZ1108170 (study PRJEB35170, sample SAMEA104062422) | human gut metagenome | biome: human gut; feature: human-associated habitat; material: faeces | place: Denmark | collected 2012-06-15 ...
CGATGCCGGCCTCGCGCACGGCCCAGGGCGTTTTGAAATCCGGTTCGCCGACGCCCAGGCTGATGCACTCCGGCATATCGGCGGCAAGGTCGAAGAATTTGCGGATGCCGGAGGGGCGCATGGCCGCAGCGGCAGGCGCGATCAGTTTATCGTAATCCATCACAGCACGGTGCACTCTCTTTCATCGATTTCGTCGTCCTGATAGAAGCGGCCCTCTTTCTTATAGGTACGCAGGACAAAATGGGTGGCCGTGGACAGCACGTCGTCCAGCGGGCTCAGGCGCTTGGCCACGAACAGGGCGATCTCCTGGAAGGTCTGCCCCTTGATGACCAGCTGCAGATCATAGCCGCCGCTCATCAGCAGCACGCTCTCCACCTCGTCAAAGGCGGCGATGGTGGCTGCGATCTCGTCAAAGCCGCGGCTCTTCTTGGGGCTGACGTTCAGTTCGATGACGGCCTCCACCCGGTTCACCCCGGCCTTTTCCCAGTCCACAAGGGTCTTGTAGCCCTTGATGATGCCCTGCGCACGGGCCAGGTCGATCATCGCCGCCACCTCAGCGGGGGATTTATTCAGCATCGTGGCAATGTCCTCGATCGGCAGCCGCGCGTTGTCTTCCAGAAGTTTCAAAAGCTGTTCCATCGTCGTTACTCCTTTGTATCCGCGGCGTACCGCGTCGATTTGTATCTTTCAGTATAGCACAAGCGCGCCGTATTTGCATCTTGTTTTTTGGATAGACCGTCTTTTCCGCTCAGTTCTCGTTCTTTTTTCCAAAAAGTGTGTTCAAAAACCGGTAAATCTGCTATACTGGAAGGGAAGTCTTGCCCTCTCAGGCGCTTCGCGCCAGCTCTCCCAGGGGGGAGAGCCCTTGGCAGGCCGGGCAGGTCGGTGTGATTGCCTTGCGGCTCCCGCACAGCCGGGCCCTGTCCTCATTGGCAGCATCTGCTGACTTGACGCGCAAGGCAAGCTTCTGCTGTCCGTTGCAGCGAAGCCCGGCAGCCTGTGCAGAATGAGGCTTCTTCAGCCAGTACATCCAAAACCGACACGCCAGCGGCTCCCCCTTTGGGGGAGCTGTCAAACCCATAGGGTTTGACTGAGAGGGTTTTCCATCAACTATTGGGGGTAAGGAATATGAAAGCATTCATCACGGTCATCGGCCACGACACCGTCGGCGTCGTCGCAAAAGTTGCTGCCCTGTGCAGTGAGCTCAACATCAACATCGAAGACGTGACCCAGAGCATCCTGCAGGGCATGTTCGCCATGATCATGCTGGTGGACATCAGCCATTGCAGCGTCAGCCACGAGGAACTGCACAACCGCACAGACGCCCTGGCCAAGGAGATGGGGATGCAGATCAACGTCACCCGTCAGGAAGTGTTCGACGCGATGCACACGATCTAACCTCTCCGTCATCGCTGACGCGATGCCACCTTCCCTATTGAGGGGAGGCCTTGGCAAGCCGGTTTTGAACGTGCTAACCGCCTGTGGCTCCAAAGCAGCCGGGCTTCGCGTTTTTGTCAGCGACAGAGGAATCTAAGAGAGAAGGGAATCTATTATGAGCATGATGAATACCGGTGACATCCTCGAAACCATCGAGATGTTCACCCAGGACAATCTGGACGTGCGGACCGTGACCATGGGCATCAGCCTGCTGGACTGCATCGACCCGGACCCGAAAAAGGCCTGTGAGAAGGTCTACAACAAGATCGTGACCAAGGCGGCCAATCTGGTGCCCGCCGTGGAGCACATCAGCGCCGAATACGGCATCCCCATCATCAACAAGCGCATCAGCGTGACGCCCATCGCCATGCTGCTGGGTGCCTGCCCGGATGCCGACCCGGTGGACTTTGCCAAAGCACTGGACGCCGCCGGCAAGAAGGTGGGCGTCAACTTTGTGGGCGGCTACACGGCCCTTGTGCACAAGGGCTTTTCGGCAGGCGACCTCCGGCTCATCGAGTCCATCCCCCGCGCACTGGCGGAGACCGACATCGTGTGCAGCTCGGTGAACATCGGTGCCACCAAGGCGGGCCTGAACATGGACGCCATCAAGCGGATGGGCGAGGCCGTCAAGAAGGCCAGTGAGCTGACGGCAGACCGCCAGTGCATCGGTGCGGCCAAGCTGGTCGTCTTCTGCAATGCGCCGGAGGACAACCCCTTCATGGCCGGTGCATTCCACGGCCCCGGCGAGCCTGACTGCGAGATCCACGTCGGTGTCTCCGGCCCCGGTGCAGTGCGCGCCGCGCTGGCCAAACTGCCCAAGGATGCCCCCATCGACGAGGTGGCCGAGCTGGTCAAGCACACGGCGTTCAAGATCACCCGCGTGGGCCAGCTGGTGGCGAACCTCGCCTCCAAGGCGCTGGGCGTACCCGCCGGCATCATCGACCTGTCGCTGGCCCCCACCCCGGCCGTGGGCGACAGCGTGGCCAACATCCTCGAAGAGATGGGCCTTGAGACCTGCGGCTGCTGCGGCACCACAGCCTGCCTGGCCCTGCTGAACGATGCCGTCAAGAAGGGCGGCGTCATGGCCTCCAACCACGTGGGCGGCCTGTCCGGTGCCTTCATCCCCGTCAGCGAGGACGACGGCATGATCCACGCAGCGGAGTGCGGTTGCCTGACCATCGAAAAGCTCGAAGCCATGACCGCCGTCTGCTCGGTGGGCATCGACATGGTCATCATCCCCGGCGACACCACCCCTGCCGTCATCAGCGCCCTCATCGCCGACGAAGCCGCCATCGGCATGGTCAACAGCAAGACCACCGCCGTCCGCGTCATCCCGGCCATCGGCCGCAAGGCAGGCGAGATCCTGGACTTCGGCGGTCTACTGGGCTATGGCCCCATCATGCCGGTCAACCAGCGCGACCCGTCGGTCTTCATCAACCGCGGCGGCCGCCTGCCCGCCCCGATGCAGTCGCTGAAGAACTGACCCTCTCAGTCAATGCTTCGCATTGCCAGCTCCCCCGAAGGGGGAGCTTCAGCAGTGACGTGTGCACGCTCTATTCATTATGAAACTTGATATTGTTCCCAAAAATCATGGTATGCTCCCGCAGGCTCGTGCGTTGCGCCGCAATATGACTCCACAGGAAGCAAAGTTGTGGTATCAATTTTTACGAAACTATCCTGTTAAAATCTACAAGCAGCGTATCATTGAATCCTTTATCGTCGATTTTTATTGTTCAAAGGCTCAATTGGTCATCGAAGTGGATGGCGCGCAGCATTTTTCTGAACAGGGACAGACTTATGACCGCGAACGAAGCGCTATTTTAGCGCAATACCATTTACAAGTCCTGCGTTTTTCGAATGCGGAAGTGGATTTTCATTTTGACTCTGTCTGCGAAAAGATTCATCAAACGATCCAATCTCGTTTATGATGTTTCCCTTTTCCATTCAAGCTCCCCCTTCGGGGGAGCTGTCGCCGCAGGCGACTGAGAGGGTTTCCGCTGTATAATCACACCCAAACAGACCCAGACTCTGGATAGTATTTCCAGAGAAAGGGTCTGTTTTTATGTACAGCCGCATTTTATCCCGCCGCCAGATGACCGTCTGGTGCATCACACTCAGCGGTGCGCTCGCGCTCTGCATCGGTCTGCAGGGCCTGCTGGGCTGGGGCCGCACCCAGCTCGACACCGGAGCTGCGCTTGCCGCCGACACTCTGCGGCTCCACATCCGCGCTGCCAGCGACACCACTGCCGACCAGACCGACAAGCTGGCCGTGCGGGACGCCGTGCTCGCGTATCTGGACACAGCCTGCCCGGCGGCAGACCAGCCCGCCGCCCTCCGCTGGGCTGCGGCCCACCTGTCCGAGCTGCAGCGGGTCGCCCGCACCGTGCTGGCCGAGCGCGGCAGTTTTGCACCGGTACGGGTGTATCTGGTGGAAATGTACTTCGGCACTACCCGCTACTCTGCCTCGGCCCTGCCCGCCGGGCGGTATCAGGCCCTGCGCATCGACATCGGCGCAGCCCCCTATGGCCGGAACTGGTGGTGCGTGCTCTACCCCGGCCTCTGCCGCACCGCCTGCGGCGGCTATGCCGCCCCCGCCGAGAACGACCTCGTCTGCGGGCGGTATCTCCTGCGGTTCAAATGCGTGGAGTGGTGGCAGAAGCACACCGCCCGCCGGGAAGATGTCATCCTGCTGGGATGACCTCTCCGTCATCGCATCCGCGATGCCACCTCTCCCGGCAGGAGAGGCCCTGGCCGTCGGGTATTGCCTGCCGGATCCGACAAAGGTTCCCACGAACACTTCCACCTTCCGCCGCATAAGCTCCTGGTGGAAGGAGTGTGAGTTTGACCATGGCAATTCCTGCCTATTATTCCCTCATCCAGCGCGGCTCCACCGGCCCCGACGTAGCACTGGTGCAGACCTGGCTCAACGGCCTGCGCGACACCTGCACCTGGTATCACGAGCTGACCACGGACGGGCGGTTCGGCACCAAGAGCGTGAACGCGGTGAAGGAGTTCCAGCTCAAAAACGACATGAATGTGGACGGCAAGGTGGGCGCGAACACCTGGAACGTGCTCTACACCAAGTACACCGCCAAACACGGCCTGCACGTCCCCTACCCCGGCATCGTGCTGCGGCAGGGCAGTTCCGGCGGCACGGTCCGGCTGGTGCAGCAGAAGCTGAACGCGCTGGGTGAAAAGCTCTCCACCGACGGCAAATACGGTGCTTCCACCGCAGCCGCCGTGGAGCGCTACCAGCGCCGCAACGGCCTCACTGCCGACGGCGCAGTCGGCAAAGCCACCTGGGAGAAGATGTTCTGACGACGGCCCACCCTCTCCGTCTGCTTCGCAGACAGCTCCCCCGAAGGGGGAGCCACTGGCGAAACGGTTTTGGGCGTACTGGATGAGCAAAGTTTCTTGAAACCATAAAATGGAGTGCTCCGTTGTTTCGTTCGACCGCATCTACCCAAACGCTCTTTGTCAGAGCGCAGTACAGATGTTGTTGGCCCTGACAGCGGAGCACTTCCGTTTACGATACGAAATACGTTCAGCGTCCAGCAGGGGCTGCCCGGCATGCCAATGGCTCGCCCTTCGGGAGAGCTGGCAAACCCGCAGGGTTTGACTGAGAGGGTAAGGCCGTTTATAATAAGAGCATCCCCAACTGAAAGGCGGTGCTCCCATGCGTTTTCTTCACCTCTCTGACCTGCACCTCGGCAAGCGGGTCTGCGAGTTCTCCATGCTGGACGACCAGCGGTATATTCTGGGGGAGATCTTGTCGCTCCTCGATACCCGCCCCGTGGATGCTGTTCTGCTGGCGGGCGACCTCTATGACAAACCCGTACCCCCTGCCGAAGCCGTCCGTCTGCTGGACTGGTTCCTCACCGAACTGGCCGACCGGAAGCTGCCGGTCTTCGCCATCAGCGGCAACCACGACTCCGCCGAACGGGTCGCGTTCGGTGCCCATCTGCTGGCGGGGAGCCAGGTCTACGTCAGCCCGGTGTTCGAAGGGGCCCCGGCCCCCATCCCCCTCACCGACGCATACGGCCCGGTGGACATTTACTTACTGCCCTTCCTGAAACCCGCCACGGTGCGTCACATCTACCCGGACGAGCCCATCGAGAGCTACAGCGACGCCCTGGGCTGTGTGCTGCGCCGCTGCGCCCCCGACCCGGCCCGCCGCAGCGTACTGGTGGCCCACCAGTTCGTGGCCGGTGCCGCCGCCTGCGAGAGCGAGGAGCCATCGGTGGGCGGGCTGGACTGTGTGGATGCCGCCCTCTTTGACGGCTTCGACTATGTGGCCCTCGGCCACCTGCACAGCCCCCAGAAGGTGGGCCGCGACACCCTGCGCTACTGCGGCACCCCGTTGAAGTATTCCTTCTCGGAGGCGCACCAGCATAAGAGCGCAACGTTTGTGGAGCTGGGGCCGAAGGGAGAGGTCACACTTTCCACCGCGCCGCTGACCCCGAAGCACGACCTGCGGGAGCTGCGCGGCAGCTACATGGAGCTGACCGACCGCCGCAGCTACGCAGGCACGGCCACCGACGACTATCTTCACATCACCCTGACCGACGAACAGGATGTTCCCGATGCGCTGGCCCGGCTGCGGGTCATTTACCCGAACCTGATGCGGCTGGACTACGACAACCTCCGCACCCGCACCCAGGCCGACCTCGACGCCCCGGCCCAGACCGAGCAGAAAACGCCGCTGGAACACTTTGCGGCCTTTTACGCGCTGCAAAACAATCAGCCCCTGAGCGCCGAGCAGGCTGCATTCTGCCAGCAGCTCATTGAAACGCTCTGGAAGGAGGAGGACGCATGAGACCCCTGAAGCTGACCCTTTCGGCCTTCGGGCCATACGCCAGCGCCGTCACGCTGGAGCTGGAGCGCCTGGGCAAAGGCGGCCTGTATCTCGTCACCGGCGACACCGGCGCGGGCAAGACCACCCTTTTCGACGCCATCACCTATGCCCTGTACGACCATTCCAGCGGCGGTGTGCGGGACGGTGCCATGCTGCGCAGCAAGTACGCTGACCCAGGCACCCCCACCTTTGTCGAGCTGGAATTTGAGGTGCGCGGCCAGCGGTACACCGTCCGCCGCAACCCGGACTACCTCCGCCCCAAAGCGCGGGGCGAGGGCACGACCACCGAAAAGGCGGACGCCGTCCTCACCTACCCGGACGGACGCCCGCCCGTGACCCGGTCGAAGGATGTCACCGCCGCCGTCACCGCCCTCATCGGGCTGGACTACGACCAGTTCTGCCAGATCGCCATGATCGCGCAGGGTCAGTTCACCCGCCTGCTCAACGCCACGACCGAGGAGCGGAGCAAGATCTTCCGCAAACTGTTCCGCACCCAGCGCTACCAGAAATTGCAGGACGCGCTGCAAGAGGAGAACGCCCGCCTCACGGCCCAGCGCACGGCCCAGAACGTCCAGCTGGACGCGGTGCTCTCCGGCATCCGCTATCCGGAGACCGACCCCGACGCCGAAGCGCTGGGCGGGCTTTCGGCGCAGCGCCCCGCCGAGGAAGTCACCGCCCTGCTGGACGGGCTCCTCACCCGGCAGGAAGCGGAACTCTCCGCCGCTGCCGCCGCCCACACCGCCGCGCAGGCGCAGCTGGACGCGCTGCAGCAGACGCTGGGCCGAGCCGAGCAGGCCGAAGCCCTCCGCCGCCAGCGGGTCGAAAAGCAGGCTGAGCTTGCCGCCCTGCTCCCCCGCCGGGACGCAGCCCGTGCCGATGCGGCCCGCCATGCAGGCGATGCCGCTGCACTGGACGCTCTGACCGCCCAGCTGGAGCGGGCCAGAGCGGGCCTTAACGCCTGCGACGCGCTGGACAAGCTCTGCCGCGCACAGACCGCCGCCCGCAGCGAGGCCGACCTCGAACAGGCCAAAGCTCACAAGGCGCGGGTCCAGCTGACCGCGCTGGATGCGGAACTCGCCGCGCTGGACGCCGAAGCTGCCGCCCTCGGCGACCCGGAAACCCGGAACGTGGCCCTGACCGCTCAGGTCGAGCAGCTCACCCGCCGGGAGACCGCCCTCACTGCGCTGGCTCAAAGCCTGACCGAAGACCAGCGCCGCACCTACGCAGCCCGACAGGCACAGGACGCCTACCGCACCGCAGCCGCCGCGCAGGACGCCGCCCACGCGGAGCGGGACGCCTGCGAGCGGGCGTTTCTGGACGCACAGGCCGGACTTCTGGCGCAGGGCCTTGCCGAAGGCACCCCCTGCCCCGTCTGCGGCAGTGTCCACCACCCGGCCAAAGCAGCGCTGCCTCACACCGCCCCCACCCAGGCGCAGGTGACCGCCGCCAAGCAGGCGGCCGAAGCAGCAGACCGCGAAGCGCAGGACCGCGTGGCCGCAGCCCGCGAAGCCCTCGCCGCCCAGCGGGAGGGCAAAGCCACCCTCCGCCGGGACGCCGAGAGCCTTCTGCCCGAACGCTTCACCTCGCCGGAGGGGCCGGTCGCTCTGACCGTAGCCCTGCTGAAAACGGCCCTTGCCGAGGAGACTGCCGCGCTCCAGACCGCACAGGCCGAGAACCGCGCAGCCCGGCAAAAGGCCGCTGCCGACTGTGCCCGCCGCACCCGGCTGGATACCACCCGCAAGACCAAAACGGCCCAGCGCACTGCGCTGGAAGCAGCAGCGGCCTCTGCCGAACAGACTGCCGCTGCCCGCGAAGCCACGGCTGCGGCGCTGGAACAGCAGATCACCGAAGCCCGGCAGACCGCACCGGCCAGCCGCGCCGAGGCCCAGCAGACGGTCGCCGACCTGACGGCCCAGCGCACGGCCCTGCGCACCGGCATGGAGCAAGCCGAAGCCGCCCGCCGCGCTGCGGAAAACGCCGTCGCTGCCGCCGAAGCTGCCGTGCAGGCCCTGCAAGACCAGCAGGCCCCGGAGACCGGGGCCGCAGACCTCGACGCTTTGCGCACCCGGCTCGCCGCGCTGCAAACGGCCCGCCAGCAGGCCGCCGAACAGGAAAAAGCCCTGACGGCCCAGCTCGTGCCCAACCGCCGCGCCGCCGCCGACTACCACCGACTGGCTGCCGCCCGGCAAGTGCTGGAGACCCGCTGGCAGTGGGTCAACGCGCTGGCCTCCACAGCGGGCGGCACCCTGAGCAGCAAGCAGAAGATTAAACTGGAAGCCTACATCCAGATGCACTATCTCGACCGCATCCTCGTCCACGCCAACACCCGCCTGATGCAGATGACCGCCGGGCAGTACGAGCTGGAGCGGGTCGGGGCCGAGAACCAGCGCAGCCAGTCCGGCCTGGACCTCGGCGTCATTGACCACTACAACGGCACCCGCCGCAGTGTGAAGACCCTTTCCGGCGGCGAGAGCTTCAAGGCCTCGCTGGCGCTGGCGCTGGGCCTTTCGGACGAAGTCCAGAGCACGGCCGGCGGCATCCGGCTGGACACCCTCTTCCTCGACGAGGGCTTCGGCTCCCTCGACGACGAAAGTTTGGAACAGGCCATCCGGGTCCTCTCCGGCCTGACCGAAGGCGACCGGCTCGTGGGCATCATCTCCCACGTCGCCGCCCTCAAAGACCGCATCGACCATCAGGTCCTTGTCAAAAAAGCCCGCAGCGGGGGGAGCACGGTGGAGCTGATCGTGTAAACATGTCCGTTTCTCCACCCTCTGTTCCGGCCCTGCCGACAAAAAAATCTCCGCGCAGCTGCGCGGAGATTTTTTTCTTCTTATTGTTCTTCCTGTTCTTCGCTCGTGTAGAGCATCATCAGGTGGTTGGCCGAAGCTTCCAGCTGCTCTTTGGCCTGCCGGAGGTTTGCTTCCTCGGTCTCGTTCATCTTTTCGGGTTTGTCCTTCCGCAGGCAGCGGCGGAGGTTGGCCACATCGGCCTTGATGCGGTTCTTTTCGTCCTTGTCCAGCTCCTTTTTGCACTTGGACAGGGCCTCATCCACCTTGTAGGCCAGCACTTCGGCCTGATTGTGGAGTTCCAGCCGCTCTTTCCGGCGGCTGTCCTCGGCCTCATACGCGGCGGCATCCGCCATGGCGCGCTGGATCTCGTGTTCCGACAGGTTCGTGCTGCCGGTGATGGTGATGTTCTGCTCCCGCCCGGTGCCGAGGTCTTTGGCGGAGACCTTCACGACGCCGTTGACGTCGATGTCAAAGGTCACTTCGATCTGCGGTTTGGACGAGAAGCTGGCGCGGATGCCGTTCAGCTTGAACTTGCCCAGGCTCTTGTTGTCCCGCGCAAAATGGCGTTCTCCCTGCAGGACGTTGATCTCCACGCTGGTCTGCATCGGGCGCGCCGTCGTGAAGATCTGGCTCTTCCGGGTGGGGATCATGCTGTTGCGGGTGATGAGCGGGGTCGCCACGCCGCCCAGCGTCTCAATGGACAAGGTCAGCGGGGTGACGTCCATCAGCACCAGCCCCTGCGCAGCGGCACCGGAAGCACCGGCCAGCTTGCCGCCGCCCTGCAGCAGAGCGCCCTGGACCGCTGCGCCCATCGCGACGCACTCGTCCGGGTTCAGGCTGTGGCTGGGCTCGCAGCCCAGCAGCTCTTTGACCTGACGTTCTACGGCCGGCATCCGGGTGCTGCCGCCCACCAGAAGCACCTTGCCCAGCTGGCTGGCGGCGATGCCCGCATCCCGCAGGGCATTCTGCACCGGCTGCACGGTGCGGGCCAGCAGGTCGCCGGTCATCATCTCGAACTGCGGGCGGGTGAGCGTCAGGTCCAGATGGTGGGGGCCGTCTTTGCCCACCGCAATGAAGGGCAGGTTCAGCTGTGCGCTCAGCGCGCTGGACAGCTCCTTCTTGGCCTTTTCGGCCTCCTCTTTCAGGCGGCCCATGGCGGCGGGGTCACGGCTCAGGTCGATGCGGTCGGATTTCTTGAACTCCGCCACCGCATACTCCACGATCCGCTCGTCGAAATCATCGCCGCCCAGATGGGTATCGCCGCCGGTGGCCAGCACCGTGAAGGTGCCATCCTCGATCTCGATGATGGAGACATCGAAGGTGCCGCCGCCCAGGTCATAGACCAAAATCTTCTGCGGCGCTTCGTTGTCCAGGCCGTAGGCCACCGCAGCGGCCGTAGGCTCGTTGATGATGCGCAGAACGTTCAGCCCCGCGATACGGCCTGCGTCCTGCGTGGCCTTGCGCTGGCTGTCGTCAAAGTAGGCGGGCACCGTGATGACGGCCTCGGTCACCGGCTCGCCGAGGTAGCTCTCAGCGTCGCGGCGGATCTTCGTCAGGATCATGGCGCTGATCTCCTGCGGGGTCAGGTTCTTGCCGTCGATGTGGACCCGGTGGTCGGAACCCATGTAGCGCTTGATGCTGGAGATGGTGCGGCCGGAGTTGGTCGCGATCTGGCGCTTGGCCGCACCGCCCACCAGACGCTCACCGTCTCTGGTAAAGGCGACCACGCTGGGGGTGGTGCGTTCGCCCTCGGCATTGGCGATGACCACGGGCTTGCCGCCCTCGACCACTGCCACACAGGAGTTGGTCGTTCCAAGGTCGATTCCGATCACGTTACTCATAGTGCTTGTCCTCTTTTCTTGCAGCACAGATTTTTTCCAGAATTATCTTACTGATTTCCTATGACGATTTCATAGAACAAATGTAAAGAATTTGTGTTCCTGCCGATTTCATCGGTTCTCCAGCCCTTCGTTCATCAGCTCCGCCACGGTCTTCCGGGTCTCGTCCAGCCAGATCTCCGCGTCCGGTGCCCCCTCTTCCAGCTGGATGCAGAAGCCCTGCTCGGCCTCCGCCAGCTCCATCAGCGCCTTTTTGCGGGAGACATACCGCGTTTCGCACTGGGCGATGCGGAGCCGGATCTGCGGCGTATAGGAGACATCCGGCATCCCGCGGGCGGCACTCTGGGCGCGGCGGTAGTATTGCAGCGCGGCGGCGGCTTCCTGCCCGGAGGCCGCTGCGTCATCGCCAAGGGCGATCATGGCCTGCACTTCCCCGGCCTTGGCGGCTTTTTTCCACATCCGCCGGGCCTGTACCTTGCTGCGCCGGGCACCCCGGCCCTGATACAGGCAGTCGCCCAACAGCGCCAGCGCTTCGGCGCTGCCCGCCTCGACGGCTTTTTCATAGTGCTGCACCGCCTCGGCCCAGCTGCCCTGCCGCGCGGCATCGTAGCCCGCATCCAGTTCTTCCAGACCGGGGCCTTCGCTGCCCCGCTCCGACTTGAGCAGCCCGTTCAGGATGGAGCCATCCAGCGTAGCGGAATTGGTCCACGGGTCGATGACCACACCGTCGATGCCGTCGGTGTTCAGGGCATATTCCATGGCCTCCCGCATCCCGCGCTCGGCCATGGGCCGGGTGGCCGTGGCGCGCTCGGCTTCCGCCGTCTTCACCGACGTGAACAGGGGCAGGTAGCTGCGTTCCTTCCGGGTGTGGAGCAGCCAGGGGTCCAGCCCTTCTGCCTTTTCCGCCGGGATGGGCATGGAAGCCCACGGAGCCGGGCCGCTCTGCGGGTCGGCTGCGGCATCCAGCGGCACCAGCACCCGCGTTTTCAGCTCCAGTGCATAGTTCAGGGCGTTCATCAGGTTCCAGAAATGCGTCTCGTTCTGCTCCCGGTAGAGCCGCTCCACGGCCTGCTCCACCACCGGGCAGCCCGTGCCCGCCGGGCTGTATTGGGGGGCGGCCTTTTTCTTCCGGCTGCCCACCGGGCGGAACCGCCGTGCGCTTTTCTCGTATGCCATTTGCATCACCCTTCTTTTTCCATCCGTCATAATAGTTTATTATAGCAGGATTTTCCAAGTTTCACAATGGGGAAGACGCACCGCATTTTTCCGCAAAACAATAGCATTCCGACCCCGGTTGTATTATAATATGCGATGGGAAAGTTTCCCCCGATTTACATTTCAGAAAAGGAGTCTTTCGCCTTGAACAAAATGCTTACCCACCTGAACGGCTACAAGCGCGAGGCCGTCCTCGCGCCGCTGTTCAAGATGCTGGAAGCCACGTTCGACCTGTTTGTCCCTCTGGTCATGGCAGACATCGTCAACGTCGGCATTGCGGCGCACGACCTGCATTATATCCTTGTGCGGTGCGGCATCCTGCTGCTGCTCGCCGTCATCGGCCTGACCTGCAGCCTGACGGCCCAGTATTTCTCCGCCAAGGCCGCTGTGGGCTACTCCACCTCGCTGCGCCATGCGCTGTTTGAGCACATCCAGAAGCTCGGCTTCACCGAGATGGATACGCTGGGTACCAGCACCCTCATCACCCGCATGACCAGCGACATCAATCAGGTGCAGAGCGGCCTGAACCTTTTCCTCCGCCTGTTCCTGCGCAGCCCGTTCGTGGTGGTCGGTGCCATGGTCATGGCCTTCACGGTCAATGCACGGGCCGCATGGATCTTCGTGGTGGCCATCCCGCTGCTGTCCATCGTGGTCTTCGGCGTCATGGTCCTGACCAACCCGCTGTATAAGACCGCCCAGACCCGTCTGGACCGGGTACTGGGCCTGACCCGCGAGAACCTGACCGGCGTTCGCGTCGTCCGCGCCTTTGACAAGGAGAAGAGCGAGATCGACCGCTTCGAGTCTGCCAACGACCTGCTGACCAAGATGCAGCTCCACGTCGGCCATCTCTCCTCCCTGATGAGCCCGCTGACCTACGTGATCATCAACCTGGCCATCGTGGCGCTGCTGTATGTGGGCAGCATCGAGATCAACATCGGCGGCATGGCAGCCGGTGATGTCATCGCGCTGGTCAACTACATGAACCAGATTCTGGTCGAGCTGGTCAAGCTGGCCAACCTCATCGTGCAGATCAGCAAGGCGCTGGCCTGCGCCAGCCGTGTGCAGGCGGTGCTGGACACGGAACCGGGGATGGCGTTCCCCGCTGCCCTTCCGGATGCCGTGGAGGCAGGCAAGGCCGACGACGCCGTCCGGTTCGACCATGTCAGCCTGACCTACACCGGTGCCGGTGCCCCCAGCCTGTCGGACATCAGCTTCACAGCCAAACGCGGCCAGACCATCGGCGTCATCGGCGGCACGGGCAGCGGCAAATCCAGCCTCATTAACCTCATCCCCCGCTTCTACGATGCCACCGAGGGTTCGGTTGAGATCCTGGGCCGTCCGGCGCAGGCATACCCGCGGGACGTTCTGCGCGGCAGTGTCAGCGTCGTCATGCAGAAAGCGCAGCTCTTCGGCGGCACCATCCGCTCGAACCTGCTCTGGGGCAACAAGAACGCCTCGGATGCCGACCTGTGGGCCGCACTGGAAACGGCACAGGCCGCAGAATTCGTCAAGACAAAGCCCCTTGGGCTGGACGAGCCGGTGGAACAGGGCGGCCGGAACCTCTCCGGTGGCCAGAAGCAGCGCCTGACCATTGCCCGCGCACTGGTGGGCAAGCCCGACATCCTCATTCTGGACGACAGTGCCAGCGCTCTGGACTACGCCACCGACGCCGCCCTGCGCAAGGCGCTGGCGGCTCTGCCCGGCAGCTTGACCGTCTTCATCGTCAGCCAGCGCGCCGCCAGCCTGCAGCACGCCGACCAGATCCTCGTTCTGGACGACGGCAAACTCGTCGGCCTCGGCAAACACGCCGACCTGCTGGCCTCCTGCCCGGTCTATGAGGAGATCTATGCCAGCCAGTTCAAGAAAGGGGATGCGCAGAAATGAGTGCAAAAGCAAAGAGCAGCCTGACCCCGGAACAGCGCAAGGCAACGCTTCGCCGGGTGCTGGAAAAGATCCGCCCCTACCGCTTTTTCGTGGGGTGCAGTCTCATCGTGGCCGCCGTGAGCGTGGCCGCACAGCTGTATATCCCCATCCTCTGCGGCAGCGCCATCGACCTGATGCTCGGCAAGGGCCGTGTGGACTTTGCCGGTGTGATGCAGATCATCGTGCAGATCGTGGCCGTGGCCATCCTCGCAGCCTTTGCGCAGTGGCTGCTGAGCGTCTGCAACAACCGCATCACCTTCTCCGTCAGCCGCGACCTGCGCAATGCCGCCCTGCGGAAGATCCAGACCCTCCCCCTCTCCTACCTCGACAGCCACCCCTCCGGCGACATCGTCAGCCGGATGATCGCCGATGTGGACACCTTCGCCGACGGCCTGCTGATGGGCTTCACCCAGTTGTTCTCCAGCCTGCTGACCATCTTCGGCACCCTGTTGTTCATGCTGTGGGAGAATGTCCCCATCACGCTGGTGGTCGTCTGCATCACCCCGCTGAGCCTGGTGGTGGCCAGCTTCCTGGCCAAGCGCAGCTACAAGTATTTTCAGGGGCAGAGCACCGTGCGCGGTGAGCAGACCGCTCTGGTCAACGAGATGATCGAAGGCCAGAAGGTCGTGCAGGCCTTCGGCCACGAGGCCGAGAGCCTTGCCTCCTTTGACGAGGTGAACACGCGGCTGCAGGATGTCAGCCTGAAGGCCATCTTCTTCTCCAGCATGACCAACCCCGCCACCCGCTTCGTCAACAACATCGTCTATGCAGGCGTCGGTCTGGTGGGTGCGCTCTATGCTGTGGCGGGCGGCATCACCATCGGTCAGCTGAGCATCTTCCTCAACTACGCCAACCAGTACACCAAGCCCTTCAACGAGATCTCCGGCGTCGTCACCGAGCTGCAGAACGCACTGGCCTGCGCGGCCCGCGTCTTCGAGCTGCTGGACGCCGACGACCAGGTGCCCGAAGCTGAACACGCCAAGGTGCTGCAGCCGGACGGCCATGTGGAGCTGAAGGATGTCTCCTTCCGCTACCTGCCGGACCGCCCCCTCATCGAGGACCTGAACCTGGACGTCAAGCCCGGCCAGCGCATTGCCATCGTCGGCCCCACCGGCTGCGGCAAGACCACCCTCATCAACCTGCTCATGCGGTTCTATGACGTCAACGGCGGCTCCATCACCGTCTCCGGCGACGACATCCGGAACGTGACCCGCGCTTCCCTGCGCGGCAGCTACGGCATGGTGCTGCAGGACACCTGGCTGCGCGCCGGCACTGTCCGCGAGAACATCGCCTACGGCAAGCCCGACGCCACCGACGAAGAGATCGTTGCCGCGGCCAAAGCAGCCCACGCCGACAGCTTCATCCGCCGCCTGCCGGACGGTTACGATACCGTCATCGCGGAGGACGGCGGCAACATCAGCCAGGGCCAGAAGCAGCTGCTCTGCATCGCCCGCGTCATGCTCTGCCTGCCGCCCATGCTGATTTTGGACGAGGCCACCTCCTCCATCGACACCCGCACCGAGGTGCGCATCCAGGCCGCGTTCGCCCGGATGATGCAGGGCCGCACGAGCTTCATCGTGGCCCACCGCCTGTCCACCATCCGCGAGGCCGACGTCATCCTTGTAATGAAGGACGGCCACATCGTGGAGCATGGCAATCACGACGAACTGCTGGCCCAGGGCGGCTTCTACGCCAAGCTCTACAACAGCCAGTTCGAGGGCGTGGAGACCTGACCGGCACAAACAAAAATGGGATGCTTGAAACAAGCATCCCATTTTTGTTTGCCAGAATCCTGCCGCCCGTCGTTTCAGACTGCCTCGACCACCACCGGCTCCTCCGGCGGCGGGGTCAGCGTGGAGTGCGCCCGCACAAAGGCAGCTGCGCGCTGGCTGGCAATGCCCTGCCGCAGCTTTCGCTTGTCGTTGGACGGGAAGGTCCGCTCCCCGTTCCAGCCCTCCAGCGCAGCCTGCACCTCGGCCTCTGTGGGCCAGAGATGTTCCGTTTCGGCGACCAGCAGAAGCCCCAGACGCCCCCGCAGTTTCTGTTCTGCCTGAGCGTGAAGCTCCGCCCGGAACTGTTCCACCGTCTGGCCCTGCACCTTCAGGTATTGGTCAAAGTTGATGTTGTTCGCCTGCATCCGCAGGTTGAACTCCCGCTGCTCGGCAAAGTAGTTGCCCGCCACCAATTGCTTCGGCAGCGCGCCCTTCACCTCGCCGCCGAGCTGGTAGACCAGCTCCCGCTCGGCCAGCGTCTCAGCCTGGGCGCAGCGGGTCTTGTAGATTTCCCGTGCCACACGGTCCCGCAGGGCTTTTTTGCCCGCCTCGTCGGCGGCGCGGTCCTCGTCGCCGTGGTGGCGGTTGATCTCCAGTTCAAGGGTCAGTTTCCGGATGGGCCGGGGCCGGATGGGCTGCACAAAGCCGGTGTACTGCCCCAGCTCCAGCGGCGGCAGGCAGAAAAACTCCGCCCCCGCCCGGAACCCTTCGGCCCGGTTGACGGCCAGCAGCTCAAAGTCCGGGTCGGTCACCGGGACGAGCCGGTGCTCCTCCATCAGCTGCGCGAACAGCGGCGAAAAGCCTTCCAGAATGGCGCGGTTCACCGCTGCCGTCAGCAGGTCTTCTTCCTCTTTGGGCGCATCCGGTGCCGCCTGCTCGGCCTGCACCGCTGCTTCCAGCTCCTCGGCACTGGCCGAAAAGACCACCCGGCAGTCGCCCGGTTCCGGCATCCCAAAATGTTCCAATTTCATGGCATTTCCTCCTCACCGCACAAATCCGGCCATCAGCAGCACCAGCACCACCGCCAGCGCAAAGTACAGCACTTCGGCCCCCAGCACGGCGCGGTCGCCTTCCACATACATCTTCTCCGGATCTTCCGGGTCATAATATAAGGTCACGGTCTCCCCGGCCGCAAAGCCCTTGCCCTTGGCCGCCTTCGGGTAATGGAGGCGGTGGCTGCCGCCTGCCGTCTCAAATTCCAGCACATAGGCCTGACCGTCCCGGCCCTGCGCGGTGCCCGCAACGCGGGCGGTTACCTTTTCGCCTTTTGTCTGCAAGCGCCGCCGCGCAAGCACACTGCGCACCCCCATGCCGAACATGAGCGCCGCCCCGATGATAAAGATCAGAAAGTTGAACATGTGTGGTTCCCTCATTCCATCGTATTTTGCCGCAGGGCCCCCGGCCCCGGACAGCTCAGGTCTTATTGTATCATATTTCACCGAAAATTTCGCCCCATCGTCCTCATTCCGGTGCCAAAATTTCATCCGGAATTTTTGTCAGAAAAATTCGAAAAAAGCGCTTGACATTTCCGGTTTCCATGGTATAATTACTATTGTTCCGAGCGACACAGCTCACGAACGAAAACAAAATATGCGGATATGGCGGAATTGGCAGACGCGTTAGATTCAGGTTCTAATCGGGG
>ERZ1108170.1199-NODE-1199-length-17468-cov-4.416011_pt1 | contig 17468 bp, 12 predicted proteins | sample MGYA00403705_ERZ1108170 | MGnify/ENA primary metagenome ERZ1108170 (study PRJEB35170, sample SAMEA104062422) | human gut metagenome | biome: human gut; feature: human-associated habitat; material: faeces | place: Denmark | collected 2012-06-15 ...
TCGGAGATTAATAAAAATCATTGCGAAACCCGTCAGCTGCTTAAGGCAGTTGGGGGTATGGACAGATTTATAAGAAGGTGCTGGGGAGCCGCCGGTACTTAGCGAGTGTATTTTACTCGCTTAGTATCCGTTGCGAGCGACACGCAGCGAAAGCGTGCCTTTGTTAAATCTGTCCATACTCCCAACATGAGAAGAGTTTGAGGTGGGTTTCGCAAAGTTTAATAGACATTAAAGGAGGGTATCAATGACTATCACAGAACTGAAGCAGACTGCAGTCGAAGTGCGCAAGGGCATTGTGACTGCAACACACGCTGCAAAGTCGGGGCATCCGGGGGGATCGCTTTCGGCGACAGAGATTTTTACATATTTGTATTTTGAAGAGATGAATATTGATCCAAAGAATCCGAAAATGGAGGATCGTGACCGTTTTGTCTTATCGAAAGGACATACGGCACCGGGACTTTATGCAGCACTGGCAACCCGGGGATATTTTCCGGTGAAAGATTTAGAGACACTGCGCCATATCGGTTCTTATTTGCAGGGACATCCGGATATGAAACATATTCCGGGTGTGGATATGTCATCCGGTTCTTTAGGACAGGGGATTTCCTGTGCAGTTGGAATGGCACTTGCAGGAAAAATGGATCAAAAAGATTACCGTGTCTATACACTTTTAGGTGATGGAGAAATCGAAGAAGGTCAGGTATGGGAGGCGGCAATGTTTGCCGGCCACCGCAAACTTGATAATCTGGTAGTGATCGTTGACAACAATAACATGCAGATTGATGGAACTTTAGAGGAAGTCTGTTCGCCGGATCCAATCGATAAAAAATTTGAATCTTTCAACTTCCATGTGATCAATGTTGCAGATGGAAATGATTTTGAACAGCTTGCAGCAGCTTTTAAAGAGGCAAGGGAGACAAAGGGTATGCCGACTGCAATCATCGCACACACCATAAAAGGCAAAGGAGTTTCTTATATGGAAGGTCAGGTGGGCTGGCATGGAAAAGCACCGAACGACGAGGAATATGCGGTTGCAATGGAAGAACTGAGAAAGGCGGGTGAAGCATTATGTCAGAAGTAAAAATGATCGCGACCAGAGAGAGTTATGGCAATGCATTGGCTGAACTGGGAAAAGAAAAAGAAAATCTGGTTGTACTTGATGCGGATCTCGCAGCGGCAACAAAAACAGGTATTTTTAAGAAAGCATTTCCGGAGCGCCATATTGACTGCGGGATTGCAGAGGCGAATATGACAGGAATTGCAGCAGGACTTTCCACCTGTGGAAAAGTACCGTTCGTCAGCACATTTGCCATGTTTGCAGCGGGACGTGCCTATGAGCAGGTGCGCAATTCAATCGGTTATCCACATCTGAACGTAAAGATCGGAGCAACACATGCAGGCATTTCTGTCGGCGAAGATGGAGCAACACATCAGTGCAATGAAGATATCGGACTGATGCGTGAAATTCCGGGCATGGTTATCATTAATCCGAGTGATGATGTGGAAGCGAAGGCAGCTGTGCGTGCGGCTTACGAGTATGTGGGTCCGGTTTATCTGCGTTTTGGACGTCTGGCGGTTCCGGTCATCAATGATAATCCGGAATATAAGTTTGAAATCGGTAAAGGTGTGGAACTGCGAAAAGGAAAAGATATCACGATCTTTGCGACAGGTCTTTGTGTGTCGGAGACGTTAAAAGCAGCAGAAACTCTGGCTGCAAATGGTATCGACGCACAGGTCATCAATATTCATACGATCAAACCGTTGGATGAGGAACTGGTGTTAAAAGCAGCAAAGCAGACCGGTCGTGTGTATACGGTGGAGGAGCATTCGATTATTGGAGGACTTGGCAGTGCAGTGGCAGAGCTCCTCGGTGAAAAATGTCCGACAAAAATCACAAGAATCGGTGTAAAAGATGTGTTTGGAGAGTCCGGACCGGCAAAAGAATTGCTTCATAAATATGAACTGGATGCAGAGGGCATTGCAAAACGTATTATGGAGGAACAAAAATCATGTTAGAGGAATTAAAAAAACAGGTCTATGAGGCAAATATGGAACTGCCACGCCGCGGACTGATCACCTATACATGGGGAAATGTCAGTGGGATCGACAGAGAGAGCGGATATTTCGTGATCAAGCCAAGTGGTGTGGATTACGATGCATTATCCCCGGATGATATGGTTGTCATGGATTTAGAGGGAAATAAGATTGAGGGAAGATACAAACCGTCATCCGACACGGCAACACATATCGAACTTTATAAAAAGTATGACGAGATCGGTGGAATCGTGCACACCCATTCCCCAGAGGCAGTCGCATGGGCGCAGGCGGGAAGAGATATTCCTCTTTACGGAACCACACATGCAGATTACTTTTTCGGTCCGATCCCGTGTGCAAGAAATCTGACACCGGAGGAGATCGAGGAAGCTTACGAGAAAAATACTGGGTTAGTTATCATAGAGACATTTGAGACAAGAGGGATCAAACCTATGTATACACCGGCAGTGCTCTGCAAAAATCATGGACCGTTTACCTGGGGAAAGGATGCAGCAGAGGCAGTGCATAATGCGGTTGTGTTAGAAGAAGTGGCTAAGATGGCAAAGAATACAGAACTTTTGAATCCGAAAGTGCTTCCGGCACCGGACTGCATCAAAGAAAAGCATTTTTACCGCAAACATGGTGCAAATGCGTACTACGGTCAAAATTAAAAAAGCGAAGGAAACACTGCCACGCGGAAGTGAGGATTAAGATGAGTAGTATAGAGTTTGGTAAGACAAAAGAGGGAAAAACAGTCACAAAATATCTGCTGAAAAACAAAAATGGTATGGAAGTTTCCGTGATGGATCTTGGAGCAACCATCGTATCCGTGCTTGTGCCGGATCGAAACGGTGTAAAACGTGATGTTGTGCTGGGATATGATACACCACAGGAATATCAGGATCATACCTGTTATTTTGGAGCGGTGATCGGACGGAATGCAAACAGGATCGGCGGTGCGAAAATAGTTTTAGGTGACAGAGAGTACCAGCTTGAAAAAAACGATAACGGGAACAATCTGCACAGTGGAAAAAATGGTTTTCATGCTGTCATATGGAGTGTGGAACAGCAGAAGGAAGATGAGATTACATTTTCTTATCTGAGTAAGGATTTAGAGCAGGATTTTCCTGGAAATATGACTGCAAGGGTTACGTATAAAGTAACGGATGATAATGCGCTCTCGATCGCTTATGAAGCGGTTGCGGATCAGACCACGGTTGCGAATTTCACAAACCATGCTTATTTTAATTTAAACGGTCATGATTCCGGCAGCATGGAAAACCAGGAACTTGAAATTTTAGCATCTTATTATACGCCGGTAAAAGATAGCGAAGCAATTCCTACTGGTGATGTGGAAAAGGTTTCCGGAACACCGATGGATTTCCGTAAAATGAAAAAGATTGGTCAGGATATCGGTGCCGATTTCAGGCAGCTTGCATTTGTCGGTGGGTATGATCACAATTTTGTGCTCGATAAAGCTGACGGGACAATGCAGCTCGCAGCCCGCGCAAAATCAGAGGAGTCCGGTATCTGTATGGATGTCTATACGGATTGTGTCGGTATTCAGTTATATGCCGGAAACTTTATTGGGAAGCAGACTGGAAAAGGCGGAGCATCTTATGATTCCCGCCATGCATTCTGCCTGGAGACACAATATTTCCCAAATGCAGTGAATGAACCGAATTTTAAATCACCGGTTTTAAAAGTGGGAGATACATACCGGTCACAGACGAAATACAGTTTCTATGTTAAATAAGAAGAAATATGAAAGGCGGTGCCACATCTATTATTGAGGTGTGGCACCGTTTTTGCGTTTGAAACAAATTAGTGTTTTGCCACAAGATACTTTTCACTGTTTTTGCAATATGTTACAATGAGCATAATTAGAGTTCGTGGTTTACCAGAGGAAAATTTAGCATATGAGATTACAAAAGAAGAAAATTGAGAAAAGAACATACGAAAAAAAGAAAATATACCGACATACATTCGTTGTATTTATTGTGTAATTTATTATTATCAATGGTTTTGTGCACTGGGAACTTCTGTCCCAGAAGAATGCAGAAAAAGAGAAGGCTGCCTATACGGCCGAAACTACGGTACATCGTATGGAGGCTTATTTAAATCAGTATATTTCCACATCGGATCTGCTCAAGCAGATCATAGAAACAGATAATGTAATGAATAATACGCAGTTTAATATATTAGCAGAATTTATGATGAAGGGAAATGATGCACTGTTAGGAATCGAACTGGCGAAGGATGGTATTGTCACCCAGGTATACCCAAAGGAACAGAATGAGGCTGCGATCGGGTTAAATCTGCTGACGCATCCGGAGAGAAAAAGAATGGACAACACTGGCAAAAGAAACAGGTAATTGTAGAGTATCCCAAAGTTATTCGACGCTGTCCGTTCGGTAAGATTTAAACAAACCTTCATCTGTTCTTAATACATCGCATTAGTTACAAATGTTATAATGTGAGGCAGGGATACATTATTCCATTTTAAAGTGGCATTGTACAATGTCATATAAACTTGCTGTTTCAGGAGAAAAAGATGTATAGAATATACAGTATGCTTATCGAAATTATGGCGGCTGCCATTTTTATAGTTCCTATTTGGTGCATGTATAACAAGTTGTGTTTTCATAGCTGGAAACGAACGATTGCCTATATGGTATTTGGATTTTATCTTACTGCAGTTTTAGCACTTGTAGGTTTTCCGGACATAATATCTCTGAAAATTAATTTTACAGTGAATATCATTCCTTTTATTGATATGGTATCGGATTTTAGTAATGCCTGTTTAAATATTCTTTTATTTGTTCCATTCGGTTTCCTTTTGCCAATATTATGGGAAAATTTTAGAAACGTGAAAAGGGTTGCATTCATGGGATTGATAACAACATTTTTTATTGAAATCTCGCAGATTTTTACCTTTCGGACCACAGACATCAACGATATTATTACAAATACGGTTGGGACTATGATCGGATATTATATTGCACGCCGGATAACAGGCAGCTTTACAAAAAGAGTATTGCTTAATTCAAAAATGAGTGATTTTTACGTAATATGCAGTTCTGTCGGAGTTATTATGTTCTTGTTTCAACCTTTTGTTTCATCATTATTATGGGAAATGGTAGTGTAACTTCAAGTTTGGTTAAATATAGAGAAAACTGGAAAGAACATCCAATGAATCCATTATTACAGAAAAAGGAAAATAAATATGCCTGAAAGTACCAATAACCATGATGTAACTGTAAAGATGATAACACTGTCGTCGGTGTAGAAAGATAATTACAAGGCTGTCTGCTGGAATGTGCGGGCAGCCATTTTTAAATTCATAGGATTCGGGTGTCAAAAGGTGGCTCACAACTTAGTGGCTGGTAATTTGCCAATCAAGAAGTTTAAATGCACTATTTGACTCAAACTCGCAGGATAACATTTTTCAAAAGAAATAATGTGTGATACAATATTTTAAGATTGAAATTTCAGGAGAAAACAGATGTCCCTACAATTTATATTTGGCAATTCAGGCAGCGGAAAATCGGATTTTCTGTATGATTCCGTGCTAAAACAGGCAAAAGAGAATAAAGAGCAGCAGTTTCTTTTCATTGTGCCGGAGCAGTTTACCATGCAGACGCAGCGGGAACTGGTTGAGAGGCAAAAACAGCATGCGATCATGAACGTGGATGTACTCAGTTTTGCAAGACTTGCTTACCGCGTATTTGACGACCTTGGAAAACAAAATGTGGTCGTGTTGGAAGAGACTGGAAAAAATCTTGTTCTGCGCAAGGTGGCAGAACAGAAAAAAGCAGAACTGAAAGTACTTGGCGCAAACATGAATAAAATGGGATATGTCGGTGAGATAAAATCCCTGATCTCAGAACTGATGCAGTACAATATCCGTCCGGATGCGCTGTCGGAATTTCTGCAAAAGGAGCCGCTTGGGGAGGGACTGCGCTTAAAAATGCAGGATGTCCTTACGATGTATCAGGGATTTACAGAGTATTTAAAGGGCAGATATATTACGGCGGAGGAAGTGTTAGAACTTCTTTATGATGTGGCAGAAGAGTCCGAACTGCTTCGTAATAGTGTGATCGTGTTGGACGAGTTTACCGGATTTACACCGATCCAGAATCGTCTGATGGAAAAATTGCTTGTGCTGGCAAAAAAGGTCAGTGTGTCTGTCACGATGGATGTCAGGGAAGATTTTTACCGGTGCAGAGGGGTGCATGAGCTTTTTTCCATGAGTAAAAAAACGGTGGCGTCGTTGCTTAAAGTTGCAGAGACATGCAAGGTTTTAGTGGAGGAGCCGCTTGTACTGCCGACCGGGGAAAAGAGACGTTATGCCAATGCCGCCGATCTTTATTTTATGGAGCAGAATCTTTTCCGGCCGGGAGCAGGAAGTTACAGATACAAAGCAGCGGAACAATCTATGCAGCATATCCGCATCACTTCCCTAAAAAATCCGAGGGAAGAATTAAAGTTTGCCGCTCGCGAGATCGTGCGCCTGACGAGGGAGAGTGGCTACCGTTACCGTGATATCGCTGTCGTGACAGGGGATGTGCAGCAGTATGGCAATTATGTGCCGGAAATTTTTGAACAGTATCATATCCCGTACTTTATCGACCAGACAAAAAATATTTTGTTCCACCCGTTTATCGAGTGCATCCGTGCAATTTTAGAGATGGTTGAGTATGACTTTTCCTATGAAAGTGTGTTCCGGTTTTTGCGGTGTGGGCTTGCAGAAAGAATTGGGACCGGGAGGAAAAGTTCGGACAAGGAATCAGATACGATGGACTGCACAGCAGAAAATCTGCTACATCAGAGTGAAACAGGAGTTCATGGACTCACAGAGCAGGAGATCGACCGCTTGGAAAATTATGTCCTTGCACGTGGAATCCGCGGTGCATCCCGCTGGAGCAGACCGTGGACGTTTGTGATGCCGGATGGAACGTTAGAGGATATGGAGCAGTTAAATAAGATCCGTGAGGCTGTTTATGAGAATTTCAAGCCACTGATTGAAGCGTTTCATGGAAAAGATAATACGGTCAGCATACAGACCTATGAGTTATACAGTCTGATAAAACGGCTTGATATGGAGCAGCTGCTAAGGGAGCGCAGCCGCTTTTTTGAGGAACATGGCAATCAGGCAAGGGCAAAGGAATATGACCAGATTTATAAGATTGTGATGGATCTGCTCGATAAAGTGACATCCCTGCTCGGTGATGAGACGATGACGATCCGGGAATACAGCGATATTTTAGACGCAGGATTTGAGGCGGCAAAAGTCGGCATTATCCCGCCGGGCAATGATACAGTGACGGTTGGAGATATTGAGCGGACCCGTCTCAATCATGTAAAGATATTATTTTTTGTCGGTGTCAATGACGGGGTTGTGCCAAAAGCCGGTAATCAGGGCGGCATAATTTCGCAGTTTGAGCGTGAAAAGATGGCAGAGTATCACTTAGAACTGGCACCGGGCGCAAGGGAAAAAGTATTTATTCAGAAATTTTATCTGTATTTGAATATGACAAAGCCGTCCGAGAGGCTGTATGTGACGTTCTGTCGTGTCAATTCCGATGGAAAAGCACTGCGGCGTTCGTATCTGATCGGAACGCTTTTAAAGCTGTTCCCACAGCTTGCGGTGGAAGAACCGTCTGAGGAGGAGACACTAGACGGTGCCCTGACCGCGGAGAGTGCCCTGCCGTTTCTGATGGAAGGACTCACAAAACCGGTGGAGGATGAAGATGCATGGACGGCGCTTTTAGCATGGTATTTATCGGACGAGGGGAACAGGGAAAAGGCATTGCAGCTTTTTGATGCGGCATTTGGTGTGCATAAGGATGACGCAATCAGCAAGGCTGTCACGAAGGCTTTGTATGGAAATACCTTAGAAAACAGTGTGACAAGACTCGAACAGTTTGCAGCCTGTGCATTTGCGCATTATCTGAGTTACGGGCTGAGACTGCGGGAGCGTGAACTGCAGCAGTTTGCAAGTGTGGATATGGGAAACATTTATCATGATGTGTTAGAGCGATTTGCAAAAGGCATAGAGATGTCGGATTATACCTGGTTTGATATCCCGGAGGAAGCGCAGGAAGCATTGCTTTCCCAGAGCATGGAAGACGCGATCGCAGGCAGTGGGATCGGTGATGTGTTTGAGGATGCAAGGAACAGTTATCTGTTAAAACGGATGGAGACAACGGCAAAACGGACAATCTGGGCACTGATGTTACAGGTACGGAAAGGAAAATTTGTACCGAGCGGTTTTGAGGTGTCGTTTTCGCGTGCCGAACGGTTAGATGCGGTGCAGTTTCAATTAGGTGAAGATGAAAAAATGCGCCTGCGCGGCAGAATTGACCGTATTGATACTTATGAGACAGACGATAAGGTCTATGTAAAGATCATTGATTATAAATCCGGCAACACCAGTTTCTCGCTTTTAAATTTTTATTATGGACTGCAGCTTCAGCTTGTCGTCTATATGAATGCGGCACTGGAGCTTACAAAGAAAAAATATAAGGGAAAAGACACCGAGCCTGCAGGTATTTTCTACTATCATATCACGGATCCGATGGTGGACGCAGATGGTCAGGAATCTGAGGAGGAGATCAGGAGAAGCATTTTAGAACAGCTTAAAGTGGGTGGTCTGGTCAATGAAGATCCTGAGATTTACGGTGCAATGGATACCGATTTTACAGGAACATCGCCAGTGATCCCGGTTGCATTAAAAGCGGATGGTTCCTTAAAGACGACATCTAAGACGGCAAGCACATATGAATTTGGACTGATGTCTGATTATGTGCGAAAAAAGATCGAGCATGCGGGAAAAGAGATCTTTGCCGGAAATGTGGCGGTAAAACCGTACCTGTTGGGAGACAGGAGTGGATGCGATTACTGTCCGTATCACACGATCTGCGGATTTGATGTGCGAATGCCGGGATTTTCCTATCAGCAGTTTGAAAAGTTTGACAGCAGTGAGGAGATCCTTGCACATATCCGGGAAGAAATTGGAGAGCCGGGAAAAAATCCTGACAGTGAATAAAAATGATGTGACAGGTGCAAAACAAAAAGTCAGAAACGGAGCAAAACATGGGAATGACATGGACAGATGACCAGAGAAAGGTCATTGAACTCAGAGACAGAAATATATTAGTTTCCGCGGCGGCAGGTTCCGGTAAGACGGCGGTGCTCGTGGAACGTATCATAAAGATTATTACGGATAAAGAGCATCCGGTCGATATTGACCGTCTTTTGATCGTGACATTTACGAATGCGGCAGCTGCGGAGATGCGCGAGCGAATCGGGAATGCGTTGGAAAATGCTCTGAAAGAAAATCCGGATGATGAGCATTTACAGCGGCAGCTCTCCCTGTTGCACAATGCCCAGATCACGACGATCGACAGCTTCTGTCTGTATGTGATCCGCAATCATTTTCATGAGATTGATCTCGAACCGAATTTCAGGATCGGGGACGAGGGTGAACTGAAACTGTTGAAAGAGGACGTGCTCGCAAAGGTATTGCTAAAAAATTATGAGGAGGCTGCACCGGAATTTTTAGCATTTGTGGATGGATATGCGTCGGGCAGAAATGATGCGGCGCTCTCCGGCATGATCTTACAGCTCTATGAGTTTTCAAGGAGTTATCCATGGCCAAAGAAGTGGCTGCTTGCGGCGGCAGAAAACTATGGCATAGAGGATGAGACATCTTTGGAAAATGCAGCTTTTATGCAGTCACTTTTTCAAAACTTAAAACGGGTGTCAGAGGATCTTGTGGCACTTTCCGGGCGTGCATATAAACTGACACAGGAGGATGACGGGCCGGATATGTACGCAAAAGCATTAGAGAGCGACCTGAAAAAATATAAGGAGATCGCGGCAAGTGAAAGTTTTACGTCATTTTATCAGAGTTACCGCAATTTGTCTTATGACAGGCTTGCATCCTCCCGGGGATTTGACGGAAAGGAAGAAAAATTAGAGTTAGTCAAAAAGCTGCGTGAGATGGGAAAGGATGCAGTCAAGAAAATAAACCGCCAGTATTTCTTCACATCACCGGAGATTCTGGTGGAGCAGATGAAAAAAACAGCGCCTTTTGCGGCAGAGTTGGTGCGTCTGACATTGGAATTTGATGAGGCATTTACGGCGGAGAAACGCCGCAAGAATCTGGTGGATTTTCATGATCTTGAGCACTTTGCGTTAAATATTTTTGTGGATGAGGAAACCGGAAAGGTCAAAAAGACAGCCGAAGAATTCCGGGATAACTTCAAGGAGATCATGATTGATGAATACCAGGACAGCAATGAGGTGCAGGAGACGATCTTACGTGCGATTTCACGGGAGGAGCGCGGGGAGTATAATCTTTTTATGGTTGGAGATGTCAAGCAGAGTATCTACCGTTTCCGTCTTGCGAGACCGGAGCTTTTTATGCAAAAATATGATACTTACAGCCTGACGGATGCGAAAATGCAGCGCATTGATCTGCATAAAAATTTCCGTAGCAGAAATGAAGTGCTCGATTTTTCAAATGATATTTTTTTCCGTATTATGAAACGGGATCTTGGAAATGTGGAATATGATGCGGACGCCGCACTTTATCCGGGAGCCACTTATAAAGAAGAAACAGATATGTTCACACCGGAAATTTTACTGGCAGACGGGGATGATGAACTGTTAGAGGATGCGGCAGCGGATGATAAGAAACTGTTAGAAGCGCGGATGATCGCAAAGAGGATCAAGGAGCTTATGGGAACGCAGATGGTGACGGATAAAGCAACCGGGGAACTGCGCAATGTGCAGTATTCGGATATGGTTATTCTGCTGCGCAGCTTAAGCGGATATGCAGATCGTTTTGCCGCTGTGTTAAATGATGCGGGCATTCCGGCACATACTGTTTCGGCGACAGGATATTTTAGTACAGTGGAGGTGCAGACCGTGCTTTCCATGCTTCGGATCCTGGATAATCCGAGACAGGATATCCCACTGACTGCAGTGCTCCGTTCGCCGATCGCAGGGCTTTCGGATGAAGAACTTGCCAAATTACGATTGAAAGACAATGACGTCAGATTTTACGAGTGTGTTTTGGAGGAATGTGAACGCTTGAAACAGGAAGCGGAGGAAGATCCGGGACAGATCAGGGATGATTCGGAAGAAAAATTGTATCGGTTTTATGTCACTTATGAAAAATTGCGGCAGCTTGTGCCGGATACACCGATTCATGAGCTGATTGAATTGTTGTTAAAGGAGACCGGCTACGGTGATTATGCCGCCGCAATGCCTGCCGGAGACAGGCGTCACGCAAACCTGTTAATGTTGGTGGAAAAGGCAATCGCTTATGAAAATACAAGTTACAGGGGACTGTTTCATTTTGTACGTTATATTGATGAACTGCAGAAATATGATGTGGATTTCGGCGAGGCGGATCTGATCGGAGAAAATGAAAATGTGGTGCGCATTATGAGCATTCACAAAAGTAAAGGTCTGGAATTCCCGGTTGTATTTGTTGCCGGAATGGGAAAAAATTTTAACCGTCAGGATACGAGAAGCCGCCTGGTTTTACATCCGGAACTTGGCATTGGTTTAGATTATATGGACGGAAAGCGACGTGTAAAATCGGTGACGATCGCAAAACGTGCCATCGCAAAGCAGATTGATATGGAAAACTTAGGGGAGGAACTGCGTGTCCTTTATGTGGCGCTGACCAGGGCAAAAGAAAAGTTGATCTTAACCGGAAGTTTAAAAAAGGCAGAGGAGACACTTTCCTATGTCAGGGCGTTTCCGGAGGAACTGTTATCTTATCTGGGACGTGAAAGTGCAGCGGGTTATTTAGACTGGATCTTACCGGCGGTTTTCTCTTATAAAGATAAATATCAGATACGTCTGATGCGTGCGGCGGAACTGGTGCAGGAAGAATTGGAAACACAGATCAAAGATGACTGGAACCGGTCAGCCTGTATGGAAAAAGCTACACGGGCAGATGTAAAAAAAGTGCGGCAGTTTTCCGAGCGTTTTCACAGACGTTATGCATATGAATGCGATGTGCAGAGAAAAAATAAGTATTCCGTGTCGGAGTTAAAGCATCGTGCCATGAGAGAGGCATTTGAAAAAGAAGAAGAGACGGTACCTGTTTTTAAATCCGAGGAGGTCATACCGTATGTGCCTGCATTTGCAAGAGAGATAAAGCAGAACAGTGAGGATGTCAATCTTGGAGCACTGCGCGGAACGGCAATGCACCGCATTATGGAGTGTTATCGGTTTTCCTCCGACGTGTCTGCAAAAGAACAGATTGCAGGGATGTTAGAAAAAGAGCAGATCACACCGGAAATGCATGAACTTATTCGTATTCCACAGGTGACATATTTTGTAAATTCAAATGTTGGAAAACGTATGGGGGCAGCAGAACAAAGTGGAAAATTGTACCGTGAGAAACCGTTTGTCATGGGATTTACAGATGGGCAGTTAGAAGAGTTTGGTTTTGCGGAAAATGAAGTAAAAAAAGAAAATGCAGCAGTCGCAGCGGAAAAAATATCCGAAGAATTGACACTGATCCAGGGAATCATTGATGTATTCTGGATTGAAGAAGACGGCATTGTCCTTCTCGACTATAAAACAGACCGTGTGGATACAGAAAAAGAACTGTCTGAGCGTTATGCAGCACAGTTAAAACTCTATGAAGAGGCATTAAACCGTGTCTATGAAAATGAGACCGACGCGGCCGGAAATCCGCTAAAAGTCAAGGAAAAACTGCTGTATTCTTTCCGGCTTGGAAAAGTGATCCCAGTATAAACAGGGTAAAAATAAGATTATTTCAGAAAGGAAATTTGAATATGTCACAGATTATTCTGGCATCTGCGTCCCCGAGACGCCGTGAACTTTTAGAACAGATCGGCCTTAACTTTGAGGTATGTCCGGCAAAAGGAGAGGAGATTATCACCCAAAAAGAACCAAAAGATGTAGTCATGGAACTTGCGGCAGGGAAGGCGAGAGAAGTTGCATCCATGTTAAAGACGTATGGGGATGAGCACCAGACATTGATGACGCCGCAGGATACTTTAGTCATTGGTGCTGACACCATTGTTGCTGCCGGAAGTGAAATTTTAGGAAAACCAAAGGACGGGGAGGATGCATTCCGGATGCTCTCTTTATTGTCCGGGAAAAGTCATTCGGTGTACACAGGAGTTGCTTTTGTATTTATCGACCGGACAGGCAGGGCAGGGGAACATATTTTTTATGAAAAGACGGACGTTTTTGTCAGAGAGTTAAAGAAAAGTGAAATTTTGCGTTATATTGCGACAGGGGAGCCGTCGGACAAAGCCGGGGCATATGGAATCCAGGGAAAATTTGCAATTTATATTGACAAAATCGACGGCGACTATAATAATGTGGTAGGACTTCCGGTTGCAGCAATTTACAGAGAGCTCGACCGGCTTGGAATTGACCCTTATACATGGTAAATGAGCGGAGGTATGAAGTATGTACGATGAAGCGGTAATACAATATTTTTTGGAAAACCAGATGCAGCTTTTTAAAGAAAATGTTGCAGAATCGCCGGAGGAGGCAGAAGAATTTTTAGAGGACTGCATGGCAGTTGTCTGCAAAAATATCAAAGAAGTCCGCGCTTATTTTGAAGATGAGGGCGCTGATATTAACGGAATGAGTAATGCAGAATTAGCAGAGGCAGAAGAAGTATTTGCGATCCCGGACGGCAGATATCTGATCGTCGAAGCGTAGGAAAGATGTTTTTGGAAAATCAGATGTGCAGAAATGCAGATGAGCACAAAAAACGATAAAATAACAGACAGGTATGAGGTAATTAGTGTGAAACAATATGATGTAATTATTATAGGAGCCGGACCATCCGGTATCTTTTGTGCATATGAACTGATCCATGCGAAAAAGGATCTGAAAATTTTAATGATCGAGAAGGGCAGACCAATCGAAAAGAGAGAATGCCCGAAACGTAAGACAAAGGTCTGCGTGGGATGTAAACCATGCTCAATCACGACCGGATTTGCCGGGGCAGGAGCATTTTCTGACGGTAAGCTGTCACTTTCTCCGGATGTCGGAGGAAATCTGCCGGAAATTTTAGGTTATGATAAAACTGTGGAATTATTAAAGGAATCGGATGATATTTATTTAAAATTCGGTGCGGACACAAAAGTATACGGTGTAGATAAAGAAAAAGAAATCCGTGAGATCCGCAGAAAAGCGATCAATGCGAACTTAAAACTGATCGAGTGCCCGATCCGCCATCTTGGAACAGAGGAAGGATACAAGATTTATTCCAGACTGCAGGAGCATCTGTTAGAGCAGGGCGTTGAGATGGAATTTAACACCATGGTCAGAGATATCATCATTGAGGATAATAAGGTCAAAGGAGTCATTACAGAAAAAGACGAAGAATATCTGGCAACAGAGGTTATTTCCGCAGTTGGACGAGAGGGTGCTGACTGGTTTTCACATATCTGTGGACAGCATGATATTGAAACAAAAGTAGGTACCGTAGATATCGGTGTGCGTGTGGAAGTACGTGACGAGGTCATGGATTTTTTGAATCAGAATCTCTATGAGGCAAAACTGGTTTACCATACGCCGACATTTGATGATAAAGTGCGTACATTTTGTACCAACCCATCCGGCGAAGTTGCAACAGAGTACTACGATAACGGACTTGCGGTTGTAAATGGTCATGCATATAAATCAAAGGATTTAAAGACCAACAATACGAACTTTGCGATTTTAGTCTCCAAAAATTTTACGAAACCGTTCAAGACACCGATCGAGTATGGCAAACAGATTGCGCAGCTTTCTAACATGCTCTGCGACGGAAAGATTTTAGTGCAGACATTCGGCGATTTCAAGAGAGGAAGAAGAACAACAGAGGAACGTCTTTGCCGCAATAACCTGATTCCGACCTTAAAGGATGCAGTACCGGGTGATCTTTCACTGGTATTCCCGCATCGTATTATGGTTGATATTGAAGAAATGATTATGGCACTCGATAAGGTAACACCGGGTATCGCCAGTGATGAGACATTACTTTACGGTGTGGAGGTGAAGTTCTATTCCAATAAGGTAGTGGTCAACTCTGATTTTGAGACAAGTGTGAAGGGACTGCGTGCAATCGGGGATGGTGCATCTGTGACAAGAGGATTGCAGCAGGCATCTGCAAACGGAATTTCTGTTGCAAGAAGTATCTTAAAATCAATGGAACAGTAAGACTTTTTTATAAAATTGGGTAAAAAGGATGAAGAGAAAATTTACAAGGGTTGCGGCTGTGCTGTGTGGTATGTCGTTGTTATTGACCGGATGCCGGATCGGAAATAAAAATATTGTGGTTTCGAATATATTAAATGACCGTCAGGTATTTAAGATTGAGGGAACTGTCTGCAGTTTAAAAGAGGCCAGGGTTTATCTGACAAATTACCAGAATATCTACGGAACAGCATATGGTGTGGATCTCTGGAAACATGATTTTGGGGATGATTCCTTAGTGAAGTATATAAAAGCGATCACAATGGAAGAACTTACACAGGTAGTCAGCATGGATCTGCTTGCACAGTCAAGGGAAGTTGCGCTTTCAGAAGACGAGCTTTCTGCTATAGCAGAGGCGGCAGCAGAGTATTATGCAACGCTGTCGAAAGAGGAAAATGCTTATCTTGATGTAACTGAGAGCGACATCAGTGAATATTACCAGCACTATGCGTTAGCGCAGAAACTTTATAATTCGTTGACCAACAGTGTGAATGAAGAAGTCAGTGATGATGAGGCGCGTGTGATTGAGATTATGCAGATCTTTGTCGCAGACAGCACAAAGGCAAATGATGTGGCTGCAAAGTTAGAGCGTGGAGATGATTTTGCATCTGTGGCAAATAATTATAATGAACTTTCTTCCATACAGACCACAGTGGCGCGGGATGAATTGCCAAAAGAGGTTGAAGCGGTTGCATTCAATCTCGATAATGGTCAGACTTCTTCTATGATCCAGGCAGACAAAGGGTTTTATTTTATTAAATGCCTGAATAAATATAATGAGGAACTGACAGAGGCAAACAAGTCTAATATCGTGGAAAAAAGAGAAAAAGAGGCATTTGATGATGTTTATAACCAGTTTGTGGCTGGATTAAATTCCAGTATCAACAAGGATATATGGGATGCACTCACGCTAGATACCACAGACGGCATACAGACAGACAGTTTTTTTGAAATTTTTGAAAAACATTGTGGGGAAATATAAGGGAAAAGAGGATGAAATATGACAAAAGATATGACGAATGGTTCTCCGATGAAGCTGATTTTAGGTTTTTCCATTCCACTTTTGTTTGGATATCTGTTTCAGCAGTTTTATAATCTGGTGGATACACTGATCGTCGGACGGTTTCTTGGTGTGGATGCACTTGCAGCAGTAGGTTCCACCGGATCATTAAACTTTTTGATCATTGGATTCTGCATGGGTGTCTGCAACGGTTTTGCAATTCCTCTGGCGCATAAATTTGGTGCCGGGGATTACCGGGGACTGCGTGCATTTATGGTAAACGCTATTTATCTGTCCGCAATTTTTGCAGTGGTCATGACGGCGGTCACGGTGGTATTCTGCCGCCCGATCTTAGAGTTGATGCGCACACCGGATAACATTATTGATGGGGCATATCTGTATATCGTGATCATTTTTGCCGGAATACCGGCAACGTATTTATATAATCTTATTTCTGCGATCATCCGGTCGATGGGAGACAGTAAGACACCGGTCGTGTTTTTAGTGATCTCATCAGTGATGAATATTGTGTTGGATCTTGTATTTATCATAACGCTTCATCTGGGTGTAGCAGGTGCATCGCTTGCGACAGTGATCTCACAGGCAGTGTCCGGAATCGGATGTCTGATCTACAGCTGGAAAAAATTTGAGATCCTGCATCCGGATGCAGAGGAACGCCGGTGGAACAGTTCCTATATGAAAACACTCTGTGGGATGGGTGTGCCGATGGGACTGCAGTATTCCATTACGGCGATCGGAAGCGTTATTTTACAGAGTGCAGTCAATACGCTCGGTTCAAATGCGGTTGCATCCATGACCGCCGGAGGCAAGATCGGAATGTTTTTCTGCTGCCCGTTTGATGCGATGGGATCGACGATGGCGACTTATGGCGGACAGAATGTCGGTGCAAAGAAAATGGATCGTATCTCAAAGGGATTAAAGGCATGTTCCCTGCTTGGAATCGGATATGCGATTCTTGCATTTGGTATTCTTGCGCTGACCGGAAGAAATTTAGCATTATTCTTCGTGGAACGTGCGGAGGTGGAAGTCATTGAGAATGTATACCTGTTTTTATTGATCAACAGTGCATTTTATATTCCACTTGCATTTGTCAATATCGTCCGTTTCCTGATCCAGGGTATGGGATACAGCAAGTTTGCAATCTTAGCAGGTG
>ERZ1108170.1201-NODE-1201-length-17455-cov-5.850115_pt1 | contig 17455 bp, 20 predicted proteins | sample MGYA00403705_ERZ1108170 | MGnify/ENA primary metagenome ERZ1108170 (study PRJEB35170, sample SAMEA104062422) | human gut metagenome | biome: human gut; feature: human-associated habitat; material: faeces | place: Denmark | collected 2012-06-15 ...
GCTGCATTGGCAGTTTTAGGCTTGAAGAGCTACGCGGCCTGCGGAATCTGGTGCGGTGTACGTGGCTTCGCCACGGGTCCCTACGTTTCGTCACCACTCGCAACCGCGCCTTACTTCGTGAGGCGCGAGTGACGATAGCACGGCGGCGGACTGCCTGCTGGCGGCATTGCTGCGCTCACCGCGGGACGGGGGCAAAAAACGACCGCGTCAGCGGTCGTTTTCTTCTATGGGAATCTCACCGTGCTCCTGTTCGAAAGCTGCGATGCGGCGCTTGATCATCTGCTCCAGTTCACGGTTTTTGGTGCGTCCCTCGTATTCAGCGATATATCCGAGCTTTTCCAGCAGCACCGGATCGGTGCGCAGGGTGTAACGACTTTTTGAATCCATTTGCCAACCTCCGTGACGAAGTATTAACAAAATTTTAGCGTCAAATTATACTAAAAAGAAAAAGTGACGCAACAATGACGCACAAAAGGAGGAAATAAAATGACAACTTATCGAAACCTTTACCACGGCATGGTGCGCAGCATGAGCGAGGCCATTGATCTCTACGACGAGGGCAAAGGCATCCTTGCCCGCGAAGTCCTGAAAAAAGCCCTGCTGGACGCAGAAGAGCAAATCATCGCGCAAGATATCATTCCCGACGAACCCATCAACAGTACCGACCCAGCAACGGGCTGAAAAAGAAGCAGCCCTGACCGCGGCGAGCGAAGCAATGCCGCCCCCGCAGGCAGTCTGCCGCCATTCTCTCGTCACACGCGCCTCACGATAGTAAGGCGCGGTTGATACTGGTAACGATTCGCAGAGACCCGTGGCGAAGCCACGTACACCGCACCAGATTCCGCAGGCCGAGCAGCTCTTCAAGCCTCAATCTCGCAATGTAGCGGGGTCGAGGGGCAAGACCCCTCGCGTTCTCTTGGGGTTTCAAAGGGGCCATTCTTTCACGTGAGAGAATGGCCCCTTTGGCTCGTGCAGCGCTGCGCGCTGCTTACTTTTTGTTCGGATTATAATAATCCGTCTCCTCCGGCAGGACGATCGGCAGCCCGTTCTGATACACCGGAAGCGTCTGGAACTTGAATCTCGACACCTTGTGCTTGCGGTCGATCTGCTCCTTGATGGCGGGGTCGACCTCGCCCTTACGGATGTACTCGTTCACCGCGTGGTAGGTAAAGCCGAGGTTGTCCTCGTCCGTCTTGCCGGTCAAGCCGTCGGACGGCGGCTTGATGAGGAAGCGCTCGGGCAGGCCCAACTCCGCGCCCAGCGCGATGACCTCCTCGGTCGTGTACATGCCGAGCGGCGAGAACGCGCCCGCGCTGTCGCCGTAGATCGTGCAGTAGCCGACCCAGTCCTCGGAGAGGTTCGAGGTGTTGATGACGATGCCGCCCTCCTCGCTCTGCGCGATGGCGTACAGCGTCGCCATGCGGATGCGGGACGGCAGGTTCACCTTCGTCTGGCGGCTCGCGTCGATGCCCACGCGCGCCATCTCGTCGAGAACGCCGCTCGTGCCGCCGTGAATATTGAACGTGTAGTGGCGGATGTTCAGCACGTCAACAAGGCCGTTGGAATAGTCGATGTCCGGCTGCACGCCGTCGGGCATCAGCACGCCGACGACATTCTCGCGACCGTAGGCCGCCACGCTCAGCGCCGCCGTGACGGAGCTGTCCTTGCCGCCCGAAATGCCGATGACGGCGGTCTTGCCTCCGCAGGCCTTCATCTGCGCGCGCATCCATTCGAGAAGTCCCGGAAGCTGCTGCTTTGCGTTGAATTCTGCCATAGTCTTTTGCTCCTTCATATTACTTCAGCAAAGCGGGAAGGCTCCCCTCCCTGCTGAGAAAAAATTTGCTTTTGTTGTACCACACTTCCGCTAAGCTTTCAAGTACCCTTCGGCCTGCTTTAAAAACATTTCCCGATATTTTCCGTTCTGCGCCATCAGCTCCGCGTGCGTGCCGGATTCTATGATTCTTCCATCGGAGAGAAGATAAATTCGGTCCGCGTCCACGACCGTGGAGAGCCGGTGCGCGACCATAACGGTGGTCGTCGGCGAGCGGTCAAAGATCAGCTTTGCGATGCGGTACTCGGCGATCGGATCCAGCGCGCTGGACGGCTCGTCGAGGATGAGCAGCCCAAATTCGCTGTGCAGCAGCCGCGTCAGGCATAGGCGCTGCGCGTCTCCGCCCGAGAGCACCGCGCCGTTTTCGTCGAACTCCTTCGTGACCTGCGCGTCCAGAGAAAGCCGCAGGCCGACCTCCTCAAGGCAGGATTTGAGCCGCGCATCGTCCGCGTCGGCGTAGGCCGTCATATTTTCGCGGACAGACAGCGCGTACAGGCGGGACTGCTGAAACGCGATGCCGATCCTGCCGCGCAGCGTGCTCACGTCATAGTCCGCGATCGGGCGGCCGTTGATCTGCACCGTTCCTCCGTCCGCGTCGTACAGGCGGAGCAGGAGCTTTGTGAGCGTCGTCTTCCCCGCGCCATTTTCGCCGACGATGGCGATCTTTTCTCCGGGCGCGATGGCAAGACTCAGATCACGGATGGCAAACTCATCGCTGCCGCCGTAGCGGTAGGACACATGGTCGAATCGGACGGAAAACGGGCCGTCTGACGCTTTTTCGCCGTCTGTCGACGCTTCGATGGTCGAATCTGTGTCGAAAAAGTGCTGCACCTTCTGCGCGTAGGCAACGCCTAAGGCGACCTGCGAGCTCCACCAGCCGAGCGCGTTGAGCGCCTCCTTGAGCGCGAGCGACGAGGCGATCAGCGTCGCATAGACGCCAATGCCGCCGATATTGCCAGACATCACGCCCCATGCGACATAGACCGGCACGGCAAACGTCGTGCCGAGCTGCGCGAGGTTCGCCAGAATATCGGTCAAAAATTCCTTTGCGCCGTATTTTCGATAGATCGCGGCCCTGCTCTTCACAGAGCCGTCGAACAGCGAAAAAAGCGGCTTTTTGATGTTTGACGCGCGCAGGTCGGCGACCGCCGTATGGTCAAAAAACAGCCGCCGCAGATAGTCAGCCTTCCGCTGGTCGTTGACCATGGCCGTCTCACGCTCCACGGACACCCTGCTCCAGTAAATTTGCGCATACGCGACAAACGCAGAGCAGCCCAGAACGATGAGCAGCAGCGCAACGCCCTGCGACGCGATCAGCGCGCCGTAGACAATGCATTTCGCGACGCCGCTCAAAAGCGAGAAGAGATTTTGCAGCGTCTCCGACGACTGCGAGGCAAATTTCTCCGTTGTGAGCTTGTAGCTGTCGAAATAGCTCGGATCGTCAAAGTGCCGGTAGTCGACCATCAGGGCTTTTTCGTAGATCGACCGCTCGATCGTCCCCTCGATCTCCTTCTTTTTCCACCGGAGGTAAAAATCCTCGTACACCGCGTGGAGCAGATTGAGCGCCAGCGCGAGCAAAAGGTATGTCAGGCCCGTCAAAAATGCTGCTTCAAACGGCTTTCCCGCTTCGATCATTTCGATCACCGCCTGCGCCAGCGTCGCGGAAAAATACCCCGCCGCCGGCACAAACAGCACCGATGAGATAAACGAGCCGACCATTAAGGTCTTGCCGTACTTCCACCAGGGCGCTAAAAGGAAGCAAATGCTGCCCCAGCCCTGCCTGAGCTTTCCAACCGTCTTCTCCGGAATCAACCTTCTTTCTGTAATTGTCATTGGTTTTATTCTTACTTAAACTGATTCACCGTCGCGGCATTATTTTCCCACGCGGCAGGCCGCGCGGGAACCCTATTTTATTGCATGTCTTACGGCGGCGAAGTGAATTCGCCGCTCGCGCCGCCGGACTTCCGGCGAAAGGCCACGCTATCCCTCACTTAAACTTATGCCACTCTGCCACCGCCATCTCATCGCAGCGGTTGTTGTACTCATTCTCCGCGTGGCCTTTGACCCAGTGGTAGTGCATTTCGTGCCGGGCGATAAGGGACAAGAGCTGCTCCCACAAATCGACGTTCAGCGCGGGCTTTTTGTCGCTTTTGACCCAGCCGCGCTGTTTCCAGCCGTAGACCCAGCGCTTTTCAAGCGCGTCGATGACGTAGCGCGAATCGGAATAGAGCTCCACGACGCACGGCTCTTTTAAGAGCCGCAGCGCCTCGATGACGGCGGTGAGCTCCATGCGGTTGTTCGTCGTGCTCGCCTCGCCGCCGGAGAGCTCGCGCTCGTGCGCACCGTATTTGAGCACCGCGCCCCAGCCGCCGGGGCCGGGGTTGCCCGAGCACGCGCCGTCGGTATAGATAATGACCTGTTTCATGCGTTTCCTCAATAAGAGCTGATCTCGAGCGATGCATCGTCCTCGCCCGGCGTGATCGAACGAATTTCGACCGTGTACTTCATTTCCGGCGAGACGACGATCTCGACGCGGTCGCCGACCTTTTTCCCCAGGATGGCCTTGCCGACGGGCGATTCCTTGCTGATGAGGCCCTTGAGCGCGTTCTGCCGCAGGGTGGTCACGAGCTGGATGTTCTGCTCTTTCCCCAGTTTTTCGTTATAGAGCACCACGTGGTCAAAAAGGCCGACGGTGCCCTCTTTTTCGTTCACTTCGATGACCTTCGCCGTCGCGATCATGCGCTCCAAGTAACGGATGCGGCTCTCGTTGCGGTTTTTCTCCTGCTTGGCGACCTTGTACTCGTAGTTTTCGCTCAAGTCGCCGAACGCGCGCGCCGTCTGCACATCTTCGATGAGCTTGGGGCGAAGCTCCAAACGGCGGTGCTCCAGCTCTGCCTTCATCTTGTCAATGTCGACCTGTGTCAGTTCGTCATACATGGTGTGTTCGCTTCCTTTTTATTTTGCTTACCCTCTGCTCTGCGCGTGCGCCTTCTTGACGCGCGCGACGCGCTGGGCGTATTCCTCGCGGTCCAAAATGCCCGCGTCATATAAGACCTTCAAACTCTCAAGCCGGTCCTCGCAGCTGTCCATGTGGACGGAATGCACCTCGCCGCTGTCGGCCTGCTTCCTGCGCGCGATCTCCCAGCGCTTTTCGCTGTGTGCGCGCTCATCGGCGTGGCGCTGCTCGTTTCTCTCCCACTCGTCGGCGCGGTGCTGCTTGTGGAGCGCTTTGATCTCCGTCGGGCTCGAGCGCTTTTTTTCCGTCTGCCCGCGCAGCGCATCAAGATCCTCGGCTGTGCGCGTTGCCTTTTTGATCAACTCGTCGGGCGATACCGAAACGCTGCCCGTTTCCCGATCATTGACCTTTTTGTCCTCGTTGGCGGCAGCCGCCTTGAAAACCCAGATGAGTACGATAATGATGAGGCCTAAAATTTCCATTGTCCGCGCTCCTTTCCCTTACAGCCGGTCCAGAATGTCCTTGCGCTTTTCCTGATACTCCTCTTCCGTAATGAGTCTGCGATCGTAAAGCGTCTGCAATTCCTCAAGCCGCGCTTCGGCGTCGGACTTGCCGCCCTTTGCGCCATCGTCCGACTCGTCGGTGATCTCGTAGCCGCCGTTGTACTTCACAACGCCCGCCGCGAGCAGGAAATTATAGATGCCCATACCGAACGTCATCAGGCACCAGATGGCCTTGAAGCCGATCATCGCGCCGATGCTCGGGATCGTAAACAGGCCGAACACGCCCATCGCGCACGCGATAATGCCGGAAAAGACGCTCATGCCCTTGCTGGGCTTATAGTGGATGTTTCTTCTCATGGTGACCTCCCTTTATTTTCTTTTCTCTTTCAAAGGAAATGCAGCGCGTCACGCTGCTGCATAGCACACCCCCCATTTTCTTTCCCGAGAAAGAAAACGGGCGGTGTGACCGTCCAAAAGAAAGGCGTCTGCATTGTATGTCTTCCCTTGAACAGCCTTTTTGCCTGCGGATTGCACTGCCTGCCAAGTGTCGTATCTAAACGACTTGGTTTGCTTCTATCTCCGCTGCCGCTCTGCCTGCGTATCGGCAGTCTCCATCAATTTCCGTCTATTTCGGATATACTACTGTACTTCATTATAGTGGACAGAAGCGTTTCTTTCCAGCAAATTCAAGTTTACATGCAGAGTTTTTCCGCAAGTTTGGTGTTACACACCGTGTTCTGCCTTTCGGCAGACCAATTCGTCCAGTGAAAGATCATAAAAATTGGCCAGCGCAATGAGCGTCGACATCCGCGGTTCACTTTTTCCGTATTCATACGCCTGATAAGCGCGGACGGTCACACCGATCGACGACGCAACATCGCTTTGTTTTAGCCCGCGCTCCTGTCTCAGTTTTAAGATATATTCGGGAAAATTCATTTCTGTTTCCTATTGACATGAAGTTTATTGTTGAGGTTATTGTATGCTGCATCTTTACGAATCTCTGTTTTGTGCCGGATATGGAGAACATCCGGAACGCTTTTTGTCAAAAGATGAACTCGACGATTATCGGGCATCCTTGTCCTATTACGATTCACAGTATCTTGAACTTCTTGCCATGCTTAACACCGAACAGTCCGTTCTCTTCAAAAAATTACAGGACGATCGCTCTGACATTATCGGTCTTGAGCGCGACGCTTCTTTTCGCTGCGGTCTGTGTGTCGGCCTAAAGCTCGGCAGTCTTTCTTCTCTTCTGCTCTAATCAATGCGGCGAGCGAAGCAATGCCGCTATTTCGCACGCAGTCTGCCGCCGAGGTAACGTCACTCGCGCCTCACGATAGTAAGGCGCGGTTGCAACATGCAACGAAACGCAGGGGTTCATGGCGAAGCCATGTACACCACAGTGCAATCCGCAGGCTGAGCAGTTCTTCAAGTGCCTGACTGCCAATGTGCGGGGTCAAGGGGCAAGGCCCCTTGCGTTCTCTTGGGGGATCTAAAGGGGGCCATTCTCTCACGTGAGAGAATGGTCCCCTTTGCCGCACCCTGCGCCGCGCAGGGAATCCCATTGCTGCCTTCAGGCAGCAAAAGCCTGTAAAGCACTATTGCTTTAATAACCTATTGATCTCACGCTCTGCAAGCGCAGTGGCCCCCTCGAAATCCACGCAGGGATGGTATGCATTCTCCAGCGCATCGTGCGCTTTTTTGGCGTCCGACAGTGCGCCCACAGCCTCATCTAAAAGTGACGCCTCCACGCGGCGCGTGAAGCGCAGCTTCGCCTTCTGCGCGCGCGTGAGCTTCTCCTCCGCCATCGCGTCGAGACGCAGGCGGCGGTAGGGCTTCCCGCCGTACGGGTTGCGCGCGTTCGTTGTGATAAACGCCAGCCCTTTTTCCGGGATCAGCACATGCTGGAGCTCCTGCGGCCGGTCTGGATTCGGGCAGGCGATGATGTCGAAATGCTTCGCCTGTGCCGTCTGCACGAAGGTCTCAAGCATTTCGTTTCCCAGCCCCGCACTGTCGATGATGGCATAGATGCGCGGGCAGAGGGCTTCGACGGTGTCGAACCGACAAATCTCGCCCCGATGCGTCACACCGCCCAAAAACGCGCGGTCGACGCGCCCGCTGCCGCCTCCCTCACCGCGCAGCTCGCGTGCGAGGATGCCGTCGGTGCGGCGGCGGAGCTTCGAAAAATCCATCTGCGCGTGCATTGCCACGCGGCGCTCGCTCTCCACCTCGCCCATCGCGCGCAGGATGCGATACGCGCTGCGGTAGTGTGCGCGATATTCGTCGCTCAGCGCGACGATCTCTGCGCGGCGTGCCTTAGCCGCGTCCACATCGTAGAAGCGTGTCAGGTCGACATAGCGCTCGCTCGCGACCGCGTAGGTCGGCTCGAGCACATGCGGGCTGGTGCCATCGACAATGGCGGCGTTACGGTCCAGAAAGATCGCAGCGTCGAGCGAATCGGGGTCACCCGAGCAGTTGATGTACACGATGCGCTCGCCCGCGCGCTCCATCGCCGCGCCCACGCGGCGCATGAAGGTCGACTTGCCGCAGCCCGGGCCGCCTTTCAGAATCATCAGATCGTCGAGCCGACCGCCCAAAAGCTGGTCATAGAGCGAGAAAAAGCCCTCTTCGCTGTTTGCGCCGAGGAAAAAGTACACCGGTTTCATAAGATCCCTCCCAAAATTGGTGCTTTCTCCATAGCGTATGCGTGCGTGGCTGTCCCCGCTTCCCGCCCTTCCCAAATTTTGTTTGTAAGGCAGCAACATTCCGTCATTCAGGAATGAAAAAGGCTCTGTTTGGGATTCCCAAACAGAGCCTTTTTATGTACTTTCTTACGCCGTGAAGATCTTGTCCTCCGCTCTGCGCGTGTAGTCGCGTTCGAGCATCGCGCGGTGCGAGAGGAACGCGGGATCGTCGAAATACTTCGCACCCATCGGGCAGTTGCGCACGCAGGAGTGGCATTTGATGCACACGCCCACGACCTCGGTGACATCATCGGGATTGATCGAGCCCATCGGGCAGAGTGAGGCGCACACACCGCAGTGGATACACTTGTCGAGCTCGGTCTTGGGCTTCGCCTTCAGAAACACCTTCGGTTCGCCATCGAGGCCCAGCGGGCGGTAATAGGGCGCGTCCGCGTCACCGTCGACCGTGACAGGCGCGGGATACTCGGTCATCCGCACGATGCGGCCCACGACCGCGGAGCCAAGCTTGGCGAGCTCGGCCATATCGTCGGAATCGGGTCTGCCGTTGGCAAGCGCGTCGGTAAAAGCGTGGCGGCAGGCAAACGCGCCCGCGCCGATGGTGTGGAAGCCGTCCGCTTCGAGGCAGGCGCAGAGCTCGGCAAGGGAATTATCAAAGCTGCGGTTGCCGAACGTCACGACCGGTACAGCCAGCGCGCCGTTTCCGTGAAAGCCGGACTTCACAAACTCGAGCAGCTTATTCGGCAGCTTGCCCGCGTAGGTTGGCATACCAAATACGACAAGGTCGCCCGCGGCAAACTCATAGCTTTCCTCGCGCGCGGCGGGCAGCGTGAAATCGCGCACCTCGAGCGGCACGTCGAAGCTGACGGCAAGGGCATTTGCAAGCGTGGTGGTCACCTTTCTGGTGTTGCCGGTGGCGCTGAAATAGACTGCGTAAACCTGAGAAATGTTCATGGGAATCGGCCTTCTTTCTTTATTGTTCGGGGCGCTGCCCGGCCTTACAGGGAAAAATCCTCGGAGGTATACTGATCGCGCAGCGTGGCGGGTCTCGGCGGCACACGTTTGAGCGGATCATAGCAAAAGTGACGGCAGTGGTCAGCAGAGTCGACCACGCCGCGGCGGGAGCAGATGACCTGCCCTTCGTTGATGACAGATCCGCTCTTGCAGTAGGCGCAGTGCTTTTCAATGTCCTTGCGGAACAGATGGAACATGGTCTCCCTCCCCTTTCTTTTACAGGCTGCGGACGACGAGCTTGCCGTCCTCCATCGACGCATGGATCTGCGTGACGGGGTGCTCGTAGGAGTCGATGATCTGCGCGGCCATGACGTCTTCGAGCTCTTTCTGAATGGTGCGGCGCAGATTGCGCGCGCCGTAGGTCGCGGAGTAGGACTTCTTGACGATGTAATCCTCAACATCCTCGTCCCACGTAAAGTGCAGGCCCTTGTCCTCAAGGCTCTTTTGCAGCTCATCGAGCATGATGCGGGCGATGCCGGCGAAGTTCTTCTCGTCAAGGCGGTTGAAGCAGATGACCTCGTCCACACGGTTCAGGAATTCGGGGCGCAGGAACTCGCCGAGCGCCTTCATCGCGCGGTCGCGGTTCTGCTCGTTCACCGTGTGGCCGAAGCCGACGGTGCCCTCCTTGCGCTCGCTGCCCGCGTTGGATGTCATCACGATGACGGTGTTTTCAAAATTGACCTTGCGGCCGTGGGAGTCGGTGATCTCGCCGTCGTCAAGAATTTGCAGCAGGACGTTCATCACATCGGGATGCGCCTTTTCGATCTCGTCGAAGAGGATGACGGCGTAGGGCTTGCGGCGGATCTTCTCGGTGAGCTGACCGGCCTCGTCATAGCCGACGTAGCCCGGGGGCGAGCCGACGATGCGGGAGACCGAGTGCTTTTCCATAAACTCGGACATGTCGAGGCGGATGAGCGCGTCGGGCGAGTTGAAGAGGTCCTGCGCCAGCTGCTTGACAAGCTCGGTCTTGCCGACGCCCGTGGGGCCGACAAAGATGAAGCTCACAGGCTTATGCTTGGGCGAAATGCCCACGCGGTTGCGGCGAATGGCGGCGGAAACAGCCTCGACAGCCTCGTCCTGACCGACGATGTGCTCTTTTAAGCGCTTGTCAAGCTCGCTCAGACGGCGGAACTCGTCTTCACGGATGCGCGAGGCGGGAATCTTCGTCCAGAGCTCGATCACGCGGGCGAGGTTGTCCATCGTGAGCTGCGGGTCACCCTGCGCGCAGAGCGCATCGAGCTCGGTCTGCGCCTTGATGGTAAGGCTCTTGAGCTCAGCCAGCCGCTCGAAGTCGGGTTCTTCTGCGCCCTGCAACAGCTCACGTTCTTTGTCGTAGTCCTCGATCTCGCGGCGCAGCTCCATGCGGCGGTTGATGTTCTTGTCATGCAGGTTGAGGTCCGAACATGCCTCGTCGATGAGGTCGATGGCTTTGTCGGGCAGGAAACGGTCGGTGATGTAGCGCTCGGACAGCAGCACCGCCTGACGCAGAATGCCCTCGGGAATTTTGACGCCGTGGAACTGCTCGTAGTAGTGGGCGATACCCTTCAAAATCTTGAGCGTGTCCTCCATGTTCGGCTCGTTGACCGTGACCGGCTGGAAACGACGCTCAAGCGCGGTATCCTTTTCGATGTGCTTGCGATACTCGGTGAACGTCGTCGCGCCGATGACCTGGATCTCGCCGCGGGAAAGCGCGGGCTTCAAGATATTGGCGGCATTCATGCTGCCCTCGGCGTCACCCGCACCGACGATGTTATGCACTTCGTCGATGACAAGGATGACGTTGCCCATCTTGCGGATCTCCTCGATGAGGCCCTTCATGCGGCTCTCGAACTGGCCGCGGAACTGCGTGCCCGCGACGAGCGCGGTGAGGTCAAGAAGATAGACCTCCTTGCTTCTCAGCTTGAAGGGCACGTCACCCGCGACGATGCGCTGGGCAAGGCCCTCGGCAATGGCCGTCTTGCCGACGCCCGGCTCGCCAATCAGGCAGGGGTTGTTCTTCTGGCGGCGGTTCAAGATTTGGATGACGCGCTCGATCTCCTCCTCGCGGCCGACGACCGCGTCGAGCTTGCCGTCGCGTGCGCGCTGGGAGAGGTTGATGCAGTAGGAGTCGAGGAATTTGTGCTTGCTCCCTTTTTCGACCTTCTTGTTGCTGCGCGGGCTCTGCGTCTGCTCGGCCTCGTTGCCATTTTGTGCGTCGTTCGCAGCGGGATTTCCGCCGAAAAAGCGGCTCAGGAACGGGAATGTGGCGGTCTTGCCGTCCTCGTCCTCGTTATCGGCGTCCGGATCGTCGGCGTCGGTCAGACCTTCGAGGTTTTCCGCGCCGCCGAAGGCGCCCATCATTTCATTGGAGATATTGTCAAGGTCCTCATCCGTGATGCCCATGCGGCGCATCATCTCGGCCACCTGCGGCAGTCCGAGATTTTTCGCGCACTTGAGGCAAAGTCCTTCGTTGACGTTCTGCCCGTTTTCCTGACGGGTGATGAACACAACGGCGATATTCTTTTTACATCTGGAACAAAGTTGCGGCTGCATAGTATTTCCTCCTTGGGGTAAAGATCAGGGTAACAGCGCGGCGACAAGCCCGCGCGGAGTATGGCTCATAAAAAACGATAACAGATACGTGCCCTCGTAGTCGGCAAAGGCCTTGACGCCGAGCTTCGGTGCGACATCGCAGACGAGAAACAGCAAAAGTGCGCCCTCGATCAGGCCCAGCGCGCCGCCGCCGATGGTGTTGAGCGCGTTCAGCACTGGCAAGTCTAACACCTTGTCAATGCCGCCTGTCACTAAGCGGAGCAGCAGCGTGAGCACCAAAAAGCACAGCACGAACACGAGCGTCCTCACCACGCTGCCGAGCAGCGTCCTTACGGCGGCAAGCGCTGCGTCGCGCGCGGCATTTCGAAGCGACTGACGCACCGCGCCGTCGAAATCGAAGCGCAGCAGCTTTTTGAGAAGGCCTGTCACCGCGAGCGGCGAATCGTCCTGCCGAACGTTTTCCGCGTCCTGTGCGGCGTCGCCGTTTGGCGTTTCACCCGAGGCGTCGCTCTCCGCCGGGGTCTCCCCCTCGATCTGCGGGACATCCCCCTGCGGTGTCTGCGATTCGGTATCAAACCACTCCTCCACGCTCTTTTCAAGGCGCGGCATCAGCATGTCGGTCACGGGCTCGGTCAAAGCGTCGGTCAGAAGCGACGCGCCGATCAGCGCGAGCACGATCGCCGCCAGCGCCATAAAGCTGCGGAACAGCCCCCGCTTGGCGCCGAACACGACGCTTAAAATGAGCACGAGCGCGAAGACTGCATCGATCATAAGACCATTATTCACGTTTCCCGCGCTCCTTTCAAGTCATAAATTGTAACATTTTTAGCGTTTTACAGAAATTACGGAATATAAAGCCAGGCGGACGACGAGCCGATCAGCACTGCCGTACCATCCTCGCGCATGATGACAGAGCGCGCGTACTCCGTGCCGTCCAGCCGCGCGTATTCCTGCAGCTGCGGCGTGTAGAGCACCAGACTGTCGCTGTACAGCACGGCGATATACTTTCCTGCTGCGGACATGGACAGGACCTCCTGGCTGCTGTCAAGGCTTGCCATCTCTGTACCGTCAGACGAGACGGTCACGAGCTTCATGGTGCTGCCCGAGCGGTAGCGGCTCAGCAGCAGCGCCGCGTAGTTGTCGCCGCCCATGCTCGAACCGCGCAGATACGGGTATTCGTAGCGATAGCTGCCGGAAAGCGTACCGTCCGATGAAAAGAGCGTCAAGCTCTCGTCCGTCAGGCACGAGAGCGTACCGGCCACGCTGTCGAGCGATAGCAGGAGCGAGCCCGTGAGTGTGTTGACCGAGTCCGCCTTATCGCTGCCGAGGGAATAGATGCTCACCGTGTCGGCGAATATGCCGTCCGACTCGCCGAGCGTCACCGCCGCCATGCGCTTGCAGTCGCGCATGACGACCGCGTCGATGACATAGTGCTCCGAAGAGTTGAAGGCAAACGTCTTCTCGCCCGAAGCGTCGTACACCGTAACAGCGGACTTGTAGCCGCTCTTTTCGGCGTTGAGCGCCAGATAGTCCGAGGAATTGACGCTGACCGACAGGATATTGCCGCTGCACTCGCCGCTCATATCGCGCACAAGGCCGCTTGCAGAGTAAATAAGAAGCGTCTGCCCGCCGATATCATAGACCGCGGCGGTCTGGCCGCCAACAGCGATGGCGGGATTCGTGAGCTTCACGCTCATGCTGTCCACCACGCTGCCGCTGCTGCTGTAGATCGACACGCCCGTCGTCGAAGCGACGATCAGATGGTCGCCGAGCAGCGCAAAGGTGTTGCTGCGGTCGTTGCTGAACGAGTACATCTCCACCTTGCCCTGCTCATCCTGCGTGACCTTATTGTAGGAGAAAAGGCGGCGCACACTGTCAAGACTGCTGAGGTCCTTCCACGCCGCGGCGACGACCACGGCCAGCACGACCACAAGCGCCAGAATCACCATCAGCGCCCGCTTGAGCCCGCCGCCGGAGCGGCGCGGGGCCGCCTGCGAGCGCCTCAGCTCCTCGCGTGTTCCCTTTTCCTCTTTGAGATCATTCATTGAGCCGTTCATCCTCATACCAAAGTCTCGTCATGTACAGTCCGCCCGGCGGCACCGTGGGGCCGGCGAGCGAGCGGTCGCCGGAGGCCAGGATCTCGGGGATGTCCTCTGGCGTGAGCTTTCCCTCGGCGGCGTAGAGCACCGTGCCGGTGATCGCCCGTACCATGTTATACAGGAACCCGTCCGCGCAGACCTTGAGTTCCAAAAGATCACCCGAGCGCGACACGCGGCAGTAGTGCACGGTGCGCACGGTGGTCTTCGTCTCCGTGCCGACAGAGCGGACGGCGCGGAAATCGTGCGTGCCCTCAAAGGCGCGCGCCGCGCGGTCCATCACCTCTTCGTCGAGGTGCTTGGGGTAAAAGTAAGCCCTGTTGACATAGAACGGGTTTTTGATGCGGGAATTATAGATGCGATAGGTGTATTCCTTTTTTTGACACGAGAGGATCGCGTTGAAATCATCCGCCACCTCAAGCGCCTCGCGCACGACGATATCCTCCGGCGTGTGCGTATTGATGGCAAACGGCAGGCGCTCGACCGGAATGCGCGACTCTGTGTGGAAATTGGCGATGTAGCGCTCGGCGTGCACGCCCGCGTCCGTGCGGCCGCAGCCGACGAGCTTGACGTTCCCGCCGCAGACCTTTGAGAGGCCCTTTTCCATCGTCTCGCAGACGCTTGAGACCGTCTTCTGCACCTGCCAGCCGTGATAGGCCGTGCCGTTATACATGAGCTTGAGGGCGATGTTTCGCATAAAAGCGTCCTTTCTTCTTATCGCAGCGCGATGACCGCGGCCACGAGCACGGCATAATAGCCGAGCACCAGATAGTCGCGCGTCTGGTAGTGCAGCACATTGAGCTTCGTGCGGCCTTCGTCGCCGTGGTAGCAGCGGCATTCCATGGCCGTCGCCAGCTCGTCGGCGCGGCGGAACGCGCTGACAAACAGCGGCACGAGCAGCGGCACGAGCGCCTTGGCGCGTTGCATGAGGCTGCCAGTCTCAAAGTCGGCGCCGCGCGCCTTCTGCGCGGACATGATCTTATCCGTCTCTTCGATGAGCGTCGGGATGAAGCGAAGCGCGATCGACATCATCATCGCGAGCTCGTGCACAGGGACCTTGATCTTCTTGAGCGGGCCCAGCAGGCTCTCCAAGCCGTCCGTCAGGCGGATGGGAGAGGTCGTATACGTGAGCAGGAACGTTCCCATGATCAAAAGCGTGATGCGCAGCATCATCGTGATGGCGGCGCGCACACCCTCGATCGTAATGCGGAAGATCCAAAAATGGCACAGCTCCGTGCCGGGGGTGTAAAAAAGGTTTAAAAGCGCCGTGAACGCGATGATGAACAGTACCGGCTTTAATCCCTTGAAAAGCGCCTTCGCGCCCACGCGCGAGATGCGCACGGCGACGATCAGCGTCAGAATGAGAAGGCCGTAGGCAATGTAGCTCTTCGCCGTGAAGAGCGCCACGACGTAGAGCACCGTGACGAGGAGCTTTGTGCGCGGATCGAGCTTATGGGCGAGCGTGTCGCCCGGGAAAAACTGGCCGAGCGTGATATCCTTCAGCATTTCTTGCCGCCCCCTCTCTTGAGCGCGACAAGCTCTTTGCTGAGCTCATCGACGGTGTAAACAGCGGGGTTGATGGCAATGCCCTTATCGCGCAGCGCCATCGCGACGCGCGTGACCTGCGGCACGTCAAGGCCCGCGGTCATCAGCTCGTCGCCGCGGGCAAAGACCTCGCGCGGCGTGCCGCTCATGAGCACATGGCTGTCCGACAGGACAACGATGCGGTCGACGTTTTTCGCGATCTCCTCCATGCTGTGGCTCACGAGCACGACGGTCGTGCCGCGCGCGCGGTGGAATTCGCGAATGTTTGAAAGCAGCTCTTCTCTGCCCTGCGGGTCAAGGCCCGCGCTCGGCTCGTCGAGCACGAGCACCTCGGGCTCCATCGCAATAACGCCCGCGATGGCCACGCGGCGCTTCTGTCCGCCGGAGAGGGCAAACGGCGATTTTTCCAGCAGATCGTCGGTAAGCCCCGCAAAGTGCGCGGATTCACGCACGCGGCGGTCGATCTCGTCTTTGGATAAGCCCATGTTCGTCGGGCCGAACGCGATATCGCGGTAAACAGTCTCTTCAAAAAGCTGGTATTCCGGATACTGGAACACGAGGCCCACGCGGAATCTTACGTCCCGAATTTTCTTCGGGTCCGCCCAGATGTCCTCTCCACCGAGAAGTATCCGGCCGGAGGTTGGCTTGAGCAGGCCGTCCAAGTGCTGGATCAGCGTCGACTTGCCGCTGCCCGTGTGGCCGATGATGCCCAAAAATTCGCCGCGATAGATCGCGAGCGACATATCCTGCACCGCACTGCGGCAGAACGGCGTGCCCTCCCCGTAGGTGTGCGTCAGGTTTTCTACACGAATGATCTCTTCCAAGGTTACAGTCCTCTTAGGTAAAATTTTTCGCAATGGCGTCTGCGCATTCCTCTACGGTGATGGCATCCACGGGGACGTCCATGCCCGCCTCGCGCAGGGAAAAGAGCAGCGAGACCGTGTCCGGCACGGCAAGGCCGATGTCCTCCAGCTCCTTTTTGCGGGTGAAAACCTCGCGCGGCTTGCCGTCCATGACGACAAGGCCATCGTTCATCACGATGACGCGGTCAGCGTGCTCGGCTTCGTTCATGTGGTGGGTGATGAGAACGACCGTGATGCCCTGCTCGCGGTTGAGCTTTTCGACGGCCGCGAGCACCTCGCGCCGGCCGATGGGGTCGAGCATGGCGGTCGCCTCGTCGAGCACGATGCACTCGGGCTTCATCGCCAGCACGCCCGCGATGGCAATGCGCTGCTTCTGTCCGCCGGAGAGCAAATGCGGCGCGTGCTTGACAAACTGCGTCATGCCGACGGCCTCGAGCGCGTCGTCCACGCGCTTTCGGATCTCGTCGCTCGGCACGCCCAAATTCTCCGGTGCGAACGCGACATCCTCTTCGACGACATTCGCCACGATCTGGTTGTCTGGGTTCTGAAACACCATGCCAACGCGCCTGCGAATTTCGAGCAGGAGCGACTCGTCCATCGTGTCCATGCCCTCGACATAGACCTTGCCGCCGCTTGGCAGCAAGACTGCGTTGAAGGTCTTGGCAAGCGTCGATTTTCCGCTGCCGTTGTGGCCGAGGATCACGACAAAGCTGCCGCGCTCGATGGTCACATCCACCCCGCGCAGCGCGCGGGTGTTCACCTGGTCTTCCGTGCCCGGATAGGTAAAGGCCAGGTCTTGGGTCTTGATCATTTCCATAAAAGTTGCGTTCCTTAATCGTTATCCCGAAAGAGCTTTCGGGGATTCATCGCCGTAAAGCGGCGGATTCCTTTATTCCGAGAACCAGCGGCCCGTCGCGCCGCAGGGCAGCGCGAGCCCCGTCTCCGTCACGGGCAGGCCCAGCTCGTCCCACGTGACCTTGCCGCCGTACTTTTCCGCAACGAGCAGGTGCAGCATGTAGCCGAGCACCGAGGGAGCGAGCCCCGTCGTATACGAGTTGATGATGACAAAAAGCGGCTTGTCCGATAAGACCTGCGCGCAGAGCTTCACGAACGGGAAAAGATTGTCCTCCAACTTCCAGACCTCTCCCCCGGGGCCGCGGCCGTAGCTCGGCGGGTCCATGATGATGGCGTCATATACCTTGCCGCGGCGGATCTCACGCTCGACAAATTTCGCGCAGTCGTCGATGATCCAGCGCACCGGCGCATCGGAAAGGCCGCTGACACGCGCGTTCTCGCGCGCCCAGTTGACCATGCCCTTTGCCGCATCCACGTGGCAGACCTGAGCACCTGCCGCCGCGCACGCGACCGTCGCGCCGCCGGTGTAGGCGAAGAGATTCAGCACGCGGATGGGACGCC
>ERZ1108170.1206-NODE-1206-length-17410-cov-5.118525_pt1 | contig 17410 bp, 8 predicted proteins | sample MGYA00403705_ERZ1108170 | MGnify/ENA primary metagenome ERZ1108170 (study PRJEB35170, sample SAMEA104062422) | human gut metagenome | biome: human gut; feature: human-associated habitat; material: faeces | place: Denmark | collected 2012-06-15 ...
TAGTCAGCCGGTTACCATGACGTTTTATATCCGCTACCAAGTTATCAAGTACCGCCTGTTTATCTTCGGCAGGAACCATTCCGAGAAACAACGGCAGGGCATTACTGCACTGACTTCCCGTACCATACTGACGAGTATCCTTATGATAAAACTCCCGATGGAATGCTTTATTAATTTCTTCACCCAAATGAGTGTAATATGCTACATCATACCTATTATCCAGCATACGTGCCGCCTCCACCAAATAGCGAACAACCATATAATAATGGGCGGTAGCTACTAAAGGAACAGGCGTATTACGAGAAAATCCGGCCCGGAAATCTCCATAATCATACCAATCACCCAGTCCGAAAGAAACGATTCCATCATTGGCACGGGTAGTCATATAATCAATGTAACGGCGCATTCCGTTATAGTATTTTCTAATCAATGAATCATCCCCATACGTCTCATAATACATGAAAGGCAATACCACAAAGGTACATCCCCATTCGGGAGATTCGGCAAAAGCATCCATACCGGGACCCTCGAACACCACATATTCCGGAGCAGTGGTAGGAACCGCGCCATTGGCATGCTGTGCATCGGCTATGTTCTGAAGAGTCTGAGGGACAAAGCCTGTCAAATCATAATTGTAAAGCAAACCGGGACCACACAAATGATCTTGTTCCAACCAACCCAGTTTCTCGCGATGAGGACAATCGGTAAACACGGACTGCATATTGCTTCGCACCGCCTTCTCTATCAGCCGATGGGCCTCATTGAATATACGATTGGAACATTGGAATGTGGATACCTTAGGAGCCGAATTATAAACAAAGCACGATTGTATCTTCTGGATCACCGGAAGATGCAAGGTGTTTTTTTGCCCTTTCAGCACAGCGCCTTCCACCTGAATATACCGGAAACCATAGTAAGAAAAACGAGGATGCCAAGTTTCCACTCCTTCCCCTTTCAGGGTATATTCATAATAATGTTGTCTGCCGGTCTGACGCTGATTGCAAGCTCCCTCGTCCGTCAGGGATTCGGATACAAGCAAGGTTATTTTCTGCCCTTTCTTTCCACGGACGGTAATTTCGGGGAAACCGGCCAGGTTCTGTCCCATATCCAGCACAAAGGCAGACGGATCTACTGTCCGTTTGGTTGACTTGCAGGCAGCTGTTATCTGTTCAGCGGTGAGCTTGGTCATTTTCCGGATATCATAACGCTCCATAATCTTCACCGGTTGCGCTATCTGCGGACGAAGCACCCCTTTGGGGGCTTCCTGAATCACGACAGGATGCCAATCCTGCTCTTTAAAACCGAACATGTTCCAGCCTTTCTGCTCACGGCGGGCGTCATAATCTTCTCCGCCATAGATGCAATTGAACAGTACGGGACTGAAATCGTACTTCCAGTCCTTTCCGGAAACAATCGTTTCACTGGTTCCGTCTTCATAATTCACCACCATCCGGAAACGAAGCGTGGGAGCGCCGAAACTGATTTGCAGTTTACGATAGCGGCCGCCTTGCACATTGTAAAATCCATTTCCCAGCAGGACTCCGATGGCGTTACCGCCTTTCTTCACTTGCGAGGTGACATCATAAGTATTATAATAGACACTTTTGTCATAGTCGCTCCAAAGGGGGGCAAATTCGCTGTCTCCCACTTTTTCTCCATTCAGCGAAAATTCATAAAAGCCCAAGCCACATACATACGCCGTGGCGTCTTTCACTTTCTTTGCCACATCATCCAAGTTGAGATAGTTAACGTCAGCGAGATTGGTTTGCTGTTTATCTATCAACGCTTGGATTTTTTCTTTGTCTGCATAAAGAAGTTTGTTTTGAGAAATCCAATTCAGCCATTCTGCATTATCTTTTGGAAACACATTTCTCACACTGTTAATTTCAAGTGCTTTCCCTTTCACCACTGGATTTAATGACAATCCGATAATGAAGTTTTTCCCGTCTTTCTGTATTTCTACAATAAGATTTTGAGACTTGTTTCTGTCTCCATATTCAAAGATTGCGATAGGTTTCTGAATAGCATTGACCAAATCCTTAACTTCGGCAATGTCAAAGTTATGCCCAAATTTGGTTGCTTTGTCTTCAAGTCGTTGCGCAGACATTTGTATCGGCAGATTCGGCACTCCCGTAGAAAGCAATATCTCTGACGGCATACCTAATTTGTAGACGTGCCCTTCTTCAAGTTCTCCTTTTACTTGCATTTCAAGTTCCTCATTGAATCTATCATTTGCTTTCTTAACAGCCATCGCCCTCGTCCCACCTTCAAGACCTTGTATGTCACGCCAATCATCACCCGGAATGTCGCGTCGTCTCTCCTTGTCCTCAAATTCAGACAGATATGCTTTTCCGTATGTAAAACCTTTATTGTCTTTTTCCTTGGCATTGTCAATATACCAGTAACAACTTGCTATGTTGTTGCTGTCACCACTGCCTCGCCTGTCAATTGCCGCAGATATGCCGCTGCCGACAGGCTTTGACAATCCCTTCTCCCAACCGAATTTCAGACTCCCCTGCGCTCCTATAGGCAGCATTCCGTCCTCCGTTATCTCGGAATAATGATTTCTGCCGACATTTGTCCGTTCACCATCCTTCACCTTAAACTCTCCGCTCCAATGGTCGCTGCCCCTGACAACATACTTGCCGCCATTGTCTTCTCCGTACCAATACTCGGAGCCTGAATATGATGTATAGTCCGGTTTTCCTTTCGGTCTTTCCGTGCCTTCAAACACCGCTTTGGTGTCTTTATAAAAATTGTCGAATGTGAAAGTCCTCGATGTCGGCTTCACTCCGTTTATCAAGTCCCTCATTGCCATATCAGCCAACTCCTCGGCACTGCGGTAGCGGTTGATGCCGAACATCCTCGCAACCTCTCCCCAGAACCGTGCGATGGCTTCCTTCACTCGCTCCAACGTCTCGATAGCCTTCGCCTTGGTGAACACTCCGCCCTCGCCATCGGCAACCCTGCGTGCCTCCTCGCGCAAGCGTTCCGCTCCTCTGCGTCCGCTGAACGCCGACAACACCTCGTCCGCTATCTCGTCATCGGTCTTCAGCTCCGGATACAGCTCCTTCACTTCCTCCCAAAGAACGCTGTTCTTCAGTTCCTTCACCGTGTGGCTCCATTGCTCGGAATCCTTGCGTCTCAGCATATCGCCCCACAGATGCGTGTATTCGTGTACCGCAGTCTCCGATGTCGCCACCTTTGGGTCAAGGTATATGCGTCCGTCCTTCACCAAGCCGTACACCTCTCCGTCCGCAGTTCGAAGAAACCGCTGCATGCCGTCTGTCCGTGTGTCCGTCTCCGCATCGGGGTATGAGAACTTGCCACCGAAGTCCTTCGTGTGGAGTTTCATATCAGCGTCTATCACCCTCACATTGCCGTTGCGGTCTCTTACAACGTTGCTCTTCTGCAAGTCCGATGCCACAATCTCTCCGTTGGAGAATGCGGTGTTCTCCTTGTTTATCGGCTTGAAGCCGAGCTTTTCCATATAGGCAACACGCTCTCCTTCCGTCAGCGGCGTGCTGTCGGTGAAGTCAACGAATGGTTGCTTGAGGAATCTTACAAATTTGCCGTCTATCTCGCCGTAGCCTTCAATGGTGTATCTACTTCCCGGGAACACGGTGTTGAACAACGCTACATTGTCAACATCGGGGCGGAAGCGTTTGCCGTAAGGTTTCCCTTTCGACACTTTTATTACGCTCTTGCCATCTTTGCTGAGATACACATCGGAGTCCGTGCCGCTTCCTATCGGCTCTTTGCCGTCAGAGAAGTCTGACACGTCTGTGTGCCAATTGCCTGTCGCTACTGCCCACTTTTTGAGGAGTTCTTTTTTCTTCTCCTCAATCGCTCTTTCTCGCTCTGCTCTCGGCAGAGTCTTTCCATCCTTTCCGACTGTGCTTTCGCATATTCGTGAGAAAAGCGCATCGACGCTACCCGTGCGTTCTCCTCCTCGCATTTTCTGTAATGCTCGCGTTGGAAGTCGTTTAGAAATTGGTCGTTCATATGGATTGTTCGGTGTTGATTTGTCAATAAATTCGTCTATCAGTCGCAAAGTTACATCATCGAAATTGCCCGACAAAACTCTTCCGTATAATTCTTTCGGTCCCTCCTTGAATTTACGTCCGCGTTCTCTCCGGATTTCCGCTGCCTCTTCTCGGCTTTTGCCCGAAACGAAAGCCGTAGACCAATCCACAGCGTAAAGAGCCTCGTCCCGTTTCCTTGCCGCCTCGCTTTTCTTGCTGCGTTTATTTCTTGTCCGCTCGTTCTCGGTGTCTATGACTCTCTGCATCTCTTCCGAATCAGTCACCACGTCAAGTCCACCCTTGCGCATACGCTCCACAAGGTTGTCCCTCAGTTCCCGCTCCTCCTCGGTCAACTCCGTAAGCTCGTGCCCGGCAGCTTTATTTCTGCTGTACAGAATGTGCTTACCTGTCTCCTCGTTGACACGCTCCTGCATCACCTCGAACAACCTGCCGAATTTCTCGTCCATCCAGTCAGCGTCCTTGTCGAATGGGTACGGTGCATATTTCTTTTCTGCGTCGCTTGCCTTCTCATCCACTAGACGTGGATTGTTGGCGAGATAGTCGTTTATCGTGCCGTACTTCGACAGTCTGTTCTCAACCCACACCGCAAACGCTCTCGCTCCAAGCTCAGTCGGTTCAATCCAATATCTGGAGCCTTTAAGACGGGCGTATTTGTCGGACCGCTTGAAATAATCACTTCCGTTTATCGCACGCACCAAATCCTTCCACGCTTCAGCCATTTCCTTGCGTTCAACGTTCCGCGTGCTTTCTGTGGCAAATTCGTCCCAACCTTGCATATTGAAATAATTGTCAATGGCGTGGAACCATTCGTGCGCAAGGCTTCCTGCACCTTTGGTCTTTGTAAGGTTTATCACAACCTTATCCGGCTCGTAATGAGCGTTGAATTTTCCAACTCCTCTCGCACCGAATGCCATTGCCAACTTCCCTCCAAGCGACAACGCCTTCGGCGACACTCCGCAGACCATCGCCAAGTCCATAAGAGAGTCGTAGCATTCGTTCAACGCCTGGCGTCTGTCCTTCTGCTGCATCCAGTTGCCGAACTCCACTCCTCGGAAGTCAAACGCTTCCCGGAAATCCTCCGCCGACACATCCTTGCCGCCGCGCCAGTCGCGCCCTTTGCGCTCCCTGTTCTCGTTGAATTTCGGTTTGATGCCATCCATCAACGTCCGATAACGCTCCTGCATCTCTGCATAATGCTCCTTCTTATATGCAGATGCTTCGTATAAAGTCTTGAATCCGTCCTGAATTATCACATCCGGCTTTCCTTCTGGAGCTATGAACATAGTGCCGTCCGTCCGCCTTTTGTATATCGCAAGTTTCACTTCCTTGCGTTTCCCTTTGCCGTCAACCGCAGCGTTCTCTCCTGCGAATTTCTTCAGAGCCTCGGCTGCTTCCTCGTAAGTCTTATAAATTCCATCATAGGCTCCAGCTTTACGGACACACCATTGCCCGGCTACGGACTTTCCATCACTATACCCGTCAGCAATCTGCCACAATTCGGCGTTGCCTACATCACGTCCACTTTCATATCCTCCGACTGCCATTGCCGCGCGGTACATATAGAACGGTTGACTATAGTACTTCCATTCGTCAATCTTCTTCTTGACGGATTCCAAATTCTCCAATGCCTGTTCGCACATATCATATTGGTGCAATACTTTATTGATCCACATCTTTAATTTGGACAAAGACCTCGGTTTCGTTCCAAGACTGCCCTTTACCGCTGAGATGAATGTCACAACCTCATTCGACACACCGCTTTCAAGCAACTCCTTCTCGTCAAACAACGAAGAGAACAGCTTGCCCGCAGAGCTCTTCTTCAACGCTTCTTCAATCCCTTGTTTTTTATTCTTGATCCTGGCAATTATTTCCTTCCAGACATCCTTCCTCGCATCGCCAATCTTCTCTCCGACATCTTCTATCCGCTCCGATAGCGGAGCGGGTCTTTTTTTCTCAGCCTCTTGCTTTTCTCCTCCGACTTCGCCACCTTTGTCCGTAGGCAAGCCAGATGTAGGAGTGGGAAGGCTTTCCACCTTGTCCTTTGGCGACAACACGAGGAGTTCGCCGCCCTCACGCTCGGCTTGCCTTTTTATCCTTTCAAGGTTGCGCGCATCCAACGTGTACCAGCCAACGACTTCCACATTGTCTTTTCCATCGTTTACTTCCAATATCGTTATCGGACTTTTCTCGTCAACCTTTATCGCAACCCAATGTGTTTTCTTTGTAGAAGGCTGCAACTGACCCACGATGTCGGGATTATACAATGCGTCGCCAAGTATCTTCCTACTTTGCTTCGGTGTGAATCCGTGGCTTTTCCCATTCTTCTCAAAGATATTCTTCTTGATAATGACCGGTCTACCGTTCGCACCGAGTGCGTCATCGACATTCTTAGGTATCTTCGGAAGCTCAACAGAACGTGTAGGATTGTTGAAATCATCGTCCGACAAATCGCTGATGTCTTCAACTTTCTCAGTTATCAGTCTGCCTTCAGCGTCAATTGGATTCCCCTGCTTGTCAACTTTCTGCTTCTCAGCCTCAGCCTTGCGTTTCTTCTCCTCCTTGTCGGCAATCTCCTTAGCCTTGTCAAAAACGCTCTGCTTCTCTTGTTTCTTCTCCGGCTTTTCGCTACCTTTGTCGGTGGAAACGTTTCTCTCCCGAACGCCGGTATATTGGTCAGAATTGGGCTGACCGAGAAGTGACCGCTGTTCGGGAGTAATGTTTTCAGCGGTATATAGCACATCCTCTTTCTGTGTCTTTTTAGCGTCACCTCGCCTTCCGAATATCGTTGATATGGCATTCACCTCCATATCACGACCTACGTTCTTCACATCTACACCGACGACTATGGTTTCGCCATTTTCGTTCTTCATTGTAGTGTACAGACGATAGCCTTTGTCCTTTCCTCCGAATCTTGTTATAGCAAAAGGCTTCTGCAAAGCATCAGGCAATTCCTCCCACTGCTTCTCTGTAAGCGAATGGGAATCATCTTTCCCTGCGTGGCGCGACAATACCCCATACTTGATTGTGAAGCGGTCTCCAGTCAACCCAAGTTTCTTCATAAAGTCAGGTGTCTTGGCGACATCGAAGAATGCCATTTTGTATAATCTGGAAGCGGCCGACTTTCCCTTCTCATAAATTGCTTTAACTACATCCTTCAATTGCGGTTTTTTCTTATCCTCTTTCAGTTCCGCGTCTTTCTCCACCGCTTCCTCCTCTGCTTTTCTTTCCGCTTCAAGGCGCGCCTCCTCGTCTGCTTTCTGTGCGTCGAGTTCCGCCTCTATTCTGTCACGTTCCTCCTCAGCACGTTCGCGCTCTTCCTGCGCTTTCCTCTCAGCTTCGGCTTTTTCCTCGGCAATACGCTTCTCCTCTGCGGCACGTTGTTCCTCCTCCGCTTTGCGTTCAGCCTCTGCCTTTCTTTCAGCTTCAACACGAGCTTACTCCGCCTTCTCGGTCGCTATGCGCTCCGCTTCCGCCTTGGCGGCTTCCTCTCTGCGTGACTCCTCGCCTACGATGGCTTTCCAAGCGTCAACCACTCTCTGTGCCTCCGCCGCTGCCGCCTCGTTTTCCTTGATTGACCGCAACAATTCTTCCGGCGTCTCGCCTTTCTCCTTCAGTGCCTTTGCCGCCTTCAACCTCTTCTCAGCGCCTCGAAAAAATACCAATGCGAAAGGATCGACCTAACAACGCGAGTTCGGGATAAGCGTGGACTGAAAAGGCGTGATTCGGATGCGCATATAGTGTCGGGCGACCATGAACGTGGCCGCCTGATGCGCTTTTGAGAAAATGAGATTTGAGCTATTGCCAAATGGTGAGTCGACCGTCTGAGTTCGGCACCTCGTAGTCGAAGTTGACTGCTGGCTTGGACTGGAAGAAGCAGTACGCCCCATTGCCGCGAGCAGGTTTATCAGAAAGTTGTGCACGCTGCGGTGCCGTGTGTGCACAAGCTGCGCCACGTTTTTAAGCATGTCGTTCACGGTCTCGATAATGCTCCTCTGCGCAGCATTATCTTGTCATAAAGAGGCATCAGTCGCTGCTTCATGTTAGAGTAGCCCTGTCACCACATGTATCCCCTCACTCCAAAGCCGTCCGAAAAGCGCACACACAGGCCTGGTAATAATGCTTGAAGTTGCGGTAGGAGTTGAAGTCGAAGTGGAAACAGATGAAGAACTGTGATGACCTCGGCGTCCGACATCATATGCTTGCGACGGCGTTTTGGGGTATCAGGCGTTGATTGAACAGCGTTTTTTTGCCATCTCTGCATCAAATTCTTTGCAGAAATCATCGGCAATACAAAAATTTCAGTAACCTTACTCTTGGTGATCATGATTTGTAATTGTTTCTTTTTACACCATTAAATTACTAAAAATCAATGATTTCCTTTTTTGCCATTTTTTCAAACACCTCTTATCCCGAACTCGTGTGAATAGCAAAAACTAATTGTCAATCAGTTACGAAGTCAGGGAAAAGCCGTACTAATGACCGTATTTGGGATAAATAAGCAACCTTCCGGGTTTGATTCCCAGAGGCTATCCGCATAAAGCAATCATAGATTTGCAGCCAACGCCCGCCACAGGTTGTCGTCTGGTATTGGCGCAACCAAATCGATTATTTTTTTTGACACAGGATGCTCGAATACGATTCTATGCGACTGTAATGATATGCCACCGTCGGGATTGCTCCGTCGGTCACCATATTTTAAATCTCCACGGATCGGACATCCCATAGCCGATAATTGTGCGCGTATCTGATGCTTCCTTCCCGTGTGAAGATTCACTTCAAGCAGGCAGTAATAATCAGTTTTTGCCAACAATTTGTAGTCAAGCACAGCTTTCTGCGCCCCGTCGGCAGGCGTGCGGCTGACATACGTTTTGTTATTGCGTTCCCGAGGTGTCAGATAGTCAACCAACGTATCTTCCGCTCTTGGCGGCAAATTTCTTGAGATTGCCCAATATGTTTTTTTCACTTTCCGATTCTGAAAAATCTCGTTCATCCGCGCCAATGCTTTGCTTGTTTTGGCGAATACGACAAGCCCGCTCACCGGGCGGTCAAGCCGGTGAATCACGCCACAAAACACATTGCCTGGCTTGTTATATTTTTCGCGCAGATAATCTTTAACCATCTCAGACAGTGGTTTGTCGCCTGTTTTATCGCCTTGCACGATTTCACCTGCGGCTTTATTCACCACTATCAGATGATTATCTTCATAAACAACCTCCATAGACTTAGTTGCCCATTTCAGAAATAAACTTAATGCGAACCAACCGGATTTCTTCTTCAGTATAGTCTCCGCCAAGTTCATTTATCGCCAATTCCAAATCGTCGCTCTCGCTTTCTTTGAAATATTCAAAAATGTCGTCCAAGTGATCTTCATCCATCACCTCGTCCAGGAAATAATCGATGTTTATTTTTGTCCCAGAGTATACAATTGCCTCCACTTCATCCAACAACTCATCGAATTCCAACCCCTTAGACTCCGCAAGCTCATCAAGTGCAATCTTACGGTCAATACCCTGGATGATTGATATTTTAAGCTTGCTTTTATTTGCAACGCTCCTCACCCGCAGGTCTTCCGGACGTTCAATATCGTTTTCCTCGACATGGGCCTTTATAACTTTCAAGAAGTCCGCTCCATAGCGTTTCGCCTTGCCGGCGCCAACGCCTTGTATAGTTTGAAGTTCTTCCATTGTGATTGGATATGTTGTAGCCATAGCCTCCAACGAGATGTCTTGAAAGATTACATACGGCGGCAACTCCAGCTTCTTGGCAATCTTTTTGCGAAGATCTTTAAGGATGGAGTACAATTCTGGGTCGACGGCGCAAACTCCGCCCGATTTTATAGTAACATCTTCATCATCTTCGTTGAATTCCTTGTCTTCAACAATCTTAAACGACTTCGGATTCTTCAAAAACGAGTGCCCAGCTTTTGTCACTTTCAGCAACCCGTAGTTTTCAATTTCCTTGTCAAGATATCCAGCAATGATTGCTTGATGAATCACCGCGCCTAAAAATTTATCGGTGTCAGCCTCCATGCAGCCGAACACTTCCAATTGATCGTGTAAATATGATTTTATTTCGGCGGTCGATTTTCCGAGCATGACATTAATAACATAGTCTGATTTAAATTTTTCTTTCAATGCCAAGACGGTCTCAATTACCGCACAAAGTTCATCTTTTGCTTCCACTTTTTTCTTAGGATTTAAACAGTTGTCACAGTTTCCGCAATTGTCTTCTTGATATTCCTCTCCAAAATAATAAAGCAACGACTTTCGCCGGCACACAGATGATTCACAATATGCCGCCGTTTCCAAAAGCAACTGCTTGCCAATTTCCTGTTCTGCAATTGGCTTGCCCTGCATAAACTTCTCCAGTTTCTGCAAGTCCTTGTTGGTATAGAATGCGACACACAAGCCTTCGCCGCCGTCACGTCCCGCGCGTCCGGTTTCTTGATAATACCCCTCCAAACTTTTGGGAATGTCATAATGTATTACAAAACGCACATCCGGTTTGTCAATACCCATACCAAAAGCAATCGTTGCCACGATGACATCGACAGTCTCCATCAGAAAGGCATCCTGGTTGGCACTGCGTTGCGCGCTGTCCATGCCAGCATGGTATGGCAATGCTTTGATGTTGTTGACAATCAATGTCTCTGTCAACTCTTCCACTTTTTTTCTGCTCAGGCAATATATTATGCCCGATTTGCCCTCATGACTTTTTATGAATTTTATGATGTCCTTGTCAACGTTCTTGGTCTTCGGACGCACTTCATAATATAGATTTGGCCTGTTGAATGATGATTTAAACACTTTAGCATCCAGCATTCCCAAATTCTTCTGTATGTCATGCTGCACCTTTGGCGTAGCAGTGGCTGTCAAAGCAATGACCGGACGGTTGCCTATCTGATTTATCAACGGTCTGATTCGTCTGTACTCTGGCCGAAAATCGTGTCCCCATTCCGATATACAATGTGCTTCGTCGACTGCGTAGAATGAAATCGACACCGTCGACAAGAATTCTATGTTCTCCTCTTTTGTCAGCGACTCCGGTGCGACGTACAACAATTTCGTTTTGCCCGACACAATGTCCGACTTAACTTTCTCTATTGCCGCACGGTTCAATGAAGAGTTCAAGAAATGAGCTATTCCGTCGTCCTCTCCAAAATTGCGCATAGCGTCTACCTGATTCTTCATCAAGGCGATTAATGGCGATATGACAATTGCAGTGCCATCCATCAGCAAGGACGGCAATTGATAGCATAGCGACTTGCCGCCGCCTGTAGGCATAAGCACAAACGTGTCATTGCCGGCCATCAGATTTTCTATTATCGCTTCTTGATTGCCTTTAAAGTTGTCGAATCCGAAATAGTTTTTCAGTTCGGCTTTTAAATCAGTTTTGACTGCCATAATAATTAGAGGTTTGCTTTACTTACAAAGTTAAGGACCTATCGACAATTTGCAAAATGTTTTCGCTATATTTTCACACAAGGAGATCTAAATTTGCCTTGTTAAGCTTCTCCAATGCATATTCTCTGGTAACTACAAACTCTTTTTTCTTTGACGACGGACTTTCATACATTGCGTCGACCACAATGGTTTCCGTCAGCGAGCGAAGTCCGCGCGCGCCAAGTTTATATTCTATTGATTTATCAACAATAAGGTCAAGAGCATCTTTCTCAAAAACCAGCTTGACGCCATCCATCTCAAACAATTTCTGATACTGTTTTATTATGGCATTTTTCGGTTCCGAGAGGATTCTCCGCAACGCATTGCGGTCCAATGGCTCAAGATTGGTCAATATCGGCAATCGACCTATAATCTCAGGAATTAGTCCGAATGACCGCAAGTCTTGTGGCGCTACGTAGTTTATCAGATTTTCCCGTTTCTGCTTGCGCTCCACATTGTCAGTTCCGAAACCAACCACATATGTGTTAAGGCGCTGGGCAATCTTACGCTCAATTCCCTCAAAAGCACCGCCACAGATAAACAGGATATTTTTTGTGTCGACAGGAATCATCTTTTGCTCCGGATGCTTCCTTCCGCCTTGTGGTGGCACGTTGACCACAGAGCCTTCGAGCAACTTCAAAAGCCCTTGCTGCACTCCTTCTCCACTCACGTCTCTTGTAATTGACGGGTTGTCGCCCTTTCTTGCTATTTTGTCTATCTCGTCAATGAATACGATGCCTCGTTCAGCCTGTGCCACGTCATAATCGCAAGCCTGCAACAAACGGACCAAAAGACTCTCAATGTCTTCGCCAACGTATCCAGCCTCCGTGAGTACGGTTGCATCGACAATTGCAAACGGCACATTAAGCAATATCGCTATTGTTTTTGCCAACAACGTTTTGCCGGTTCCAGTAGGACCAACAATTATCACATTACTTTTCTCAATCTCCACCCCGTCTTCATCAACAGGCTGAAGCAGACGCTTATAGTGATTGTATACAGCAACCGACAAGTATTTTTTTGCCTGTTCCTGACCGATAACATATTGATTCAAATAATCAACAATCTCCTTTGGCTTCGGCACACTTTTCATTTCCAAGTCGAATTTGCCGCCTTTGCCGTTTATTGGTTTTGTGTCAATATACTGCGAAATCATAGCATGTGCCTGCTCGATACAATTGTCGCAGATAGCTCCCTTGCCGTCAATTGTTGGAATAAACAGCGCCGCATCTCTTTGGCTGCGGCCACAAAAACTGCACCGCACTGTCGATGTTCCAGAATCTTTTTTTGCCATTAGTTTTTATTTGGTCTCTCTTGTCAAAACTTCATCAATCATTCCATATTGCTTAGCCTCCGCCGATGTCATCCAATAATCACGGTCGCTGTCTTTTTCAACCTTCTTGAATGGCACTCCTGAATGATTCGATATGATTGTATACAGCTCTTTTTTCAATTTTTGAATCTCTCGCGCTGTTATTTCAATGTCGGAAGCCTGGCCTTGTGCACCGCCCATCGGCTGGTGAATCATAACACGCGAATGGTTAAGCGCAAAACGTTTGCCTTTTTCTCCAGCGACAAGCAGCACGGCAGCCATCGATGCCGCCATTCCTGTGCAAATCGTCTTGACATCGCTCGAAATGTACTGCATAGTGTCATATATGCCAAGTCCAGCATATACAGAGCCACCAGGAGAGTTTATATAAATCGAGATATCCTTGCCCGGGTCGGAAGAGTCAAGATAAAGCAACTGGGCTTGGATTACATTTGCTGTATAATCATCTATCTGTGTGCCCAAAAATATAATTCTATCCATCATCAATCGTGAGAACACGTCCATTTGTGCCACATTCAATTGACGTTCTTCAATAATAGTCGGAGAGATATAGCTGCTGGTGATGTTCATATAGTCGTCAACAGCGAGCCCGTTGAGTCCCATGTGTTTCACTGCGAAATCTCTGAATTCATTTTTCATATTTATCCTCTTGTTATTCTTTTTTGTTGTCTATATACGTTTTTATGTCATACAAAATTAATCAAAGACGGCTGAAGAAAAAAATTTCGAGAATATTAATTTCAGATTTACCCGAAAAGCGAGCGGAACACTTCCTCTACACGCGCCACTTCTTTAACCGCCACATTATACTGAGACACATCCACACCTTTCAAATTGTGCTTTGGCACATAAATCGTGGAAAAGCCTAATTTGTTAGCCTCTATTATGCGCTGTTCTATCCTGGTGACCGGGCGAATCTCCCCCGACAATCCGACTTCCCCTGTCAAACAAACCGTCTTTGCGATCGGCATATCGACATTTGACGAAAGTATCGAGCTGATAACAGCAAGGTCAAGCGCCGGATCATTGACCTTGAATCCCCCCGCAATATTGAGGAACACATCTTTCAAAGCCAATTTAAAACCGACCCGTTTCTCAAGCACAGCCAACAACATATTCATTCTTTTTGAATCAAAGCCAGTCACCGACCTCTGCGCTGTGCCGTATGCCGCAGTGCTTACCAACGCTTGCGATTCGACGAGCAATGGACGCACCCCCTCCACTGTCACACCGATAGCAGCTCCCGACAAGTCTGAATCATTATCAGACAACAGCAGCTCCGATGGATTTGCCACTTCACGCAATCCCGATTGTGTCATTTCATATATGCCCATTTCCGACGTGCTTCCGAATCTATTCTTTATCGAGCGCAACAACCGATACATATAATGACGGTCGCCCTCAAACTGCAGCACGGCGTCGACAATGTGTTCAAGCACCTTCGGCCCGGCTATACTTCCCTCCTTGTTGATATGCCCGATCAGCACCACTGGTGTTCCGCTCTCCTTGGCATATTTCAAAAGAGACGCCGCGCATTCCCGCACTTGGCCCACACTTCCAGCCACAGATTCAAGATTGTCGGAAGCAATAGTTTGTATGGAGTCGACAACCACTATTCCTGGATTGCTGTTTTTTATGTGTTGAAATATCTTCTCCAACGACGTTTCACAAACAATATAGCACTCTCCTCCGTCTGCACCAAGTCGGTCAGCCCGCATTTTCAATTGCTGCGCGCTTTCCTCACCAGACACATAGAGCACCTTTCTGCTTCTAATGCGTATTACGTTCTGCAAAACGAGGGTCGACTTTCCAATCCCAGGCTCTCCTCCTATTAATATTATAGAACCCTGCACCAAACCTCCGCCAAGCACACGGTTCAACTCTCCGCTCGGCATCTGTATGCGCTTCTCCTCCCCAGCTTCGATTTCAGACAAGCGAAGTGGCTTCGAGTCCAATTTTGTTTCCGGGAGGAGCGATTTCCCGCCTCGAGTCTGCACAACGCGCTCTTCGACGAAAGTGTTCCAGGCCCCGCAATTCGGACACTTCCCCACCCATTTTGGCGACTCATATCCGCAATCGCTACAAAAAAACGCTATTTTATCCTTTGCCATAACCACACTACATTGTTCTTCTTCTAAATTCTGCGACAACAATGGCTGTCGCCATCCCCACATTTAGCGATTCCGATGTCGGAGTGCCGATTGGATATGACGGAATGAGCAACTTTCCTGTCACAAGACGTCTTATCTCCTCCGAAATCCCCTTGCCTTCATTGCCCATGACGATGAATCCCGCCTGCGCCAGCGGCGTTTCATAAATATTGTTTCCGTCAAGCAATGTTCCGTATACTGGCATTTCCTTATATGTCGCAAACAGTTCCGAAAGGCTGCAATACACGACATTCACACGCGAAACAGCCCCCATCGTAGCCTGCACCGCCTTAGGATTGTAAACGTCTACGGTATCTTTGCTACAAAACACGTCTTTGATTCCAAACCAATCGGCAATCCTTAATATGGTTCCGAAGTTTCCTGGGTCTTGGATTCCATCAAGCACTAATGCAAGACGCTTCTCCAAGCCTTTCTCAATCTGGACATCTGGCATTTCATAAACAGCGATGACGTCCGTCGCCGTTTTCAGCATCGACATCCTCTCTATTTGAGCTTTGGTTGCGACCGTCACGGGGCAGCGCAATCTACAGCCGACGCTGTCCGCCCAATCAGACGTGGCAAACAAATATCTAACCTTAAAATAATCGAGTGTGTCAACCACGCATTTTGTTCCTTCTGCAACAAAACAACGCTCCTTGTCACGATTCTTTTTCTGCGACAAGGAATGCACCCATTTTATTACTCCTGCTGAAAGTTCCATATCCACAAAGTTAACGATATTACAAATAACATAAAAATGCTGGAGCATAAATTTTGCCGATACGCAATCGAAAGTTATCTTTGCATAAAAAAGCAGATGACTAAAGATTTCACACCAGCCCCAAATGCCATCATTGTGGATGCGGCATTCCTTAATTTTATCACATCGGATTTCAAAACTAATTTTGAGCGCATTCTAAACCGCGAGCTGAGCACCATCGATCTCTCTTCGCTGTTTACATACATTGCTTTGGACTGGGGTGTCACTCCCGGTGAAAACCAAATTGACGTTTATATTACATACAACAACGGTTGTGACAATTTCGACGTCTGCACCCCGTCTGACATTGCCGGACTGAACGGAATGGCTTTCAACGGACATCTCGGCGAATTTTCGTTCTACACATATTCAAATGAAGGGATGGTTGACTCCAACGACTTTTTCCTTGACTCTCTTCACAATCTTATGTCAGAAAAGGAGATAAAGCGAGTCGCTGTCATTGGCTTTGATGGGCGTTGCGGCGAGGAAATCGACAAAATTCTTTCTGAGAGCAACGGCAAAATAGCCACACGATTCACCATGGACAAATCTGCGAAAGGGAATGGATACGCCACTCAAATTGTCGCTTTTCCGATAATGATGGCTCTGGGAATCAAATCCGATGAATTAGGCTGATTCCCCCAAAACGAATAAGTTCCGTGCATTTTGCATCGTTGATATTCAACGAATATGTCGCCATGTTATTGTCGTTTCACCCCTTCGATTCGCGCCCAAAAGCATAGAATGGCTTCCACTCATCGGCAACCGAGTCATATTGCAACCAGACATCGCTGACACTCGCAAGGTCGCTCGGATGGTTGCGCACAAAGTTCAACATCTTTTGTTTCACCAATACGTTGCGGTTGCCCTGCATTATCGCACTTTCCGCCATCGCCTGCATATATGCTATAGGATTGTCAGCCTTGGAGCTGCGCCCTTTGGCTGTCTTTATCGGTGCGTTGAATGCGCTGTCGCTGTGCGTCAGATAAGCGTAGGCATCCGCACTTGTCGTTTGGTCGAATCCCCTCATAGGGATATAATTCGTATACATGCTGCTGATGTCGTTGTATGCCTCCTTCGTGAGCATACCGCTCTCGTACAACTTCCTAAGTGTGTTGCCGTTCACCTCGTTTACTCGACTCCACAATTCATTTATGTCTGACCGGTCATGGCTCGGATTGTTTTCAAAAGTCTTGCGAATATCATCGGCGGCATCCCTTGCGGCGTTGAGCAAATCCACCTTCAACCGCTTCTTCTGACCACCGAGTTTACGGAGCAACAATTGGTCGTCTGTAGCCTTCATCTGCTCGTCTATGGCGTCTATCTGCGATTGTATCGACTTCACCCTGCCGTCTTCTGCCGTCAATGCCGTAAGTCCTGCATAGTCTTTGCCTTCAAGGCTTGCAACGAAATCTCCAATCGTTTTAGTACCCTTGGGATTTGCCTTTTGGTACTTGTCAAACTCTTTCTGCGCCTCTCTCTGCCGCATCACGGCATCACGCTCAAGTCCGTGCTTGGCGAACATATAGTCGTACAATTCGCCGCTCTCCTTGCCGTTGCCGCTCAGTTTGGCCACTGCCGACATCAACGGCTTGAATTGCGTCTTAGCCACTTGGTGCATCTCCTCCTTGTTCACCGACGACAGGCGGTTCTCTCCGAGTATCGGATTCTCAAAATCG
>ERZ1108170.1207-NODE-1207-length-17409-cov-6.324767_pt1 | contig 17409 bp, 19 predicted proteins | sample MGYA00403705_ERZ1108170 | MGnify/ENA primary metagenome ERZ1108170 (study PRJEB35170, sample SAMEA104062422) | human gut metagenome | biome: human gut; feature: human-associated habitat; material: faeces | place: Denmark | collected 2012-06-15 ...
GCAGCTCTTCGAGCTACAAACTGCCAATGTGCGGGGTCGAGGGGAAAGACCCCTCGTCCTTTCTCTCGGGGGTTCAAGGGGGATACTCTCTTTCGAGAAAGAGAGTATCCCCCTTACTGCGCACCCTGCGGCACGCAGGGAACAAAGTGCAGAGCACCGTACTGCCAAAAATCCCGCCTTTCGACAAAGAAAGAAGAACGCCTCTTCCGAGGCGTTCTTCTTATTTTTGCATAAGTAAAATTTACAGATACTTCTGCATGCCGTCGGTGGCGAGGGCGGGGTCGCCGGAGACGGAGATGGTGAACTTGACGCCGGTGGCGTTGCTGAAGCGATCGAGCTCGTTCAGGAAATCGTCGGCCGCCTGGTTGCACTCGCCGCCGGTGATCTTGAACAGGTTGTCGATGAAGATGTGGGAAATATCGTAATTGCCCGCGTACAGGCCGAACAGGAAGCCGCGCAGGGCCTCGTAGTTGGACAGGTCGTACTCGTAGGCAGAGATCAGACGAACGTGATAGTGCAGGTCAAAGGTCATGGTAGACTTTGCTTCGACGCAAACGACGCTGCCGTTATCCTCCTGCGCAGTGGTATTGATCATTTCGATCAGCTTCTTGGTCTTACCGGTGCCCTTTTCACCCATGATGAGTCTGACCATAGAAATCACTCCTTTCAATAGCTCCCCGCCTCTTTTGCGGGGGATGGTCTTTCTGATGGCATCAGCATAGCATAAATGAAACAAATTTGCAATGCTGAATGGAAAGTTTCAGGTTTATTCAAAAAATTCAGCGCAGGCGCTTACGCAGCTCCTCGCCCATTTCCTCGTATCCGGGCTTGCCGAGCAGCGCGAACATGTTCTTTTTATAGGCCTCCACGCCCGGCTGGTCGAAGGGATTCACGCCGAGGAGGTATCCGCTCAGCCCGCAGGCATATTCAAAGAAGTAAATGAGCTGGCCCATCGTGCGGGCGTTGTTTTCATCGAGATTCAGAATGATGTTCGGCACGCCGCCCTCGACATGGGCGAGCAGCGTCCCGTCCATGGCCTGACGGTTGATGAAGTCCATCGTCTTTCCCGCAAGGAAGTTGAGTCCGTCGCCATTCGCTTCGTCAAAGGGGACGACCATCTGCTGCTCCGCGGGCGCAAAGCGCACGACGGTCTCCATCAGCATGCGCTCGCCCTGCTGGATGTACTGGCCCATCGAGTGGAGGTCTGCGGTGAAGTCGACGCTCGCGGGGAAGAGACCCTTTTCCTCCTTGCCCTCGCTCTCGCCGTAGAGCTGCTTCCACCACTCGGCCATGAAGCGGAACGCGGGCTCAAAGCACGCGAGAAGCTCCACCTTCTTGCCCTGACGGTAGAGCTCGTGGCGCATGGCGGCGTATTGCCACGCGGGATTGCTGTAATCGTTTTTCGAGCAGAGCGACATCATCTCCTGCGCGCCGCCCATGAGTTCATCCAGATCAACGCCCGCGACGGCGATGGGGAGAAGGCCAACGGCGGTGAGCACGCTGTAGCGCCCGCCGATGTTGTCGGGCACGACGAATTCCTCGTATCCCTCCTGATCGGCGAGGGACTTGAGCGCGCCTTTGTGCGCGTCGGTCGTGGCGTAGATGCGCTTCGCGGCCTCGGCCTTGCCGTATTTCTTTTCGAGCTTTTCGCGGAAGAAGCGGAACGCGACGGCGGGCTCGGTCGTCGTGCCGGACTTCGAGATGACGTTGACGGAGAAATCATCGTCGCCGATGAGCTCCGTCACCTCGCGCAGCGCGTCGGAGGAGAGGCCGTTGCCGATAAAGTAGATGTTCGGCGTGGACTTCTTCTTTAAGTTATAGTTCGGGGAGCAGAGGCATTCGATCACGCCGCGCGCGCCGAGATAGCTGCCGCCGATGCCGATGACGACGAGCGCCTTGGAATCGCCCTGAATCTTCTTCGCCGCGGCGAGGATGCGGGCGTACTCGCCTCTGTTATAGTCGCGCGGGAGCGTGACCCAGCCGATGAAATCAGAGCCCTTTCCGCCGCCGTTTTGCAGCCAGCCCGCCGCGCGCTCGAGACGCGGGCGCAGCGCCGCTTCATACGGCAACGAGAGAAACGATGCGGCATGGGAGATATCAATAGACAGCATAAAAATGGCCTCCTGCGATCAAAAATTCTTGCTTGCATTGTAGCACACGGCAAAAAAAGAAACAAGCGTAAAGCGGGGAAAAACGGGAGGCAAACACCGCGCTGCCGTCCAGAAACCGTGAAAACTGTGGAAAGCGGCAAAAAACGATTCGCTTTACCGCTCCATCTTTGTAAAGTGCGTGTATTTACTGTCGCACGTTATTGTGTTATCGTGTTACCACACTAAATCGAACGGCCAAGCGCCGGACAAAAATCAGGAGGAAGAAACGATGAAAAAATTCTTAGCAATGGCGCTTGCCGCCGTGATGGTACTGGCCCTTGCCGCCTGCGGCAGCAAGAACGACACCGCCGACGATACCGGCGATGCGCAGGACGCGCAGGGCGGCGAGACGCAAAAGCTGATCGTCGGCTTTGATGCCGAGTTCCCGCCGTTCGGCTTCATCGCCGCCGACGGCACGTACGACGGCTTTGACCTCGCAATGGCCAAGGAGCTGTGCGCGCGCCTCGGCTGGGAGTACGAGGCCGTGGCCATCGACTGGAACAGCAAGGACGCCGAGCTTTCGAGCGGCACGATCAACTGCATCTGGAACGGCTTTACCTACACCGGCCGCGAAAATGACTACACGTTCTCCGACCCCTATGTGGATAACTCCATCGTGATGGTCGTGAAGGCCGACAGCGGCATCACCTCGCTCGCGGACCTCGCCGGTAAGAGCGTGATGGCGCAGGCCGCGTCCTCCGCGGTCGACGCGATCAACGAAAACGAGGACTTCAAGGCGTCCCTCAAGGAGGTCGTGGAGCTCGGCGATTACAACATGGGCTTTATGGACTTAGCCCAGGGCACGGTGGACGCCGTGGCCGCTGACCTCGGCGTTGCGCAGTATCAGATCGCGAACAACGACGGCGACTATGTCATCCTCGACGAGCCCCTTTCCACCGAGCAGTACGCCATCGGCTTCCTCAAGGGCAACACCGAGCTGCGCGACGCGGTGAACGCCGAGCTCCTCAAGATGGCCGAGGACGGCACCATGCTGGAGATCGCGCAGAAGTACGTCGATCAGGGTCTCGTGCTCGACAGCCTGTGCCTCATCAAAAAGTAAAGACGATCACTTCGGGCGACTGTAAAAACCGATCATTGATTCATAGGTGCCCACCCTCTTCTCAGGGGGGGAGCGGGGGCGAAAGCCCCCGCTTTTTCCCGCTTATGACCGAATAAGGGAGAATCATTCCATGACTGTATCCACGATGCTGTCCCTGCTGTCGCAGGGCTTTGTCACATCGCTATTGATCTTTGCGCTGACGCTGCTATTCTCGATGCCGCTGGGCCTTGCGGTGATGTTTGGCCGCCGCAGCAAAGTGATGCCGCTGCGCGGCTTCATCAAGGCGTATATCTCCATCATGCGCGGAACGCCGCTGATGCTGCAGCTGATGGTCGTCTTCTACGGTCCGAAGCTGCTGCTCGGCGTCACGGTGCCGGGCAACTGGCGCTTCACGGCGGTCATCGTCGCGTTCGTCATCAACTATGCGGCGTATTTTGCCGAGATCTACCGCGGCGGACTTGAATCCATCCCGCGCGGGCAGTATGAGGCCGCGCAGGTGCTCGGCTATACCAAGGCGCAGACATTTTTCAAGATCATCCTGCCGCAGATGGTCAAGCGCGTCATCCCTGCGGTGACGAACGAGGTCATCACGCTGGTGAAGGACACGTCGCTCGCGTCCGTCATCGGCACGGTGGAGATGTTCACGCGCGCCAAGCAGATCGTTGCCTCGCCGAATACGCCGGGCATGCTGGCGCTGGTGGCGGCGGGGGTGTTCTACTATGTCTTCAACTATGTGGTCGCCTTCGCCATGGAAAAATGGGAGCAGGCGCTGCGCTATTACCGCTAAAGGGAGGGGAGAGCAATGGCAGTTTTTGAAATGCAGAACGCTAAAAAGGCGTTCGGCGCGTTCGAAGTCTTAAAGGGCGTGTCGCTCAAGGTGGAAAAAGGCGAGGTCGTGTCGATCATCGGTCCCTCGGGCGGCGGCAAGTCGACGATGCTGCGCTGCGCGACGCTGCTTGAGACCATGGACTCCGGCACGCTCGCGTATGGCAAAAACGTCGCCGTGCGCGAGGAAAACGGCAAAAGCGTCTACGCCGGAAAAGCCGCGCTCGCGCAGGTGCGGCGGCAGTTCGGGCTGGTGTTCCAGCAGTTTGACCTCTTCCCGCACTACACGGTGCTGAAAAATGTCTGCGACGCGCCGATCTCGGTGCAGAAGCGTGATAAAGCCGAGGTCGAGGCCGAGGCCATGGCGCTGCTCGACAAAATGGGACTAAAAGGCAAGGAAAACGCCTACCCCTATCAGCTCTCGGGCGGGCAGCAGCAGCGCGTGGCCATCGCCCGCGCGCTCGCGATGAAGCCGGAAATTCTCTTTTTCGACGAGCCGACCTCCGCGCTCGATCCGCTGCTCACGGGCGAGGTGCTGCGCGTGATCCGCTCTCTTGCCGACGAGCACATGACGATGGTCATCGTGACGCACGAGATGCCCTTTGCCCGCGCCGTGAGCGACCGCGTCGTGTTTTTAGACGGCGGTGTCATCGTGGAGCAGGGCAGCCCCGAGCAGGTCTTCGAAAACCCGCAGCAGGAGCGAACCAAGGAATTCTTGCAGTCTTACCGCGAGACGAGCAGCGCTCAGGCGTAGTAATTCACGAGCAGGTCGACGACCGCACCATAGCTCTGCGTGCCGAGTTCATCGCCGTAGGATTTGATCATCTTATCATTGAGCGACTGGGTGACGGTGGCCGTGAGGCCCTTGCACTGCGCCCAGTAGGCGCTGTTGTAGCGCAGATCGAGCACAATCTCGTCGGGAAGCGAATCGCGAATCTGCTGCCATGCGTCGGGGTCGACGCGGTAGAGCGCGTTACCGAGGTGAATGTAGCCGAGCATCCAGCCCGCATAATTGTAGTTTGCGTCGTCGCAGCGTGTGCAGGCGAGGACCGCAAGGAAGTTGCTCTGCTGCTCGGACGTGATCCCGCGCTGGTGCGAGAGCTCGTGCGCGCAGGTCGAGGCCAGCAGCATCGCGGGCGAGTCCATGTTCACGTTTGACTCGCCCGTAAACGGAAAGTAGAAGCCCGTGAAGTTCATCGCGCTCATGATCTTCGAAAAGAAAATGCCCTTCGGCTTCTGGTCCGGCATGTCGAGGAACGGAAATTCGTCGTACAGGCAGTCGTACACCGTGTCGGCGTAGTTAAGAATCTCCTGCCGGTCGGCGGTGAAAAGGCCGTTTTCGTCGCGCGCGATGTGCGCCGACGCCTCGGCAAGATGGTCCGCGAAATACTGCGTGGCGCGCACTAAGTCTTCATACGCGACGGGCTCGGGCGAAAGGCCGCTTCTGTCGCAGAAGTCGTCCGCGTAATAGTTCGCGCCCCAGAGAAGCGAGAACACGGCATAGACCGTGAGAAACAAATCGAGCACGAAGAGCGCGCAGCGGTACGCGGCGCGCCCTCTTTGGCGCGATCTGACCAGATAGCGCACCATCAGCACAAGCAGTACGACCGCCGTGACCGCCGCGAGCACATACAAAAGCTCCGCGACCGAAAACGGCAGCGCTGCGCACGCGCGGCCGAAGAGCTGCTCAAGGGGCAGCGTGACGCCGTAGACCAGCGCGTTCATCGCCGCGCGGCTTTCGCGCAGAAGGGAAAAAAGCACAAGGACTGCGCCGCAGGCAAAAAGCCAGCGGTGCAGTCCTTTGTTGTCACGGTACAGGGTTTTCATGGGGAGATCAGTCCTTTTTTTCATCCGGAGAGGCGAGCGGCGCGGGGGCGAACATCGCGTCGTCTGTCACGCCCTTTTTCGTGAGGCTGCGGTTTGTGAACCAGTTCACAAGCGAGCTGATGCACGCGAAGATCGGCACGCCGAGGAACATGCCGAGCACCCCGCCGAAGCCGCCGCCGACCACGATGGCCACGATGACCCAGAAGCTCGAAATGCCGGTGGATTTGCCGAGGATCTTCGGCCCCAGAATATTGCCGTCAAACTGCTGGAGCGCGATGATGAAGAGAATGAAATAAAGGCACTGCTTGGGGCTGACGAGCAGGATGAGGAATGCGCTCGGAATGGCGCCGAGGAACGGGCCGAAGATCGGAATGATGTTCGTCACGCCCACGAACACCGAAATGATCGGCGTATACGGGAACTTGAAGATCGAGCAGCAGATGAAGCAGAGAATGCCGATGATGAGCGAGTCGAGCAGCTTTCCGCGCACGAAGCCGCTGAAGATGCGGTCAGCCTCGGCCACGGCGCGCAGCGTGCGGCGGTACGGCGTTTCGGGCAGAATGGCGTAGAGGATCTTCTTCGACTGCTTGGCAAAGCTCTCCTTGCGCGCGAGCAGGTAGACCGAGATCATCATGCCGATGAGGAGATTCTTGAGGAAGATGACGACGCTCCAGATGCCGCCGGTCACGGCGACGATGGCGACCTGCGCCTGCGGGATGACCGTGTCGGTGACCCACTTGACGAGCTTATCGTAGTAGCCGTTGAGTGCGGAGAGCAGCTGGTCGGAGTAGATGTCGTCGGAGAAGATCGTCTGATTCTCCACAAGGCTGTTGACCCAGTTGTAGACGGTTTTATAATAGCTTTCAAAGTTGTCGGCCAGTGTCTTCGTGCTGTCGACCAGCTCGGGGATGAGGATGCTGAACATCAGGTAGATGAGGGCGATGACGCAGATCCACGTGACGAGGATGCTCAGCCCCCGGACGAGCGAGGACTTGACCTTCGGCAGCACCTTTTGGACATACCGGTCGAAAAAGTCGACGATGGGGGCGAGAAGGTACGCGAACACAAGACCGTAAATGACCGGCGAGAGCACTTGCATCAGCTTGTCGAAAAAGTCCAGCAGCACGCGGGACTGGAAAAACGTGTCGTAAAACACCAGCACGGCGCAGGCCGAGGCGACGAGCGTCACGCCGAGGTGAAGATAGGTTTTGTTCTGCTTCATGGGCTCCCCCTTTTTTGGGCAAAAGGCGTTAAGTGACTGCTAAAAAGATGCCAAAAACAGCTTACTATTTTTTGCCGGGAATTGCAACCGCTCATTTCGTGTGTTATGATAATCTTTACTCTCTGTTAATGAAGATGAACAGAACTTGACTTTTTTGGCAGAGGGTGATTTTGACCGACAGGGCGCAGGGTGCTTTGCCGGTCTGATGCTGTGAAGAGCAAACGAGGAGGAACCCATGGACGACAAAAAGCTGCTCTTTATCGTCAATCCCCGCGCGGGAAAGACCAAATCCCTCGCGCCGCTGTTTGACGCCGCCGCGATCTATTCCGAGGCGGGCTATCTCGTCTCCGTGCGCAAGACCACGCACCGCGGAGAAGCGACGGAGCTCGCCGAATCGCTCGGGCCGGAATTCGACGTCGTCGTCTGCCACGGCGGCGACGGCACGCTCAACGAAACGGTGAACGGTGTGATGCGCATTCCGCGAGAATACCGCCCGCTCGTGAGCTATCTGCCCGGCGGCAGCACGAACGACTTTGCCGCGAGCCTGAATATCTCGTCGAATCCCGCCGAGGCGGCGGCCTCCGCCATGCGCATGAAGCCGAGATCTCTCGATGTGGGCAAATTCGGCGAGCGGAACTTCGTCTATGTCGCGTCGTTCGGCGCGTTCACAAAAACGACCTACACCGTCCAGCAGGATATTAAAAATATGTTCGGACATTTTGCCTACTTACTCGAGGGCGTCAAGAATCTCGACACGCTCTGCCCGTACCGCATGAAGATCACGGCGGACGGCGAGGTCTTCGACGGGGAATACCTCTTCGGTGCGATCAGCAATTCGACGTCGATCGCGGGACTGATGAAGCTCTCGCCCGACGAGGTGTCGTTCGACGACGGCAAGTTCGAGCTGCTGCTCGTGCCCGTGCCGAGAACACCCGCGGCGATGCAGGCGCTCATTTTAGCGCTCATCAACAAGGACTATTACGACTCCGAGGGGCTCATCTTCCGCCACGTCAGGCACGTGACGGCGGAGACCGCCGAGGACATTCCCTGGACGCTCGACGGCGAGTACGACCCCGGCGCGCCGGTCGTGGAGATCGGGATCGAGGAGAATGGGGTCACGATGCTATTATAAAATTTTCGCGGAACGGGTGATTGACGGGCGCGGTGCTTGACAAGGCGGCGGGGGTTGATATACCCTTTACTGATAATAAAAACAGGGGCGGTGCGCGGTACAGGGCTGCGCTTGGGCTCCTGATGGGTGTAGAAAGGACACGGCAGATGATGAAGATCGGCTTTATCGGCACAGGAAATATGGGCGGCGCGCTGGCGAGCGCGGCGGCCAGAAGCGGCGAGGTGGAGGTGCTGCTCGCCAACCGCACGAAGGCAAAGGCGGAGACGCTCGCAGAGCGCATCGGGGCCGTTGTGAGCAGTAACGAGATCATCGCGCGCGAGGCGGACCACATCTTCCTCGGCGTGAAGCCGCAGATGATCGTGGACGTGCTCAAGGGCATCGCCCCGGCGCTCAAGGAGCGCAAGAGCGCGCCGGTGCTCATCAGCATGGTCACGGGACCGGACATTGCGCGCATTCAGGAGCTTGCGGGCGGGGACTATCCCGTCATCCGCATCATGCCGAACATGCCCGCCGCCGTGGGCGAGGGCGTGATCTTCTATGCATGCAGCGGCAACTGCGACAAGGCGCAGCAGGAGGCGTTTTTGCGCTACATGGCGCCCGCGGGCAAGCTCTTCCCGCTGGCGGAGGAGCTGCATGCCGCGGGTTCGGCGGTCGCGGGCTGCGGCCCGGCCTTTGCCGCGATCTTCTTAGAGTCGATGGCCGACGGCGGCGTCGCGTGCGGCCTGCCGCGCGCGTCGGCGATCCAGTATGCCGCGCAGATGATGCTCGGCACGGCGAAAATGGTGCTCGAGACGGGCCAGCACCCCGGCGTGCTCAAGGACAGCGTTTGCTCGCCCGCGGGCTCGACGATCCAGGGCGTGCAGACGCTCGAAAAGTGCGGCATGCGCGCGGCGGTGTTTGACGCCGTGACCGTGGCCTACGAGAAAAACGTCGAGCTCAAAAAGGCGAGCGACTGAGGCTGCGGCGGAAAGGTATCTTTCCTGCGCGGCAGGCATAGTTTGCTGTGCGGGTATTTCCAGTTTTTTGCAAAAAGTGAGGAATAGATCCTATGGCAGCGATCTCTCAGCAGCTCGCAGATATCACGGTGCTCTCGATCGTGGTGCGCATCCTGCTCTCCACGTTCTGCGCGGGCACGCTCGGCTTTGAGCGCGAGCGGCACAATCAGGCGGCAGGCTTTCGGACGTATATCATCGTGAGCGATGCTTCGGCGCTCGTGATGATGACGAATATCTTTGTTGCCGGCATCGGCGAGACGGACCTTGTGCGCATGTCGGCCTCGGTCATCACGGGGCTGGGCTTTCTCGGCGCGGGCACGATCTTAGTGACGCGCAATCAGGAGGTGCGCGGCCTGACGACCGCGGCGGGCCTGTGGGCGGTCGCCATCATCGGCACGGCGTTCGGCGCGGGCTTTTACGCGGGCGGCATCATCTGCTATGCGTTCATCTTCCTTGCGATGCAAGTGCTGCGGCGCGTGGACCTTCGCATCCGCAAGACGCAGCGCGTCTCCACTGTGTATTTCGAGATGGAGAAAAAGAGCACGGTCGGCCAGATCATCCGCCAGGTAAAGGGCCACGGACACTACATTTGGGACCTGAACCTCTTCAGCGAGACGCAGGAGAAGAGCGGCGGCCCCGTGTGCGGCACGTTCACCCTTTGGGTGAACGGCAAAACGACGCTGGACGAGGAGATCCAGGCGCTTGAAGCGCTCGACGGCGTCAGCTATATGACGCTGATGTGAAAACGAAAAAGAAAAAACGGCGCGGGGGACCGCGCCGTTTTTCCTTTGCTGTGGAAAAGTCGGGGATTGCCTTATGCCGCCTTGCGGCTGCGCACAAGGCTGACAAAATAGCAGCCTACGACAGTCAGATAGACGAGTACCGAGCCGAGGCCGCGCCCCTCCCGCAGATAAGCGCCCCAGAGCATCAGGACGCAGTATTCCTCCGCCTGCGAGTTGATGGCGTAGTCGCCCATGGTGGCCAGGAAAATGAGCGCGGACAAAATCGTATAGGCGATCGTAAATGGTGTGAGATAGCTCTTTTTGCAATACAGCGTCAGCCAGAGCAGAACGAGCGTGATCGAGGCGCAGACGATGCTCTGGAAAAACAGCAGCGCCCCGAGGCGCGAGTCCTTCGCAAGGAGCACAAGACTGTAAAAGGTGGCGTCCCCGGTCACTTTCCGCAAGAAACCGCTGCCAGTCGTATTCTGATGTACCCAGTCGATCAGGGGCGAGCCGCCCTCGAAACCGAGGAGCGGCAGCTGCGAGCGGATTTCGAGGGTGAAGAAAAGAGGGACGAGAATTGCGAGGAAGAGCGCGGCGAACAAAAGTCTTTTGCGCGGCTGTGTGGATATTTGCATGGTGTTATCCTCCCTGTATGAATTTTCCACTCGGCGCTTCGCCGCCCCGGCAGAGAGCGGCGGAGAAGCATCGGCTTTTATCTCATTAGACGTAAAAAAGCGCGCATTTTTCGCCTTTTGGAGAAAAAACTGCAAGTTCGGCGCTTCGACTAAATCCGCACGGGATGTTCTGTGCAAAGCGTAGGATGATTTTTTGCAGAAGATGGGATTTTGCACACGGGCGGCGAAAGCGCGGCGTTTGCGCCGCCTTTATACACCTTGTTAAGAAAAAGCCGCGCAGCGGGGCGGAATCCCGCCCGTTCGTCGATTGACAGGGGAAAGTGCGCGCCGTACAATGAAAATTAACACACAAAGAGAGGAAAAATCATGAAATATGTCAAGGAGTTCGGCATCATCCTCATCGTCTCGCTTGTTGGGGAGCTGCTGAATTATTTTCTGCCTCTGCCCGTTCCGGCGAGCATCTATGGCCTTGTGCTGATGTTTCTCTGCCTGATGCTCGGCGTCATCAAGCTCAGTGATGTGCACGACACGGCTTGCTTTCTCATCGAGATCATGCCCATCATGTTCATTCCGCCCGCCGTGGGGCTGATGGCTTCGTGGGACGTCATTCAGGCGAATCTTGTCGCCTATCTCATCATTGCCGCGGTGACAACGATCGTCGTTATGGCCGTGTCCGGCCTTGTGACGCAGGCGGTACTCAAAAAGGGCAAGAAGGGGGCGGAGAAGAAATGACATTTTTTGAACAGTCCGTCTTTTTCGGCGTCTCTGTCAGTCTTGCTGCCTACGGCATCGGCGTGCTGCTGCAAAAAAAGTTCAAGTTCGCGCTCTTCAACCCGCTGCTCATCTCGGTGGTGCTGACCATTGCGGTGCTTTTGACGGCGCACATCAGCTACGACACGTTCTACGAGGGCGCGAAGTATTTGAGCTACCTGCTCACGCCCGCGACCGTGTGCCTCGCCGTGCCGCTTTATGAAAAGCTATCGCTTCTGAAGAGCAACTGGAAGGCCATCTTCGCCGGTATTCTCTCCGGTGTCATCACGACGCTTTGCAGCGTGTTTGTGATGAGCAAGCTCTTTCATCTTACACACGAGGAATACGTGACGCTTCTGCCTAAGTCCATCACGACGGCCATCGGCATGGGCGTTTCCGAAGAGCTCGGCGGCTACGTGACACTGACGGTCGCCATGATCATCATCACCGGCATTTTCGGCAACGTGATCGCAGTTTCGGTGTGCAGGCTTTTCCACATCACCGACCCCATCGCCAAGGGCGTGAGCATTGGCTCGGCCGCGCACGCGCTGGGCACGGCCAAGGCGCTCGAGATCGGCGAGGTCGAGGGCGCGATGAGCAGCCTGTCCATCGTCGTGGCGGGCCTTCTCACGGTCGTCGGCGCGTCGATCTTCGCAAACTTTATGTGAAAAAAGGAGCATTCGAAAGAATGCTCCTTTTTTGCGCGGCTCCCCCGCGGTGTGCGCAAAATTTGCATTTCTCAAAATGGAAATTTGACATAGCGAACAAAACGTTATAAATGTGGGAAGAAAGAACAGAAAAGCAGCCGGTGCGAGCATTCGTGCCGCGACTGCAAAGGATACGCATTAGGAGGCATTGCAATGAACAGAGCAGAACAGGCGGAAAAAGGCACTGTACGGCGTGAAGCCTGAGGAGATCAAGGAGGCCGTCTACCACTGCGCGCCGTACATCGGCCTCGGCAAGGCGGAAAACGCCGTGAACGCGGTGAACGCCGTGTTCGCCGAAAAGGGCATTGTCCTGCCGCTCACGAGCGGCCAGACCGTGACGGGGGAGAGCCGCCTTTTAGATGGCATCGCGGCGCAGAAGTCGATCTTCGGCGACCACATCGACGCGATGCGCGCCGCCGCGCCGGAGAATCAGAAGAACATTCAGGACGATCTCTCCGCCTACTGCTTCGGCGATTTTTATACGAGAAAGTTTTTGCCCATCCACGAGCGCGAGCTGCTGACGTTCTCGATCCTCGCTTCTCAGGGCGGCTGCGAAGGGCAGGTCAAGGCCCACGTCGGCGGGAACGCCACCGTCGGCAACGGGAAGGAGGTCCTGCTCGCGGCGCTCACGGTGTGCCTGCCGTATATCGGTTTCCCGCGCACGCTCAACGTGCTTTCCTGCATCAACGAGGTCTTTCCGGAAGCGAAACAGTGAGAAATTTCAATAGATAGGAGTGCAGTAGAATGAAAACCTTAGTTGCCTATTTTTCCGCCAGCGGCCAGACTGCGAAGCTTGCCAAGACCCTCGCCGGTGTGACCGGCGGCGACCTCTTCGAGATCGCGCCCGAGACGGCCTACACCGCTGCCGATTTGGACTGGATGGATAAAAAGAGCCGCAGCACCATCGAGATGAAGGACCCCAAGAGCCGCCCCGCCATCGCGGGCAAGGTCGCGGATATGGCGCAGTACGACACGGTGTTCGTGGGCTTTCCCATCTGGTGGTATCAGGCCCCGCGCATCATCGAGACGTTCCTCGAAAGCTACGACTTTTCGGGCAAGACCGTCATCCCCTTTGCCACCTCCGGCGGCAGCGGCATGGGCGGCGAGGACGTTTTGAGATCCGCTTGCTCGAAGGGGACAAAGTGGCTCCCCGGCAAGCGCCTGAGCAGCCGCGAGAGCATGGCAAGCGTGCAGAAATGGGTCGAGAGCCTGGAACTGTGAGCAAAAAGCGGCCCAAGTGAACCTTTAAGCCGTCTGCGGAAAAACAAAAAAGCGTGCCAAGTGGCGCGTCACAAGTGTTTTCGCTGTGCGAAAACCTTGGTGCACAAGCAATTCACTTGCTTGCGCGCTGTTAAATGTCCCACGGATACCAAAACCGGCGCATTTGCGCCGTGCAAGCATTTTGCGCAGCAAAATCTTGGCGGAGGTCGGATTCACTTCCACCGAGCATTTTAATTACCCTTGGGTTAAGCCGCCTGCGGCGCGTGAAACAAAAAAACGCGCCGAGTGGCGCGTCACAAGCGTTTTCGCTTTGCGAAAACCTTGGTGCACAAGCAATTCATTTGTTTGTGCGCTGTTAAATGTCCTACGGATACCAAAAAGAAGAGCACCGCAAAGCGGTGCTCTTCTTTTTGGTGGACCTGAAGGGATTCGAACCCACGACCTTACGGATGCGAACCGTACGCTCTCCCAACTGAGCTACAGGCCCAAATAGCAATGCTGGTCTCCCAGCGCGGATTATCATAACACACTTTTTTGAATTTGTGAAGCCCCTTTTTCATTTTTCTGTTGATATTTTTTCTGAAATATAGTAAAATACCATTTGTTCAACAACTCCTCCGCATACAGCTGCGGAACCGGTCTTGCGCAATGGGTACCTGCGAACCATGTCAGGCGGGGAACCGAGCAGCATTAAGCGGGACCATCCATGTGCCGCAAGGACGCCGGTTCCGCAGCTGTATACGGGGGAGTATTTCTATTGTAAGGGAGGGCTGCGGATGTATCAGGCGCTTTACCGCAAGTGGCGTCCCAAAACATTTGCCGACGTGGTCGGTCAGGAGCATATCACTGAGACCTTGCAGCACCAGGTGGCGGAGGGGCGGCTGTCGCACGCCTATCTTTTCACCGGCACGCGCGGCACGGGCAAGACGACCTGCGCCAAAATACTTGCGCGCGCGGTCAACTGCGAGCATCCGGAAAACGGCAACCCCTGCAACCGCTGCCCGAGCTGCCTTGGCATCGAGAGCGGGCGGCTGCTCGATGTGGTCGAGCTGGACGCGGCGTCGAACAACGGCGTGGACAGCGTGCGCGCGCTGCGTGACGAGGCCATCTATTCGCCCGCGCAGGTAAAAAAACGCGTGTATATCGTCGACGAAGTCCACATGCTCTCAACGCCCGCGTTCAACGCGCTGCTCAAAATTTTGGAGGAGCCGCCCGAGCACCTGATGTTCATTCTGGCGACGACGGAGCTGCACAAGGTGCCCGCGACGATTTTGTCGCGCTGCCAGCGCTTTTCGTTCCGCCGCATCCAGCCGAAAGACATTGTAGGCAGGCTCAACTACATCGCGGGGCAGGAGAATATCGACTTAAAGGAGGACGGCGCAGCGCTGCTGGCCCGACTGTCGGACGGCGCGCTGCGAGACGCGCTGAGTCTTCTTGACCAGTGCGCGGCCGTGGGCGGCGCGATCGACGCGAACGCCGTGCTCGACGCGCTGGGTTTGGCCGGAAACGTGCAGACCGCACAGCTCATGTCGCTGATCCTGACGCGCGATGCGCGCGGGGCACTCGAGCTTCTCGGCAAGCTCTACGACGGCGGTAAGGATGTGGGCGCAGTGCTCGGCGAGCTCTCGACCCTCTCGCGCGAGCTGCTCATCAGCGCGACGGCGGGGGAGGGCGGCGAGAGCTTACTCAGCGGCGCTTATGACGCCGCAACGCTCCGAAACCTGCGCGCGCAGGGGACGAGCGCACGCTTCATCCAGCTCTGTACGATCTTGCAGGAGACGGCGGCGCAGCTCCAGTTCAGCGTAAACCGTCGCACGGACGCAGAGCTCTGCATTCTGAAGCTCTGCGACGAAACACTCTCCGGCGACCTGGCGGCGCTCGGCGCGCGCATCGCGCGGCTCGAAGAGCAGATCGCCGCGGGCGTGCAGTTTGCGGCAAAGCACCCTGTATCCGCACCGGCGAGCGCACCTGCTCCCGCGACGGCGCAAAAGCTCGCTCCTGCACCGCAAAAGGCCGCGGAAGCGCCCACAGAGAGCGCAAAGCCCGCCGAGGAAGCGCCGCTTCCGTGGGACGAGCCGCCGCTGCCCGACGACTATGACGCACCGCCGCCCTACGGTGAGCCGGTCGCGCCCGCACCGAAGGCCGCAGCGCCAAAGATAGCAGCAGCACCCGCGCCTGCGCAGGAAGCGCCTGCGAGCGGCGAGAGTGGCGATGATGAAATTTTCTACCAGCTCATGGAGAGCTATAAAAACCGTCTGACGCCCGACAAGCGCGCGTTTATCGGCATGGCGCAGGGCGATGTGAAGGACGACCTTCTCACCGTCTACTGCTCGACCGAGGTGCAGAAGTCCATGCTCGATCAGAAGGTCGTGACGGACGTCTTGCAGGAGGTCACGTCTCGCGCGGTCGGACGGGAGATCCGCGTCCGCTTCCTCGTGGGCGAGCGCCCGGGCGCGAAAAAGCGAGACAAGATGCAGGACCTCCTGCGCATGGGCAGTAAATTCGATAATTTTACAGTAAAATAAAAGGAGACAACAACTATGGCAAAGGGTTACAGCGCGCGCCGCGGCTTCTCGAACGGCGCGGGACAGGCGGCGCAGCAGATGCAGATGCAGCAGGCGGCGCGGCAGGGATATGCGGCACCGCAGGGCGGCTATGCGCCGGGGCAGGCGAATGGAGCGCCGCAGGGTGGTTATGCACAGCAGCCGGGACAGATGAATGCGGCACCACAGGGCGGCTATGCACAACCGGCAGGACAGAACGCAGCGCCGCAGGGCAGTGCGGCAGCTCCGGCGGAATCCTGGACTTGTGAGTGCGGCAATGTCAACCACGGAAAGTTTTGCTCCGAGTGCGGCAAGCCAAGACCAGCCGGTCCGTGGACCTGCAGCTGCGGAACGGTCAATACAGGTAAGTTTTGTTCCGAATGCGGAAAACCGAGGTCATAGGGCGTATGGAGATACAATCATATAAGTGTCCAAACTGCGGCGGCGGGCTGGTGTTTGATCCGAAGACGCAGAAATTTAAATGTGAATACTGCCTCTCAGCGTTTACGGAAGAGACGTTGAAAGAGATGGAAGAGGTAGCCAGAAAGTCAGAGGAAGCTTCGAAGCCGAGTGGAATGCCGGAAGCGGAAAAGATAGAGAGCCAGAAGCAGGCGGAGTCTAAGATGGTTCTCTATACCTGCCCGAGCTGCGGCGCGGAGATTGTGGCACAGGAGACGACGGCGTCCACGTACTGCTGTTACTGTCACAATCCGGTGGTTCTTTCGGGAAGTCTGGACGGTAAATACCGCCCGGACGGTCTGATTCCGTTTGAGATCGACAAGAAAAAGGCAAAAGAAATTTTTAAAAACTGGATTCAGAAGAAAAAGTATGTGCCGGATGATTTCTACTCGCCGCGTCAGATGGAGTATCTGGAGGGAATTTATTATCCATATTGGATGTATAGCTGCCAGGTATCCGGTGAGATGCAGGCGGAGGCGCTGCGGAAACGCGTGACGGTGGCGGGGGAGATCGAGTATATCGAGACGAGCCGTTACCATCTGGAGAAAAAGGCGGAGCTTCCTATCAAGGATGTGGCGCGCAACGCGTTAAAGCAGGCGGACCGCAGCCTTGCCGAGACCGTGCTTCCGTTTGATATGAAGAAGCTGCGCCCGTTTCAGGCAGGCTATTTTCTGGGATTTAGAGCGGAGCGGCGCGACCGGGAAAAGGAAGAATTTACACAGGAGATTGAGCAGGAGATCAAGCAGTATACGAGAGAATCCCTGCAAAATAGCGTCTCCGGCTACGATCATGTGGATATCCGGAATCATCGGGAGACCATCACGGGGGAAAAATGGAACTATGCCATGCTTCCGGTGTGGATGATGACCTATCCGGATCCGAAGAGCGGTCAGATGTACTATTTTGCGATGAATGGGGAAAATGGAAAGGTCTGCGGCGTCCTGCCGGTTGATTCGAAAAAACTGGTGCGCCTGTTTTTGACGATTTTCATTCCTGTGTTTGTACTTTTGCTGCTGGGAGGATACCTGATATGATAGAGAATCAAAATGCGGGAGTCACACAGAAAAAGAAGAAATATGGACGGCTGAAAGGTTTTATATGCTTCTTTGTTGCAGCATTTATTTCATTTTCACAGGTCAGCCCTATATGGGCGGCGGA